>ERZ1106951.3600-NODE-3600-length-11121-cov-3.283933_pt1 | contig 11121 bp, 10 predicted proteins | sample MGYA00403676_ERZ1106951 | MGnify/ENA primary metagenome ERZ1106951 (study PRJEB35170, sample SAMEA104062398) | human gut metagenome | biome: human gut; feature: human-associated habitat; material: faeces | place: Denmark | collected 2012-04-23 ...
GCCCATATCAAGAAAAACATGCAAATAATCTTTAGATGTCTGCATAAGGAATGCTCCTTTAAGTTATAGAAAAGCCCTGATGGGCAGGATTCTTTCGCGAATCATTTTGCTACGGGAATAAGATAAGTATAAAGCTTAATGGCAGACAATACAACCGTTAAATAATTGATTTCCGGAATCCTGTATTCCATAAAATGCCCGATTGTGCTAACATAGAGCATAGTAGATTACGAAATATTTTCAGGAGGAAATTTAAATGGGTTGTACTACAATTTTAGTTGGAAAAAAGGCATCTTATGATGGTTCTACCATGATCGCAAGAAATGACGATTCCGGTTCCGGTCATTATATGCCAAAAAAATTTGTGGTGGTTCATCCGGAGGAACAGCCGCGGAAATATAAATCTGTGATTTCTCATGTGGAAATTGATCTTCCAGATGATCCAATGGGCTATACATCTGTGCCAAATGCAGTAGACGGTGAAGGAATCTGGGCAGCAAGCGGTGTAAATGAGGCAAATGTGGGAATGACTGCTACAGAAACGATTACCTCCAATCCCCGGGTACTTGGTGCGGATCCTCTGGTAACCTATCAGCCTGCAAAGGACGGTAAGGAGGAAGCAGCCGGTGGAATCGGAGAGGAAGATATTGTATCCATTGTTCTTCCATACATCCATAGCGCCCGCGAAGGGGTAATCCGCCTTGGAAGCATTCTGGAGAAATACGGAACCTATGAGATGAACGGAATTGCTTTCCAGGATCAGAATGAAATCTGGTGGCTGGAAACCATCGGCGGCCATCACTGGATGGCAAGAAAGGTTCCGGATGAGGCATATGTAGTAATGCCAAATCAGCTTGGAATTGATAAATTTGACTTGGAAAAGGCATTGCGGGATCAGGAAAAATATCGGTGCCCATGTGAGGAATATGCGGATCTGGAATACATGTGTTCCGCTGACCTGAAAGAATTTATCAGCAAAAATCACCTGGATCTTTCCATGGATGGTGTACTGAATCCAAGAGATGCGTTCGGAAGCCATGACGATTCCGACCATGTTTATAATACTCCTCGTGCATGGTATATGCTGAGAAACCTGAATCCGAAGACAAAAATCTGGGATGGCGTAAATGCAGAATTTACTCCATATTCTGATGATCTGCCATGGTGCATGATTCCGGAAAAAAAGATTACTGTAGAGGATGTGAAATATGTATTGTCCTCCCATTATCAGGGAACCTCTTATGATCCATATGCTTCCTATGGAGAAAAAGAACAGCGCGGAGCATTCCGTTCTATCGGTGTGAACCGTACAGATTTCCTGTCTCTGATCCAGATGAGACCAGGCATGGAAAAGGACTGCAATATTCTGGAATGGGTTGCATTTGCATCCAATGCATTTAATGTGCTGGTGCCGTTTTATGCCACAATTGATACCACTCCGGACTATTTTTCCAGCACCACCAGGGAAGTAACCACTGACAGCTTCTACTGGGTAAGCCGCATGATCGGTGCCATGGCAGATGCTTCTTATAAGAGCTCCATTTTCCATATTGAACGTTATCAGGAGCGTGTAATGTCAAAAGGCCACCAGCTGATTGGCAAATATGACGCTCTTCTGGAAAAAGAGTCTGACGCAGCGAAGCGAATGTCCCTTCGCCATCAGGCCAACCAGGAAATTGCGGATATGGTGAAAAAAGAGGCTTCTGACACACTGAATAAAGTGCTTTATGAGCTGAGTAATCAGATGAAGAATGCGTATTCCAGGTCTGATGCGTAATGTCAGAGCCTTTTTCAAACACGCTCTAGAAACCTGTGGACAAATTTCTTTCAATTTAATATAATAAAGTGCAGAAAGCAGTTACATAGGGAACCGGAATGAAAATTAAGGAGGCTGGAATGACAATAAAAGAATGTTATGAGAAAGTTGGCTCAGATTACGATGGAGTTCTGAAAAGACTGGGAAGCGAAGCGCTTGTGAAAAGATTTGCGGTGAAATTTCTTAATGATCCGAGTTTTCAGGAGCTGACAGATGGTCTTGCCGCACAGGATGGAGAGAAAGCATTCCGTGCAGCCCATACCCTGAAGGGCGTGTGCCTGAACCTTGGATTTACAGAATTGTATAAGGTCAGTGCAGAGCTTACGGAGGTATTAAGAGGAAGAGAAACCGCAGGAAGTGATGAGCTTTACGCGCAGGTGAAAGAGCAGTACACGACCTTGACAGATGCTATCAGGGAACTGGCCGGTAATTAATGCCTGCTCCTATTCAGCAGATATCATCCCAAGAGATATTTTGTGAACTTCGTTTACAGAAAAACCAAGAAGTACGGCGCGAAAACATGGGAAACATGATTTCTGTGCATCGCGAAGAGTGTAACTATGAAGGAACGGAAGCGGAACTTATGGGCTGCCAGAAGCCATTGCGATTTTGTTTATCGTATTTTTGCATAAGTGGAAAAAGAATACACTGCTTAGTATTGGCGGTGGAACGATTTTGTATATGCTGCTGGTGCAGAGGGTGTTTTAGACCGTGTTTGAAAAAGTATTCCCGCAAATTGTGACGCACATCTTGCAGAAAGCCTTTTTCAAACACGCTCTGAAATTGGCAATACACCAAATCTAACATATCTAATCAGATATAGCAATATTCTATAACGAACTCAAGGTAAAATGAATTATACAAAATTCCCTCAACTTGCTATGATATATTCAGACAAAAAGAGAGAAAACATTTCTCTGAACGCGATCATACGAATCTGGAGGAAAATCATGGCAAGAGGAATCAATACAAAATGTTTACATTTGGAAGAAGAGGAAGGCTGTTGTAACAATTATGGCTCTATCAGTTTTCCGATTTATCAGACAGCAACATATGAGCATCCGGCAGTAGGCCAGAGTACAGGCTTTGACTACAGCAGACTGCAGAACCCGACCAGAGAGCATCTGGAAAAAATTGTAGCAACTTTGGAAAACGGAATCGATGCACTGGCTTTTTCCACTGGAATGGCAGCAATCACTCTGGTAATGGAGCTGTTTAAACCAGGAGACCATCTGATCATAGATGCAGACCTGTACGGCGGAAGCATCCGGCTTTTTGACAATGTTTCTTCGAAAAACGGGATCCATTTTTCCAGAATCGACTGTTGGAAAGAAAATGTGGAAAGTTATGTAAACGAAAACACAAAAGCAATTTATATTGAAACTCCAACCAACCCCATGATGAATGTCACTGATATTGCGGCACTTGCGGAAATTACAAAAAGACATAATCTCCTTCTCATAGTAGACAATACATTTTTATCTCCATATTTCCAGAATCCACTGGAACTGGGAGCGGACATTGTAGTGCACAGCGGAACCAAATTCCTGGGCGGACATAATGATACCCTGGCAGGATTTCTGGTAACCAACAGAGCGGATATCAGCGAAAAGCTCCGTTTTCTTATTAAAACCACAGGCTCCGGCCTGGCTCCTTTTGACAGCTGGCTGATCCTCCGCGGTATCAAAACTCTTGGAATCCGCATGGAGCAGGCACAGAAAAATGCTTTCAAAATCGCAGAATGGCTGAAAACAAAGAGCGCAGTGACCAGAGTAATCTATCCGGGATTACCAGATCACCCGGGATATGAGATTATGAAAAAGCAGGCCAGAGGATTTGGCTCCATGCTTACTTTCCAGCTGGAAAGCAGGGAGTTTGCCCTTTCTGTTCTGGAAAAAGTGCGGATGATCAAGTTTGCAGAAAGTCTTGGCGGTGTGGAGACGTTGATCACATATCCAACTACCCAGACGCATGCGGATGTGCCGAAGAAGATACGGGAACGCAACGGAATTACAGAGGCAACCCTTCGCCTTTCTGTTGGAATTGAGGATGTACAGGATCTTCTTGATGAATTTGAAAAAGTATTTGCAGAAACAGAGGAAGAATTATATGGCGGAAAGAAATCTTGATTTTGATAAAGTGATTAACAGAAAAAATACCAGATGTCTGAAATATGATTTTGCAGTAAAAAGGGGCAAGCCGGCAGATGTGCTGCCTCTTTGGGTCGCAGACATGGATTTTGAGACCTCTTCTTATATTGAGGATGCGCTGGTAGAGCGTGCAAAAGAGGGAATTTTCGGATACAGTGAGGTGCAGACCCCTTATTTTGAAATCTTGGCAAACTGGATGAAGACTCATCACAATTGGGACGTCCGGGAGGATTGGCTGATTAAAACGCCAGGAGTTGTTTTTGCCCTGGCTATGGCGGTGAAAGCATACACGCAGCCGGGAGACAGTGTGCTGATCCAGCTTCCCGTTTATTATCCTTTTTCAGAAGTTATTCAGGATAATGGCAGAAAAGTGGTGAGCAGCAATCTTTATCAGGGAGAAGACAACCGTTATCACATCGATTTCCAGGATTTTGAGAAGAAAATCGTGGAGGAAAATGTAAAACTGTTTTTCCTGTGCAATCCTCACAATCCGGTGGGAAGAGTGTGGAGCGCAGAAGAATTGGAAAAATTAGGAGATATCTGCGTAAAGAATGGTGTGACCGTTGTCAGTGATGAAATCCATCAGGATTTTGTTTTTAAGGGAAAGCATCAGGTGTTTGCCGGTCTGAAAAAGGAGTTTCAGGATATTTCCATTACCTGCACTTCTCCAAGTAAAACTTTCAATCTTGCAAGTATGATGATTTCCAATATTTTTATTCCCAATCCGGAGCTTCGCCGAAAATTCCGGAAGCAGCTGGATGCGGCAGGAATCAGCCAGCTTGGGGTTCTGGGACTGGTGGCAACAGAGGCCGCTTATTCCAAGGGAGAAGAGTGGTACCAGGCGATGCATGCTTATGTGGAGGCGAACATCAACTACACAAAAGAGTATGTGGAAAAATATCTGCCTGGGGTAAAGATGACAGATCTGGAAGGCACGTATCTGGTGTGGCTGGACTTCCGTGAGACAGGCCTGACTGTTGAGGAACTGGAGGATTTGATCCTTAACAAGGCCAGACTTTGGCTTGACAGTGGAAAGATTTTCGGAAAAGCAGGCGAAGGATTCCAAAGGATTAATGTGGCGTGTCCAAGGGCAACGCTGACGGAGGCGTTGGAGCGGATTAGAAAAGCGTTTTAAATGGAGATATTTTTACTTTCAGTTGTGTACGGCGTATAGGAATGGTAAAATAGAAAAAACATTTTGCGTATACACAGGAGAAAACCATGACCAACAAAATCGACCGTGAAGATATGCTGGCGCTGACCAGGAGGATGAATGTTGCCCGGAGTTCTTTTACAAGGATTGCGGGATGTTATGTGGATAAGGACGGGGACTTTGACGGCAGCTTTAACGTGAATTTTTTAAAGCTGTCTGCCGCAGAAAAGAAGAAAAACATTGAGCTTGCCAAGGTAGTTCCCTTTGCAGCAACAAATGTAAATCTGAAACGTTATGAATTTGCAGATGCAGACAGAAGGCCAGGAACCGTGTGGCAGCTTTTGATGGCAATCCGGGAATGTGGGCTGAAAAACGATGCTCTTATGGACAGCTTCTATGATCTTGTAATGGAGAATTATAAAAGCAGGAGACCTTATGCAGTTTATATTTTCCACGACAGATATGATATTCCGGCAAAGGCAGCAGATAAGGAGCGGCTGGGGGAATCAGAAGCTGTTTTTGAATATCTGATCTGTGTAATTTGTCCTCTTGCAGATGAATATGAACCAGGTGAGCCGGAGTGCGGCTTTCTTTTTCCGGCATATACAGATGGAGGCGCAGACCTGAACCATGTTGCCGTGTTCCAGAAGGATGCAGACAGACCGCATCTGGAACTGGTGAGGTCGATTTTGCGGGTGAAATAATAAAAATTTAACAGTTGCTTTTGCAAAATATAAAAAAGGTACTCTGTTATATTGGTATCAACATAATTGATATTAATATAACAGAGTACCTTTTTACATAGTCTGGAGTTCTACTTTATGGGATATTTTCGTATTCCCGTATGATCTCCTTTGCAGCTGCATACTTCGTCCGCCAGTGCTTTAGCTGCATTGGATCCGGCGTGACGGAAGAAAGCCGTGTTTCATCTGAATTATGGGCGAGATCCGCAATCTTTACCTTACGAGCCAGCGGATTTTCGCAAAGTCTGCGCACATAATCCAGATAATCATCGGAAGGAGCGTGTGTAAGCAGCTGGACTGCCTCTGTGATCTCTCTTGGGAATTCCGCTTCCAGATCAGGAAGAGTCAGGGCAGTATCTTCCAGAACGTCATGAAGCAGGGCAATGCAGGTGGTAGTTTCATCTGTCATTTGTTCTGCAAGATGAACCGGGTGAAGAATATAAGGAACCCCACTCTGGTCGTATTGCCCTTCGTGTGCTTTATATGCAATTTTTATGGCTTTTATGGTTAAGGGAGTATAGACCATAGTTTATTCTGCAGGCGCAGCCTCCGTGTCTGTATTTAATGGAGTAAAAGCTGCCAGAATTTCATCTGCTTCTGCTGTGGTATCTGTGGTGTATGATAAAATAATGGAGACAAACTTTCCTCCCTGTTTGCGGGTACAATATTTCTGAAGAACTTCATAGTCATTGACTGCCACACTTGTTTCCATAATACGGAAATCCTGTCCGGCAATCTGTATATCGGTTACGTCTGAATAAGTATAGCCCATCCCGGTAGCATCCAACATCTGCTGTGCAGCCAGAAAATACTGGTCGACAGTCATATTCTCCAGAGAAGCATCCTCAACAACTAAGGAAACATTAGGAAAACCAGAGATAGAAGAAGCCATCATTTCATAAACGGTTCCTGACAGGGCGTCATCTCCAAGTTCCACGCCGGAAGATTCTTCCAGGGTGGTCTGTCCCTGCTTCATAACAGACTGAAGCTCTTCCTCTGTATTCATGACTACTGTTTCCGGTGGTGTGAATTTCAGATTCAGCCATTCACTCTGAAAATCAGTGTCTGTGATGGTGCCTTTTTCATAAGGGGAATCAGAAGTATCTGTAGCACTCTGTGTATGTGTCTCTTGTTCATTATCTGCTGCATCAGCTGTCTGTGAGGTCTCCTCCGCCAGTACTGGGACAACAGCACCGGTGCAAAGGGAAAAAGCCAGCACAGCCGGTATTAGTAAGCTCTTTTTTCTTCGCATGAATTCGGTATCCTCCTAAGATTTATAATGTCAGAAAAGTTTGATGCGTTTGTTGAATAAAGATGGGGATGAAATATCCCACAAATTGTGATGCACATTTTGCAGAAAGCCTTTTTTAAACATGCTCTGATGTCGTGAAACTATTATAGCAAATTCGAAATTACTTTCCTAGTGATAAAAGGTAGAAAAAAACGTGAAAAAATTGTGAAGGGTTACTGTTTCAAGCGAAAATTGCAGAGCGCCTGCGCTGTTACTGTTCATTTCGTTCACAGTAACGCGCTTCGCGGAACGTTACCAGTGAGCAGTAACGCTGCGCTACTGTCCTGTTTGGTGATTTGCTGTGGGGAGTTGCGTTTCCTGTCATATTTCGTTATAATAAAAACCAAAGACTCAAAAACAGATTTTTACCGATTGACAACTTATTATACAAGGAGTTTCTATATGAGCTTTTGGAATACCCTGAAACAGAAATTACGAAGCTTTATTCCGGTAAGCCGCACCTATATGGACAATAAGCTGCGTGAACTGGAAAAAGAGAATAAACGCCAGGAAAAAATCCTCCTGGAGCTTCAGAAAAACAGCCAGTCCATGCTGGAGCTGAAGGAATATGTGTCACAGGAACTGCATCGCCGGGACGACTGGGGAAAGCGGGCTGCACAGGTGCAGCGTGAAGCGAAAGAACGCCAGATCTGGGTGATCAAATGTCCTGCTCCTGAGGAAAAAAAGATCCGTTGGGGCGATTATGCGTATGCCGTTGCCTTGAAACGTTATCTGGATCGAATGGGAATGTACACTATAATTGACCTGCACGAAGACTGGGACTGTGAAGTAAACGCAGATGTGGTTCTTGTACTTCGAGGCTGCGAATTTTACCGTCCGGATCGTCGGAACACCAAATGCCTCTACATTATGTGGAATATCAGCCACCCGGAGATGGTTACCCAAGAAGAATACCAGCTCTATGATATTGTATGCGTAGGTTCCCGCCATTATGCCAGGGAGCTTCAGGCGAAGCTTACGGTTCCTGTTTATCCATTGCTTCAGTGTACAGACACTGAGCTTTTTTACCCGGATCAGGCAGCTGAATGCAGCCGTGGAAAAGATTATTTATTTATTGGAAATTCCCGTGGTGTGGCCCGCCCATGTGTATTATGGGCAGCACAGGATAAGCTTCCGCTGAAAATCTGGGGTGCCGGCTGGAAAGCTATGCTGGGGCCAGATAAGACCATGGTACAGGATGTTTTTATCGAAAACAGCCAGATTCCCGCCCTTTACCGAAGTGCCCGCGTCACCTTGAACGACCACTGGAAAGACATGCTGGATTACCAGTTTGTGAATAATCGCATTTTCGATGCCCTGGCCTGCGGTCTCCCGGTAATATCTGACTGCTGCGATGAGCTCAGGGAAATCTTTCCGGAAGCAGTGCTGTACTATAGCAATAAAGAAGAATTCCACCAGTGCGTGAAGGAAATTGAGAACAACTATGAAGAAGTGAAAGCAAAAGTCGACGAGCAGTGGCCGCTGATTAAGGAGAAATATTCCTTTGAGGCGAGAGCGCGGGAACTGGTGGAGATTGTGGAGAAACATTTGCAAAAGTAATAAGTTTATCGGCTGAAAAAGAATGGGAAAGAGAATGGAAAAGCAAAGAGATACTCTGATCGATTTATTGAAGGGGATTGGAATAACTTCAATTGTTATAGGACATTCAAGTTGGATACTGCCAGGATGCAATTTTCCAATTGGTCCATTTGTTTACACATATCATTTAATGATATTCTTTTTTGTTGCAGGGATGAGCTTTAAACCGCGTAACGATATAACGCCATATATGCAAATTGGAAAGCGGTTAGGAGGAGTACTCCCCATTTATGTGAAATATAGTATTGTGTTTATTCTTTTGCATAATTTTTTTCTGAAAATTCATATACTTAAGAGTGATACAATTGTATATGGAAAATTAGATATTATAAAACTAATATTTGAGGCATGTATTTTTGGAACATCCGAGGCTATGCTGAGTGCATTTTGGTTTGTTTCAATGTTTTTTATTGGTGTAAGTATGTTTATGTTATTGTATTATCATGCTGAAAAAATGAAATATCCAATAATATGGCATATTTTATGTGGAGTTTTAACTGCTATAGTTGGCATTTGGTTAAATGATAACGAGGTTATTTTGCAGTATCATATACAGACTTCTGTTCTTGGAATTACAGTTATTTATTTGGGATATTTATTTCAGCATTACCGTCAGTATATGATGAAATATTTACAATGGTGGTTATCTCCAATTTTAGGCATTGTTATTTGGAAAATTCTATCTCTCAATATAGGAATGGTTGAATTGTCGGCAAACATGATTCTTCATCCGTTGATTTTTTATCCAATTACAATACTGGGGATTACTTTCTGTATTTGTATTGCTCAGGGATTTGATAAGGTTGGAGTATTACGGACATTATTTTGTACAGCTGGAAAAAATAGCTATCATATTATGGCACTTCATATTATTACTTTCAAATGTTTTGATTTGATGATTTGCAAGATATGGAAGCTTGGAAATGAAACACTGGAATGTTTTCCTTATTCCTTTGAAAAGTTATGGCCCATTTATTATATTGTGGGTGTGGCAGTACCATTGATTTTGGTATATGGAGAAAGATGGTTAATAGAAAGAACTAGAATAGCCATAAATAAAAAGTTTTTAAAGTAATAGCAAATCAAATGAATTAGTTTAGTTTCTTATCTTTTATATATGGTGATGTCGAGGTAGGAGACATGTTTGTTTTGTGAAAAAAAGTTAATAGAAAAAACGAGAACTTCGGCGCGAAACGTGTTACTGAGCGCGGAGTGAACAGTGATATCTTTAGAGAAAAGTGTGGAGAAAATATGCAGAGTTTAAAAAAAATAATTTACAAAGTGCCCATAATTGATAAGCTAATAAAAAAATGGGAGAAGTGTAATAACGAGATAACGAAACTGAGGAGCGAGAATAAAGAACTGAAAGCTTGTATTCAAAAAATGAGTTTTGAAGTAAGGCGAAATGAAGTTTTTCGAGAAATTGATAATATTCATTTCAGAAAAGTACAGAGAGACATGGAAGCAATGTGCCATCCAGAAAGGAGTATCTTGAAGCAGGCACATCCCTTGGTATCTATCATCATAGTAAATCATAATGGAAAAAGTCAGCTTTCAAAGTTATTAAAATCTTTGCATGAAAGAACATTTTATGATAATTTTGAAATCATTATGGTCGACAATGCGTCGGAGGATGAATCTTTAGACATTATAAAAGAATATCAGGCGGTACTTCCAATAAAAGTGATTCGAAATGATGAAAATCTTTCTTTTTCAGCCGCAAATAATATTGGAGCAAACTATGCTGAAGGAGAGTATCTTTTATTTCTAAACAATGATACTGAAGTAACTGATGGCTGGCTTGATGAATTGCTGCTTAGTGCGCTGAATAACGAGAATGTGGGTGCAATCGGAGCAACATTAGTTTATCCTGAAATTCCAAATTACAGTATTAATAAAGGGAAATCGTACACAATTCAGCATGAAGGAATTGCCTTTCGTGACGGAATACGGGAAAATATTAGATATTGGCAACCATATAATGTAAATAATGGTGAAGAATTGCATGCTTGTATGAGCAGAGAAGACCATGAGTGGGCATGTGTAACTGCGGCAGTTTTACTTGTGAGAAAAGAAAATTTCTGGCTGTGTGAAGGATTTGACGAACAATATCTTTATGGATACGAAGATGTAGATTTTTGCTTGAAATTGCAGAAAAGAGGATTACGTAATTATTGTTGCGGTAATTGTCTGGTATTTCACTATGAGTTTGGAACTCAAAGTACAGATGAACCTACTGTGGTTCGAGAAAGACGCGCAAGGAATATGATTATTTTTCGAGGAAAATGGCAAGAGTATTTGCAGAAAAGAATGGAGAATAAAGAAGATTAATTAAAATAAGGGCTTTATGTCAAAACTGTAATTATTGA
>ERZ1106951.3609-NODE-3609-length-11089-cov-52.805691_pt1 | contig 11089 bp, 9 predicted proteins | sample MGYA00403676_ERZ1106951 | MGnify/ENA primary metagenome ERZ1106951 (study PRJEB35170, sample SAMEA104062398) | human gut metagenome | biome: human gut; feature: human-associated habitat; material: faeces | place: Denmark | collected 2012-04-23 ...
GCAAGGATTCCACCGGCATCGTGGTGGCCGACGGCGTGAAGTACGAGCTGGGCTATAAGGACTGCCTGTACATCACCCAGGGCACCAAGGAAGTGACCTTTGCTTCCGCCGACCCGGAGCACCCCGCCAAGTTCTACATGGTGTCGGCTCCGGCACACTGCGCCTACGAGACCCGTCTGATCAAGATGGCCGATGCCAACCATCGGCCTCTGGGCAGCGTGGAGACCTGCAACAAGCGCACGATCAACCAGTTCATCCATCCGGATGTGCTGAAGACCTGCCAGTTGAGCATGGGCATGACCGCACTGGACCCGGGTTCCAACTGGAACACCATGCCCAGCCACACCCATGAACGGCGCATGGAGATCTACACCTACTTTGAAGTGCCGGAGGGACAGGTCGTGTTCCACATGTGCGGCGAGCCTACCCAGACCCGCCACATCGTGATGCACAACGAGGATGCTGTCATCAGCCCCTCCTGGAGCATCCACAGTGGTGTGGGCACCTCGAACTATACCTTCATCTGGGCCATGGGCGGCGAGAACATGGAGTTTGACGACATGGACAACATCGCCACCACAGACCTGCGCTGAGCAAACCTTACTGCCCCGCATCGGCACTCCCGGTGCGGGGCTTTTTCAAAAAAGGAGAACTACAATGGATCTTTCTGCATTTGACCTGAAGGGCAAAGTTGCCCTGATCACCGGCGGTGCCCACGGCATCGGCTTCTCCATTGCCGAGGGCATGGCAAAGTGCGGTGCCACCGTCTGCTTCAACTGCTCCAACGAGGGCAGCCTGGAAAAGGGCCTGGCCGCCTACAAGGCTGCCGGCATCGACGCCCACGGCTATGTGGCCGACGTGACCGATGAGGCCGCTGTGAATGCCATGATCGCCCAGATCAAGGCCGACGTCGGCCCCGTGGACATCCTGGTGAACAACGCCGGCCTGATGAAGCGCATCCCCATGATCGAGATGAGCCACACTGATTTCATGCGGGTCATCGACGTCCATGTGGGCGGTGCCTTCAACTGCTCCAAGGCCGTTCTGCCCGACATGATCGCCAAGCGCGAGGGCAAGATCATCAACATCTGCTCCATGATGAGCGAGCTGGGCCGTGAGACCGTGTCTGCCTATGCTTCCGCCAAGGGCGCTCTGAAGATGCTCACCCGCAACATCGCTTCCGAGTACGGCGAGTACAACATCCAGTGCAACGGCATGGGCCCCGGCTACATCGCCACCGCCCAGACCGCTCCCCTGCGCGAGACCCAGCCGGACGGCAGCCGTCACCCCTTCGACACCTTCATCTGCGCCAAGACCCCTGCCGGCCGCTGGGGCGACCCCGAGGACATGGTGGGCCCCTGCGTGTTCCTGGCCAGCCATGCTTCTGACTTCGTCAACGGCCAGATCCTGTACGCCGACGGCGGCATCCTGGCTTACATCGGCCGTCAGCCCAAGTAACCCCGTCCTTTAAAACAAGTCAAAACCACCGGCTGAGCCGGTGGCTTGAGTAAGCCCTAGAAGGGCACCTTACTGGCAAAGCCCCTGCAAGGGGCCACGAGCAAGCATCTTTCATCTGCATTACTTGCCCTACCGCTCTAACGAGCAGTATCATAAAGTGCATCTTCTAAGATGACAATTTCTTTGTCATCTCGCTTCGCTCGAATCTTGTAGCTAAAGCATTTTTACTCCACCAGCTTAGCTGGTGGTTGTCGCTCGCTCAAGCTACTCAACAGAAAGCCGCCCGGAAACGTTCTCAGACGCTTCCGGGCGGCTTTTCTTGTGGTCGGAGTGGCGAGACTCGAACTCGCGGCCTCCTGCTCCCAAAGCAGGCGCGCTACCAACTGCGCAACACCCCGACAATATTCAATTGTACCTGTACAGTATACCTTTTTTTAGAGTGTTCGTCAATAGAGTCATCCGGCGGCCGGAGTGCAAAAAAATCCCGCCCGGAAATCCGGGCGGGATGCAACGGTTCTACAAATAGAGTGATCAGTCTGCGAACAGCGGAGTGGACAGGTAGCGGTCGCCGGTATCGGGCAGCAGCACCACGATGTTCTTGCCAGCGTTCTCCGGGCGCTTTGCCAGCTGCAGGGCAGCCCAGACGGCAGCACCGGAAGAAATGCCCACCAGCACGCCTTCCTTGTGACCGATCAGCCGACCGGTGGCAAAGGCGTCGTCGTTCTCCACGGCAATGATCTCATCATAAACCTTGGTGTCCAGCACGTCCGGCACAAAGCCTGCGCCGATGCCCTGGATCTTGTGCGCACCGGCAGTGCCCTTGCTCAGCACCGGGGAGGAGGCGGGCTCCACGGCCACGACCTTCACGTCAGGGTTCTTGCTCTTCAGGTACTTGCCCACGCCGGTCACGGTGCCGCCGGTGCCAACGCCTGCCACAAAGATGTCCACCTTACCGTCGGTATCGTCCCAGATCTCGGGGCCGGTGGTCTCGATGTGTGCCTGGGGGTTGGCCGGGTTCACAAACTGGCCGGGGATGAAGGAATTGGGGATCTCCTTTGCCAGCTCATCGGCCTTGGCAATGGCACCCTTCATGCCCTTGGCACCCTCGCTCAGCACCAGCTCGGCACCGTAAGCCTTCATCAGCTGGCGGCGCTCCACGCTCATGGTCTCGGGCATGACGATGATGATGCGGTAGCCCTTGGCAGCTGCCACGGCAGCCAAGCCGATGCCGGTATTGCCAGAGGTGGGCTCGATGATCACGGAGCCTTCCTTCAGCAGACCCTTGGCCTCGGCGTCGTCGATCATCTTCTTGGCAATGCGGTCCTTCACGGAACCGGCCGGGTTGAAGTACTCCAGCTTGGCCAGAATGTGAGCAGACAGCTGCTGCTCCTTTTCAATGTGGGTGAGCTCCAGCAGCGGGGTGTGACCGATCAGCTGGTCAGCGGCAGTATAGATCTTGCTCATAATAAATTCCCTCCTGATACAGATACAACTTCTCGAACGGGCCCCGGCACCCGAGGTGCGGCCCGGAACTACAAACCTTTAAACCAACATTGTTTGTGGGTTTAAAGGTATTATAGTCCCCTTTGCCCTGCTTGTCAATGCTTTTTTGCAAAAAAGTGGGATTGAAATATTATTTACCCTGTTGTATAATAGGTTTAACATTCTATGGACATCAAAGGAAGTACACGAATATGATCGTTTCCACCAAAGGGCGCTATGCGCTGCGCGTGATGATCGACCTCGCCGAACATCAGGCGGAAAAATACGTTCCCCTCAAGGAAGTCGCCGCACGGCAGGAGATCTCGGAAAAGTATTTGGAGAACATCCTCAAGGTGCTGGTGCAGAACGGCTTTCTGGAGGGTCTGCGCGGCAAGGGCGGCGGTTACCGCCTGACCCGCAGCCCCGACCAGTACACCGTGGAGGAGATCCTCATGCTCACCGAGGGCAGCCTGGCCCCCGTCACCTGCCTGACGCCGGGTGCATCCCCCTGCGCCCGCCTGGCCAACTGCCGCACCTATGAGATGTGGAAAGGCCTGAACGACCTCATCTCCAACTATTTCAGCCACATCACCCTTGCCGATCTTGCCCTGCCCGATCAGGCCGGCAACGATTATGTGATCTGACTCGTTCCTGCTCCGGCTTCTTACGGCGCACCGCACATTGCGGTGCGCCTTTTTTGCACAGTTCCTCGCGAAATGTGTGGGAATTCTTGGCAAGTATCACGGTTGATGGACGTCCGACGATGCGGTATACTACCACTTGCATCCCACATTTTTTGGTGACCGTGAAAGGAGCGATCCGTTACGAAATATATTTTTCAGTTTGCGCGCATTCTGGCCTTCTGTTTTCTGGGCGAGGTGCTGCACGCCGTGCTGCCGCTGCCGGTGCCTGCCAGTGTCTACGGGCTGGTGCTGCTGCTGGCTGCCCTGAACTTCGGCTTTGTGAAGCTGGATGACGTGAAAGAGGTGGGCATCTACCTCACCGGCATCTTCCCGCTGCTGTTCGTGCCTGCCGCAGCCGGCGTGATGGAGCTGTGGGCCGAGATGGGCAACATGCTGCTGCCCATCATCATTGCCATCATCCCGGTGACCGTGCTGGTCATGGTCTCCGCAGGCCGCACCACCCAGGCCATGACCGGCCGCAAAAAGAAGGAGGCAGACCATGCTGAATGATTTCCTGTCCGGGTCGGCGGCGTGGGGCGTGCTGCTCACGCTGGCAGCCTTTGCACTGGGTGCCCTGATCAACCGGATCACCGGCAAAGCCATCTTCAATCCCCTGCTGCTGGGCAGCATCTTTGTCATCATCTTCCTGTCGGTGTGCAAGATCCCCTACGCCGACTACAAGGCCAGCGCCGCCCCGGTGAACTACCTGCTGCTGCCGGCCACCGTGGCTCTGGCCATCCCGCTGTATGAAAAGTGGGACCTGCTCCGGGAGAACGCCGCCGCCATCATCGCCGGCATCTCGGTTGGCACACTGGTCAGCCTGGGCAGTGCCCTTGCTCTTGCCCTGGCGCTGGACCTGACCCAAGAGCAGTACGCCACCCTGCTGCCCAAGTCGGTGACCACCGCCATCAGCATGGACGTGGCCGCTGAGCTGGGCGGCATTGCCGCCCTGACCGGTGCCATCGTCATCCTCACCGGCATTGCGGGCAGCCTGCTGGCCGAAACGGTGTGCAAGATGTTCCACATCACCGACCCCATCGCCAAGGGTGTGGGCATCGGCACCTCGGCCCATGCCGTGGGTACCAGCAAGGCCCTGCAGATGGGTGAGGTAGAGGGTGCCATGAGCGGCCTGTCCATTGCAGTGGCCGGTGTGCTCACCGCGGTGCTCTGCCCCGTATTCGTGAACCTGATCCACTAAAACCATTTATGATATAAAACACAGCGCCCCCGCCGGGAGAGATCCCGGCGGGGGCGCTGTGTTATTGATGAGAGATGTCTTGATCAGTTTTCGGCGAGGTTGCCGGTGTAGAGCTGGTAATACTTGCCCTTCTTGGCGATCAGTTCGTCGTGACTGCCACGCTCGATGATGCGGCCCTGTTCCAGCACCACGATGCAGTCTGCATTGCGGACGGTGGACAGGCGGTGGGCAATGACAAAGCTGGTGCGGCCATACATCAGGCCGTCCATGCCCTGCTGCACCAGAGCCTCGGTACGGGTATCAATGGAGGAGGTAGCCTCGTCCAAAATCAGCACCGGGGGGTCTGCCACAGCAGCCCGGGCAATGGCCAGCAGCTGCCGCTGGCCCTGGGACAGGTTGGCACCGTCTCCGGTCAGCAGGGTGTTGTAGCCCTCCGGCAGACGCTTGATAAAGCCGTCGGCGTTGGCCAGCCGGGCGGCGGCGATGCACTCTTCATCGCTGGCATCCAGACGGCCATAGCGGATGTTCTCCATGACCGTACCGGTAAACAGGTGGGTGTCCTGCAGCACGATGCCCAGCGAACGGCGCAGATCGGACTTTTTGATCTTGTGGATGTTGATGCCGTCGTAGCGGATCTTGCCATCCTGAATATCGTAGAAGCGGTTGATCAGGTTGGTGATGGTGGTCTTGCCGGCACCGGTGGAGCCGACAAAGGCGATCTTCTGGCCCGGACGGCCATACAGGTTGATGTCGTGCAGCACCGTCTTTTCCGGCACATATCCGAAATCCACATCCGTGAAGGTGATGTCGCCTTCCAGCTTGTGGTAGGTGGTGGTGCCGTCGTGGTGGGGGTGCTTCCAGGCCCAGATGCCGGTGCGCTCCTCGGTCTCCACGAGGTTGTCCTCGCGGTCGTACTTGGCGTTCACCAGGGTCACATAGCCCTCATCGGTCTCGCTGGGCTCGTCCATCATCTTAAAGATGCGCTCTGCACCGGCCAGCGCCATGATGACGCTGTTGGCCTGCATGGACACCTGACTGATGGGCATATTGAAGCCCTTGTTCAGACTGAGGAAGGCCACCACCGTGCCAAGGGTCATGCCGCCAACGCCGCCAACGGCCATGGCGGCACCCACCAGCGCGCACACGGCGTAGCTGATGTTGCCCAGCTGGGCGTTGACAGGCATCATGATGTTGGAGAAGGCGTTGGCCTGCTTGGAGCTCTCCTTCAACTGGTCGTTCAATTCACAGAAGCCATCAAGGGTCTGCTGCTCGTGGGTGAACACCTTGACCACCTTCTGGCCTTCCATCATCTCTTCAATGTAGCCGTTGACCTTGCCCAGGTCCCGCTGCTGCTGGATGAAGAACTTGGCAGAGTTTTTGGCGATCTGCTTGGAGCAGAACAGCATCAGAGCCACCATAAGCATGGTAACGATGGTGAGCTGCCAGCTCAGCATACACATGCTGAAGAACACCGACACGATGGTGATGACGCTGGACACCAGCTGCGGGATGCTCTGGCTGATCATCTGGCGCAGGGTATCTACATCGTTGGTGTACACGGACATGATATCGCCGTGGGGATGGGTGTCAAAATAGGAGATGGGCAGGCTTTCCATGTGGGTGAACAGCTCGGTGCGCAGGTTGCGCAGCGTGCCCTGCGTTACGTTGACCATAACGCGGGCATTGATCCATGCTGCCAGAATACCCACAAGGTAGATGCAGCCCACCCGCAGCAGTGCGCCGGCCAGCGGTGCAAAGCTGGGGTTCTGCTGGTGGGTCATGGGCACGATATAATCATCCATCAAAGTCTGCAAAAACAGGCTGGCCTGCACATTGGCCAGCGCACTGACCACGATGCAGATAAGCACAAGGATGCAGTGGGGCAGGTAGTTGCGGAACACTTCATCCATGATGCGCCGGAGCAGCTTGCCCGGGTTTTCCACCTTGGGCTTCGGGCCCATGCCGCGGGGACCGCCGGGGCCTTTTACCTCTTTTACCTGTGCCATTACTGCTCACCTCCCTGCTTGTCGAAGTCGCCGCCGCCCTGGGTCTGGCTGTTGTAAACTTCCTGATAAATGGCGTTGGTCCTGAGCAGCTCCTCGTGGGTGCCCAGGCCGTTGATCTGGCCGTTGTCCAGCACCAGGATGCGGTCTGCATCCTGCACCGAGGAGATGCGCTGTGCAATGATGATCTTGGTGGTGCCGGGGATCTCCTCCCGGAAGGCCTTGCGGATCTTTGCATCGGTGGCGGTATCCACGGCACTGGTGGAGTCGTCCAGGATCAGCACCTTGGGCTTGCGCAGCAGGGCCCGGGCGATGGTCAGGCGCTGCTTCTGGCCGCCGGACACGTTGGAGCCCCCCTGCTCGATCCAGGTATTGTACTTATCCGGGAAGCGCTCGATGAATTCATCCGCACAGGCCAGCTTTGCCATGCGGATGCACTCTTCCTCGCTGGCGTTCTCGTCGCCCCAGCGCAGGTTGTCGAGGATGGTGCCGCTGAACAGCACGTTCTTCTGCAGCACCATGGACACTTCGTGGCGCAGGACGTCCAGGTTGTAATCCCGCACATCCACGCCGCCCACCTTCACGGTGCCGCTTTCGGCATCGTACAGGCGGGGGATCAGCTGCACCAGGCTGGACTTTGCACTGCCGGTGCCGCCGATGATGCCCAGCGTCTCGCCGGGCTTGATGGAAAAGGTGATATCGTTCAGCACCGGACGGCCCGAACCATGCTTATATTGAAAGGAAACATGGTCGAACTCGATGCTGCCGTCCTTCACCTGCTGCACCGGCTGCTTGGCCGGGGGCAGGTCGGTGGTCTCATCCAGCACTTCCACGATACGCTTGGCGGAAGCGGCCGACATGGAGATCATGACAAAGGCCATGCTCAGCATCATCAGGGCCATGAGGATGTTCATGATGTACCCGAACAGGGCGTTGAGCTGACCGGTGGTGATGGCACCATGCAGCACATATTTGGCACCCAGCCAGCTCAGGGCGATGTTGCAGCCGTAAACGGCGGTGAGCATGGCAGGGTTGTTGAAGCTCAGGCGGCTCTCAGCCTTGACGAACTGGTTGTACAGGCTCTCGCAGGCCTTGGTGTACTTCTCGTTCTCAAAGCCCTCGCGCACAAAGCTCTTGACCACGCGGATGGCGGACACATTCTCCTGCACCGAGGCGTTCAGGTTGTCGTAGTTCTTGAACACGCGGTCAAAGATGTGGAAGGTGGGGATCATGATGCTGGCCAGCACCACCACCAGAAAGACTACCGCCACCACGAACACCAGCGACAACGGGCCGCCGATGACCACAGCCATGAACAGTGCGAACACCAGATGCACCGGGGCACGCACGCACATGCGCTCGATCATCTGGAACGCATTCTGCACGTTGGTCACATCGGTGGTCATACGGGTGACAAGGCCCGCCGTGGAGAACTTGTCGATGTTGGAGAAGGAATAGTGCTGGATGTTCTCATACATGGCATCGCGCAGATTGCCGGCAAAGCCGGTGGATGCCTCGGCGGCATATTTACCGGCCAGAACGCCCAGCAGCAGCGCAATGGCTGCCACAAGAAAGGTGAGCAGACCATACTTGACGATGGCGTGCATATCGCCCTTTTCAATGCCCAGGTCAATGATAAAGGCCATGATGGTGGGCAGCAGCACATCCATCACGGCTTCCAGGGCTGCAAAGAGCGGTGTCAGGACTGCGGCGCGTTTGTACTCGCCCAGATGTGACACGAGCTTTTTGATCATCTGAGTTACCTCCTGTTAATTTTATTTGTTTGGTACAAAACAATTCTATACAAAACAGATTTAATGTCAAGATGTTTGCAAAACTTTCGGAAATTGTTCATAATTAACATTTTCACAAACATCTTTTCGGCGTTTTGACAAGAGTCGAACACTCTTGCGTTATACTTGGGCGGGCCAACCGGGAGCTTTCCACGCAAATGCAAAGCAAAATAATTCTTCCGCTGAATATGGCCAGAGCGCATGCGGCGGCCATTTCAAATGGTTTACTTCAGCGCGTCCCGCAGCTTGTTCAGCAGCCGGAGCAGCTCGGCGTTTTCCTCTTCCGTCAGCAGATTGGCCACATAGTCGTCCGTCTGGTGGAAGGAGAGGATGGTGTTTTCATGGAAGTGGACGCCCTCTTCCGTCAGCACCAGCTGTTTCAGCCGGGCGTCCTGCGGCACGCTCTGGCGCTGGATGTAGCCCTTGCGCTCCATCAGCTGCAGGATGTTGGTCACGGTGGAGCGGGTAATGGAAAACTCCCGCTCAATGTCCCGCTGGAACACCTGCTCCTCCCGGTGCCGGTAAAGATACTCGATGATCCAGCCGTGCATCGGGGTGGCCTGCTCCACACCGTTGGCGCGGGCAAACTGGTTGATCTTGCGGAAGATCAGGTTGTCCACCCGGCGGATCTGGGCCGGGATGACCTGCGGCCCCTCCCAAGGGGGATCGGCGTGGTCTCTGCATTCGTTCTGTTTTTCGTCACACATACGATCGGTTCCTTCTGAATTGTTTTTTGCTCAAACTGTTTTCTATAAAACTGTTCGATATGAGACTATTGTAATCCCACTGTCCCTGTTTGTCAAGGGCAGCAAAAAAGACTTCTCCCAAAGGAGAAGCCTTTCCGATCTCTGTGTCACTGATTTTCTTCCACCCATTCCCGCACGCGGTCAGGGCGGTTGGTCACAAGGCAGTCCGGCCCCAGGGGCAGCAGGCTGCGCACGGCATCCTCGGTGTCCACGGTCCACAGGGCCACCTTGACCCCCATGGCCTGGAGCTTTGGGATAAAGCCCGGGTTGCTGTAGGCGGTGTGGTATTCGCAGCTGACGTACTCCGGCGCAAAGTCCAGGCTTTTGACATAGGCCACCGGGTTGTGCTGGTCGGCCAGATGCTTTGCCACCGCCTGCAGGCTCTCCCCGGGGAAGTTTGCCCGCAGCATGCTCACCTTGTCGTTCACCCAGCGGGTCATCCAGCCGTTTTCCTCATCCGGGTCCATGCCCGCATCCACCGGCAGGGCGGCCAGCTCTTCGTCCAGCGCCGCTTCCTCATCCTCCATGCCGTTCACCAGGCCCAGGTCCTTCCAGATGACCGGCGGCGGCAGCACCATGCTCTCGAATGCGCCGTACAGCAGCACGCCCACCCGCAGCTGGGGCATCAGGGCCTTGGCCTGCCGCAGCAGGTCGTGGTTGAACGAAATAAGTACCAGTCGGTCGGCGATGTCTGCCGCGCGGATGGCATCCACCACACCGGACACAAAAGCCGGGTCGTTGTCCATGGTGGATTTCAGCTCCAGCTGGACCGCGCAGCCCTCCAGGCTCCTGCACAGGGCCAGGGCCTCTGCCAGGGTGGCGATCTTCTCATCTTTATAGGCAACGTCCTTCCAGCTGCCGAAGTCCAGGTCTTTCAGTTCGCCCTCGGTCATATCGTAGATACGGCCGGAAATATCGGTGTGCAGGTCGATGATATAGTCGTGGTGGATCACAAGGCCGCCGTCCAGCGTCTTTTGTACGTCCATTTCCACACCGTCGGCCCCGATCTCCATCGCCTTGCGGAAAGCCGCCAGCGTGTTTTCCGGTGCCAGATAGGATGCGCCACGGTGCGCAATGATCTGAGGTATCATAAGCAGAATTTTCCTTTCTGTACAGCAAAGCTGCCGCCTTTCAGCATACCCTATCCGCCGGGCTGTGTCCATCTGCGCATTCCACAAAAAAGTGGGTCGTTTTTTGTCTCATTCGCGCTGAAAGTACGACTTTTATCGTCAAAACGACGAATTCATCCGATGATTTTTGCACATTTTTCACGAGAAATTTGCAAAACGCGGGGCAAATCTCTCCCATCTGTTTCTTTCAAACCGGCAGCGGGCATGGTACAATAGTGCTGTAAGGATGTGCCGCGCCCGGCGGCCGGAAAAAGGGAAATGGAGTGTTTGACTATGACTGCATTCAAGCCCATCAAAGAAGGCAAAGTCCGTGAAATTTACGACAATGGCGACAGCCTGATCATGGTTGCCACCGACCGCATTTCTGCGTTTGATGTCATCCTGAAAAACAAGGTGACCAAAAAGGGCACTGTGCTCACCCAGATGAGCAAGTTCTGGTTCGACTACACCAAGGATCTGCTGCCCAACCATATGCTGAGCGTGGACGTGAAGGATATGCCGGAGTTCTTCCGGCGGCCCCAGTTCGACGGCAACAGCATGCTGTGCCGCAAGCTGACCATGCTGCCCATCGAGTGCATCGTGCGCGGCTACATCAC
>ERZ1106951.3611-NODE-3611-length-11080-cov-2.736871_pt1 | contig 11080 bp, 8 predicted proteins | sample MGYA00403676_ERZ1106951 | MGnify/ENA primary metagenome ERZ1106951 (study PRJEB35170, sample SAMEA104062398) | human gut metagenome | biome: human gut; feature: human-associated habitat; material: faeces | place: Denmark | collected 2012-04-23 ...
CTATAAGAATTCCAGGTTTGACCTGTATGTGGAATATGAAGAGAAAAAAGCGTTTATAGAAGTGAAAGGGGTTACGCTGGAAGAAGAAGGCGTGGTAAAGTTTCCGGATGCACCGAGCGAGCGGGCAGTGAAGCATTTAAAAGAGCTGGAAGAAGCGGTGCAGGATGGGTACGAGGCTTATGTATTCTTTGTGGTCCAGATGAAAGGAGTACATTATTTTACACCAAACAGACAGACTCACAAAGAATTTGCAGATGTTCTTGCAGAAGCAGTGGAAACCGGGGTTCAGGTGATCGCAAAGGACTGTTTTGTAACGGAGGATTCCATTGCAATTGCGGACGAAGTTCCGGTAGTACTTACCAATCCACAGCTCTATGAAGCACCGGAGCTGCTTGTGGAATGGTACAGAGAGCGGAAACGGGATCTGCCATGGAGACATCATGTAAATGCCTATCGGGTATGGGTGTCTGAAATTATGCTACAGCAGACGAGAGTGGAAGCAGTAAAGCCATTTTTTGAGCGTTTCATGACAGAGCTTCCAACGGTAAAAGATCTAGCCGAGGCACCGGAGGATAAGCTTTTAAAGCTCTGGGAAGGGCTTGGATATTATAACCGGGTACGCAATATGCAAAAAGCAGCGCAGAAGATCGAGGAAGAATACGCAGGAAAATTTCCGGAAAATTATGAGGAGATCAAGGCGCTTCCAGGAATTGGAAATTATACGGCAGGGGCAATTTCTTCTTTTGCCTATGGAATTCCAAAGCCGGCAGTGGACGGAAATGTTCTCCGGGTGGTATCAAGACTGCTGGCGAGCGATGAAGATATTATGAAAGCGTCCGTCAGGACAAAGATAGAAAATGCGATTGAACCGGTGATCCCGGAAGATGCAGCATCGGATTTTAACCAGGGGCTGATCGAACTTGGTGCGATTGTCTGTGTGCCGAATGGGGAGGCAAAGTGTGAAATCTGTCCTCTTACGGGAATCTGTGAAGCGAAAAGGCTGGGAATCCAGAATGAACTGCCGGTGAAGAAAAAGGCAAAAGCGCGCAGGATTGAGGAGAGAACCGTTTTGATTTTTAAGGATGGTGATCATGTGGCAATCCGGAAACGACCGGATAAGGGGCTGCTTGCAGGTATGTATGAGTTCCCGAATCTGGACGGAAAGCTTACGATGGACGAAGTAACCGCTTACAGCAAAGTTATCGGACTTGCCCCGATCCGTGTGAAAAAGCTGCGGAATGCGAAGCATATTTTCAGCCATATCGAATGGCATATGACTGCGTACGAGGTGATCGTGGATGAACTGGAACCCCTGGCCCGGTATTCCGGAACTCCCCTGATCGCCCGAAAGTCCAAAGATCACCCACTGAATCAGAAAGCGGTGGGTCCGGAAGAAATACAAAAGGAATATTCCATGCCATCGGCGTTTAGCGCATGGAAGGTGAAATAAAAGAAGGACATTGCTTTTCGATTTTGCGAAATGCGATGTCCTTTCTTTGGATCAAACAAAATAATTATAAGTGTTTAAATCACCTGACGTGCAAGCCGTGGTGACTTTGCACCTTCCTGTGCATAAATTAGTGAGTACATGAAATATGCCATCACACATGCAGCAACTACATCCACTACGGAATGTTGCTTCAGGAACATGGTTGACAGAATGATCAGAATGCTTAAAACAAGAGATCCTTTCTGGATCAGTCTGGAGTGCTGAAGCTTCTCGCAATGGGAAATTGCGATGTAACAACAAATAGAGTTGTATACATGAAGACTTGGAAGCACATTCGTAGGTGTATCCGTCTGATAGATCCGTTTAACCAGCTCGATACAGAAGTTATCACGTGTAAATACTTCCGGTCTCAGGTTCAATCCGTTCGGAAATACCGTGCAGATGATCAGAAAAATGGTCATACCGCTGAACATGATCGCGGAGGCTTTGTAAAATCCCTGTTTATCATTAAAGAACAAATATCCCAGTGTGACTGCAATATAAGCAAACCACAGCAGGTACGGAATGATGAAATATTCACAAAACGGGATGTAGTCATCGAATATCGAATGGATTACAAAATAATTGTCGGTCACATGGCGTTCCAGATAAGTAAACCATGGAAAATAAATAAAAGCATATAGTAATACCCATGCATGGCTGTATGTATGCATCAGTGTCTTTAATTTTTTAAAAATATGACTCATGATAAAAATCAGCTCCTTCGGGTGAAGATGTTTCTTCCTTGTTACTAGAGGTAGTATAACATTAAAAATTTTTCTCGACAACAGACTTCATAAAACATTCATATTTTTTTCTATTCTCTATTTTACGGAGAAACCTTCAAAGATATACATATCATATTTATTCCGTGCAGTTTTATAAGCTTTTTGATTGCGGAGTGTCCAGACTGCCATCGGAATACGGTACAGATAGTGGTTCAGCCAGACGGAAGGATTGCCGGCATCTGCAAGTTTATAAGAAATAAAGTCCGGACGACAGATCAGGTTGGTCAGCAGGAACTGTACACAAAAGCGCGCCAGAAAAGGATTTTCCGGATTCGTGCGAGTCAGGGCAGAAGAAAGCTGTCCACGAAGAACCTGAGGCGCATGCTTGTGAAACCATCGGATTCCAAGGGAGTTGAAAGACTGGATCATATAAGGTCCTTTATAATCCTTTAAAATATCCCATGCGGCAGGACAGAGCTTCATATTGCTGTCCGGAAGTTTCAGTTCAATCAGAAGAGGAACCCGCCCATTGACATAGCGAAGGACATCTGAAAAAAGTGGCATATGCTCCGAAGTTCCGGAAAGATGCAGGTGCTGTAGCGTATCAAACGTGGAATCCTCAACTGTCCCTTCGGCATTGCAGATCCGCTTTAAAGACTCGTCATGGAATACGACTACTTTTCCATCACGGGTGAGATGGATATCAAGTTCGATGGCAAGATTTTGTTTTACTGCCTCACGAAATGCCGGCATAGAATTCTCGGGAATCAGCCGGGAAGAATCATGTAGTCCGCGATGGGCATAATCCCGCTTGAGATAAGGGAGGATTTTGCTTCGGCGGGAAGTATTCGGCATGATCATATATAAATATAAGAAAAAACATACAACAACAGTTAAAAGAATCCAAAACAACAGCATAGAAAAGTCCCCTTCTTTTATGTAATAATTTTCAGTGTCTCAGGTTCGAGAGAGAACGAAACATCCTTCTGGAGATAAATCGGTTCGCCGTCAGAATGTACCGGAAGTGCTACTTTTGAGTGTACTTCTGCTTTTTTACAGCGGAAGATATGTACGCCTGGAAGTCGGGTATGCTTTCCGGAAAACACAGTCGGCAGAATTGCCAGAGCAATAATTTTGGGAACATTTGCAATCACAATAAAGTCCAGCAGATCATCATCCGGTTTGGCATCCGGGCAGAATTTGCATCCACCACCTTCATAAGGAAGATTAAATGCAGAGGCAAAGAAAACCCGTTTAAAATGAAGTCTTTTAGTATCGTCCAGAAGAATTTCCATCTCATCTGGCTGACAGCGGCGCAGACGGTAGAGTGAGCAGGCTGCATAGGCAAGTTTGCCCAGACCAAGCCGGTTAAAAAAGACTTTAACCCTGGAAATACAAAGTTGATGGCAGATAGCCGCATCGTATCCGATTCCGGAACTGACGGCAAAACGGTGAACCTTGTCATGATAGTGCAATACACCAAGATTGATCTTGCGCGTCTGTTCAGAATGAAGTACCAGATCCAGAGCTTTCATGGTATCGGATGGAAGGGCAAGTCCCCGGCCAAAATCATTGCCAGAGCCGATCGGAATGTAACCGAGGGTAACCAGGCTTAAATTCTGCAGACCACAGATTACTTCATCCACACTTCCATCACCACCAAGTACAACGATCGTAACAGGATCTCCGGAGGCGGTAAGCTCGGCGGCAATTTCCGTTGCGTGATGCCGGTGATGTGTAAAATGGATCTGGTAATCTATATGTTCTGCTATCAGCTTTAATTTAATCTTTTCCCATAGTGCAAGTCCCTGACCCGAGCGGGCGTTAGGATTGGCTATAAAATGATACATAAAGTCATCCCTTCACTTCTGTAAATTTAGTTTCATTCTAGCATCGGAATGAGAGGATATTGTCAAAAAAACAATAAAAATGCAAAAATTTATTGAGGCAGAGTGTTAAAAGTGCTATTCTGGTACATGTGTTAAAAAATAAACATAAAATAAATGGAGGTAATACTGTGAAATTTATAAGACAATTCTTGATTATCATATTGATTTCTTTTGCAGGAGAGCTTTTGCATGCAATCCTTCCACTACCGGTTCCTGCAAGTATTTATGGCTTGCTGATCTTGCTGGCAGGTTTGCAGACAAAAGTAATTCCTTTGAAAGCAGTTGATGAGGCCGGTGGATTTCTGATTGAAATCATGCCGATGCTTTTTATCCCTGCAGGAGTAGGTCTGATGGTATCATGGGGAGACTTAAAACCGGTTCTTGTTCCGATCATGGTTACAATTGTAGTGACAACAGTGCTGGTTATGGGCGTGAGTGGAAGAACCGCTCAGTTTGTACTGAAGAAAGAGGAGAAGAAGGATGAGTAATATGCTGCATGGATCGACCTTTTTTTGTATGGCGATCAGTCTTTTTGGATATGAGGCAGGAATTTTTTTGCGTAAGAAGTTAAAAATTGGTATCTTCAATCCACTTCTTGTTTCGATTGTTTTTGTAATTATCGTGCTAAAAGTGACTGGAATTGATTATGATACTTATGATAAGGGAGCGAATGTACTGAGCTACCTTCTGACACCGTCTACAGTCTGTCTTGCAATTCCGCTTTATCAGCAGATGAATCTTCTTAAGAAGAATCTGAAAGCGATCATTGCAGGAATTACAACAGGTGTATTTGTCAGCCTTGCCGGTGTATGGGTATTTTCTATGTTGTTCCACCTGAAGAAGCAGTTCTATGTAACGCTTCTTCCAAAATCAATTACCACAGCGATCGGTATGGGAATCTCAGAAGAGCTTGGTGGAATTGTGACGATTACAGTTGCTGCGATCGTAATTACCGGGATTATTGGAAATATGTTTGCAGAGGGAATCTGTAAGCTCTGCAAAATTGAGCATCCGATTGCAAAAGGACTGGCAATCGGAACAGCTTCCCATGCTATGGGAACGGCAAAGGCAATGGAAATCGGAGAGATTGAAGGAGCAATGAGCAGTCTTTCTATTGCAGTGGCCGGATTGATGACGGTTGTAGGTGCATCGATTTTCTATCACCTGTATTAGAGAGGAGTGTGCAGAATATGGAGAAAACAATTATCTGTATCGGACGGGAATATGGAAGCGGCGGACATGAAATCGGTGAATTGCTGGCAAAGCGTACCGGTTATGCGTTTTACGATAAAGAGAAGCTGTTTGAAATTGCAAAGATGCGCGGATACGAGAAAGAAATGCAGGAGTATCTGGATGAACAGCCGGTGGACAGCCTTCTTTATTCAATCGCAATGAATTTTGCAGAACCGAAGAAGAAGCCATATCCATTTAAGCTGATTGAAGAGCTTGTGGAAGAAGGACCATGTATTATTATGGGAAGGTGCGCAGGTTATCTGATGAGAAACCGAGAAGAAGCTTTTAGTGTATTTGTTCATGCAGATATGGAAACACGAATTGAACGCGTGAAAGAGCGTGATCATATTACAAGCAGAATGAAAGCGAAACGTAAGATCCAGGATGTGGATGAGAAAAGAAGCGCTTTTCGTAAGGATTATACCGGACAGGAATGGGGAATGTCGAAGAATTATGATCTTTCGGTCAGCACTACAGAGTTGTCCTATGAACAGGCAGTAGATCTGATTCTGTATTATAAGAAGATGACAGAAGAATCTGACAGAGCTTAGAAGGTATAAAAAGAATATACTAGTTTGTTGAATCCAGAAATGGGAAATGACATGGCAGGTCATTTCCCATTTCTGGATTTTAGAGATATAGAAGGGCTCAATTTCTATATCTTAGTTTATAGAATACTTGGCTTCTATAAATTATTTATATATTCGTTACAATCTTTTAGAGGGCAAAATTTGATTTATCTAGGCATCTCCCATGCGTTATGATCCGTGTGAAGCAACATATGTGACTTGTGAGAAAGCGGTTTCTCAAAGAAATCACGGTACAGACGGAGTACATCCGGGTTCTCATGTGAGAAGCGAAGTGGTGCATTCTTATCAAGGAAATAAAGATTTTCACCACGTGTCCGTGCAAGTTCTTCTCCGTCATGGATTGGCTGACCGCCACCGCCGACGCATCCGCCAGGGCAGGCCATGACTTCTACAAAATCATAATGTACTTCACCATGTTCGATTGCTTCGATCAGTTTACGTGTGTTTCCGAGTCCGCTGACAACAGCAGCACGAACAGTAGCATCTCCAAGCTGGATCTCAGCTTCTACAACACCTGGCTGTCCACCAGGATTGCGGACAATCTTGAATGCATCCGGATCAGGGTTACGTCCGGTTACAAGGTAGTGAGCAGAACGAAGTGCTGCTTCCATAACACCACCTGTTGTTCCGAAGATAACACCGGCACCGGTCCATTCTTTCATCAGAGGATCGCATTCACGATCAACCAAAGAAGCAGGATCAATATGTGCAGAACGGATCATGCGTGTCAATTCACGAGTTGTAAGTACAACGTCTGTCTCGTGTCCGGCATATTCACCATAGAACAGTTCCATGTTACTTTCGCCTTTTTTGGCAACACATGGCATGATAGATACAGTAAACATATTTTCCGGTTTCACACCGATGGATTCTGCAAAATAGCTCTTCATAACAGAACCGAACATCTGCTGTGGTGATTTGGCTGTTGAAAGCTGTGGCACCAGATGTGGGTACTGTGATTTAAGGAAGCGTACCCATCCAGGGCAGCAGGAGGTAAACATCGGACGAAGATTTAATTCGCCTTTTGTAAATCTCTGCAGGAATTCATTTCCTTCTTCCATAATAGTAAGGTCTGCTGTGAAGGAGGTATCGAATACATAGTCAATACCCATTTTCTTCAGAGCATCCATGATCTTGCCGACAGTTGCTTCTTCACGGGAAAGACCAAGAGCTTCACCCCATGCAGCACGTACAGCAGGAGCAACCTGTGCAACAACGACTTTCTTGTCATCAGCGATTGCATCCCATACTTTCTCTGTATCATCACGTTCGCGCAGAGCGCCGACCGGGCAGTGAGTAATACACTGACCGCACAGAGAACAGGAAACCTCGGAGATCTTATGGTTGCCGGTTACATTAATGGTAGTACGGGAACCAGTACTTGTCACATCCCAGATATGTAAATCCTGGATTTTGTCACAGACCTGGATACAGCGCATACATTTGATGCATTTCTGTGAGTCTCTGATCAGCGGAAATTCTTTATCCCAAGGGAATTCTTCCAGACGCTGCTTAAATGGTATTTCGATGATGTTCAGGTCATTTGCAAGACTCTGCAGAGTACAGTTACCGCTTCTGACACAGGTAGCACATTTGCAGTCGTGCTGGGAAAGGATAAGCTGTACAGTCTGTCTTCTGGCTGTACGAACCTTTGGGCTGTTTGTATGGATTACCATACCTTCTTTTACTACGTTGTTGCAGGAAGTTACCAGCCGTTCCATTCCCTCGAGTTCAACAACACAGACACGACAGGCTGCGATCTCGTTGATATCTTTCAGATAGCAGAGCTTTGGAATCGGGATATCCGCCATTTTGGCAGCATCCATGATAGTAGTACCTTCCGGGACAGATACGTTTATATTATCAATTGTAAGATTTACCATAATGTTTCACGACCTCCTTTGAAAATGCCGTAGCCGAAGTGGTCGCAACGCAGACATCTGCTGGCTTCCTGTTTCGCTTCTGCCTCGGACATGCAGTTTTCTACACCGTTAAAGTCACAGACACGTTCGCAGGCTTCACGCTCGGTCATGTTTACTCTTCCGCACGGCGGGCGGTCATCAAGACGCGCTTCAGGAATCTCAACGTCACAGCTGATAATGTGGTGATATCCCAGGTATTCGTCTATGTTAGCAGCTACTACTTTTGCAGCAGCAATAGCTTTGATTACGGATGCAGGACCGGAAGCACAGTCTCCACCGGCAAATACACCCGGAATGTTATCGAATCCGCCGTATTTTTCGGTTAAGATCTTACCTCTCTGTACAGGAACACCGGCTTCTTCAAAGTGCTGGTATTCAATATCCTGTCCGATCGCAACGATCAGTGTCTGGCATGGAATGAATACGTCAGGAGCACCTGTCGGACGTACACTTGCACGACCGTCTTTGATCTTACTGATCATCTGTGGTGTAACGTAGATTCCTTTTACGTGACCGTTTTCATCTGTTTCGATGCGAGAAGGAGCCATCAGAGTCTGTACTTCGATTCCTTCTGCAACAGCACCTTCAATCTCTGCCGGAAGGGCAGTCATATCTGCCACGCGGCGGCGGTAAACGATGCTGACTTTTTTAGCACCCAGACGTTTTGCGGTACGGACAGCATCCATAGATACGTTACCGCCACCGATAACGGCTACTTCCTGTCCGGTAAGATCCGGGTTCTGGTTCTTTCCTACATCACGAAGGAACTGAACAGCAGAAAGGACCCCTTCTGAGTGTTCGCCTTCGATACCAAGTTTCTTATCGGTACTTGCACCGATTGTAATAAGAACTGCGTCGTATTCTTCACGCAGACTCTGGATTGTCATATCTTTTCCAATTCGTTTGCCAAATTCAACTTTGACACCGGTCTCAAGGATGGCATTGATATCATCGTTCAGACGGTCTTTCGGCAGACGGTAGTTCGGGATACCATAGCGGAGCATACCGCCAAGTTCCGGCAGCATCTCAAATACGGTTGTCTGGTGTCCCATCAGCTGCAGATAGTAAGCTGCACTTAATCCACCAGGGCCACCACCAACAACGGCAATACGCTTTCCGGTAGATGGAGCGCATGGCGGCGGTGGAACTTTTCCGGCATAATCAGCAGCCATTCTCTTAAGACCGCGGATATTGACTGCATCGTCTACGATGTTACGACGGCAACGTGCCTCACAAGGATGTTCGCAGATAAAACCACAGGTGGTCGGGAATGGATTGTCCTTACGGATCAGGCGGATCGCATCTGCGTAACGTCCTTCTCCGACAAGAGCGATATATCCCGGAATATCTACATGTGCCGGGCACAAAGATACACAAGGAACAGGCTGTGCGTACTGGCAGGTACATCTTCCCTGGCGCACATGTTCTTCATAGTCTTCCCGACATCCCATCAGACTCTTGTAAACCATGTGAGCTGCTTCATACCCGATCGCACAGTCAGCTCCTTCCATGATTGATACAGAGAGTTCTTCCATCAGGTCTAATGTTTCCATAGTTGCGTCTCCGTTCATAACGTCGGTCAGCAGGTTTTTCAGCTGCCACAGACCAACACGGCACGGCACACATTTTCCACAGGTATGTGTATGACACATCTCCAGGAAAGCACGAGTCATGTCAACAGGACATAGTCCCGGAGGACTGGATTCGATTCTTCGCTCCAGATCTTTGTAGAGCCCTTCGATAACCAGCTGGGCTTTGTCCGGTGCAGTGATTTCAAGTCTACTCATAGCTTTTTTCTCCTTTAACTTTTTTGGCTAATCTACAGGACAGATGAAGAAAATCATAGGGAAAACATCTGAATACTATAGATTAACTCTATGGACACACTTATAATGATATTGTATGCATTTTAGTACAATCTTGCAAGCAAAGTTAATAAATAGACAAATAAGTTAATTTTGTCACAAAATGATAAAAAATATCAGCAATATGCACAAAATGGCAGAACAACGATAAAGGGTGCAAAAAATAAAAAAATTATGTTACAATAACACTTGTAAAAGAGATGTCTGTTTTACAGGCACAATTAACAGAAAGGGCGGAAGAGGAAAAATGAAAGTAACAGATTTTGGTGCAACAGTTAAAGGTGACGAGACAAAATTATATACGCTCACAAATAAAAACGGAATGGAGATTGCAGTATCCGATTACGGTGCAACGCTGGTACAGGTGATCGTACCGGACAAAGAAGGCAAGCCGTGTGATGTTGTGCTTGGATATGATGAGGCAGCAGGATATGAAGAAGGAGATCTGTTCTTCGGCGCAATTGTCGGGAGAAGTGCAAACCGTATCGGAGGAGCATCCTTTGAACTGAACGGAGTGACCTATCAGCTTGAAAAGAATGATAATGGCAATAATCTCCACAGCGGAATGGATTTTTATAACCAGAGAATGTGGAAGGTAAAAGAAACTGCAGATGATCATATTACATTTGAACTGGACAGCCCGGATGGTGATCAGGGATATCCGGGAGCTGTACATATTGAGGTAACATATACTCTGACAGAAGACAATGCAGTGAAGATCGCTTACCATGCAGTTCCGGATGCAGATACTCTGATCAACATGACAAATCACAGCTATTTTAACATGGATGGTCATGACAGTGGTGATGTTTTGTCACAGAAGGTATGGATTGATGCTGATCAGTTTACACCATCTGATGCAACTCTGATCCCGACAGGTGAGTATAGAGATGTTACAGGAACACCATTTGACTTTAGAACAGAAAAAACCATCGGACAGGATATTCATGCAGATGATGAGCAGATAAAAAATGGTGGCGGCTATGACCATAACTATGTCTTAAAGACAGATGGCAAGTTTGCAAAGGTTGCATCTATGACAGGTGCAAAGAGCGGTATCGTGATGGATGTTTACACCGATATGCCAGGTATGCAGGTATATACTGCAAATGGAACAACAATTGAATGCGGAAAAAATAAAAGCTCATATAAGCCATTCTGCGGTGCATGCTTTGAGACACAGTTTTTCCCGGATTCCATTCATCATGAGAATTTCAAGAGCTGTGTATTAAAGGCAAATACAAAGTTTACAACTGTTACAGAATATCGTTTCCATACGGTATAATATGATACCATCAGAGTCAAAAGGTCAAAAATCCGATGCAAGCTTGCTTGCAAGAGGATTTTCGAGCTTGGGACCCGGT
>ERZ1106951.3622-NODE-3622-length-11063-cov-5.483103_pt1 | contig 11063 bp, 8 predicted proteins | sample MGYA00403676_ERZ1106951 | MGnify/ENA primary metagenome ERZ1106951 (study PRJEB35170, sample SAMEA104062398) | human gut metagenome | biome: human gut; feature: human-associated habitat; material: faeces | place: Denmark | collected 2012-04-23 ...
CCGAATTGACTACGGCCTATTCACCCACAACTTCGTCGCGAGCCTCGTGAAAAGCTCGCTCCGCTGGTGCTTTCTTTTCTCACGTTGTTTAATTTACAAGGTGCACGTCCCTCAAGCGGAACAGTCACTATTATATCAGGCTCAGTTTCGTTTGTCAAGTATTTTTTCAAATCTTTTTTGGATTTTTCTTTCCGATCTTTTCAGATCTTCAAGCACCCGACTCATTCACTTCATCGCCGTCAAACAGCTTTATTAGGATACCAAAACACACCTGAAATGTCAAGCATTTTTTCGAGTTTTTTCGAGTTTTTTGTCAGAAGCACTTTTTGCATGGTTTTTCGCACAATATCCAGTGTTTTTTCCAGCTTTGCTTTACTATAATACAATATCATACCAAGCTTTGAGGTGATTTACTTGCGGTTCTGGAAAATGAACGGCGCCGGCAATGACTTTATCATTATAAATAATATGGTAGAGCATCTTCCCGAAACCTGCTTTCCCACTTTGGCCCGCACTCTGTGCGAACGCCATCTGTCCATTGGGGCCGACGGTCTGATGATCGTAGATGCCCCGCTTCAGGGCGGTGACTATCGGATGCTGTTTTTCAATTCTGACGGCAGCCTCGGTGAAATGTGCGGCAACGGCGCCCGTTGCATTTGCCGCTACGGCTACGAAAATGGTCTGGCCGGCGAGATCCAGCGTGTAGAAACCACCGCCGGTCTGGTGACAGGCCACCGCATCGACCAGCGTCTCTATCGGATTCGTTTGAATGATCCCACCACGGTCCGTTTGGATGCACCTGTGGTGATCGACGGCGTTCGCTATGAATGTTCCTATTTAGAATTAGGAGATCCCGGACTCCCCCACGCTGTGGTCCCATATCCCAATCTGGCGCAGGCCGATGAAAACGCGCTGCGTGAATTGGGACGCAAGATCCGCTTCTATTCGGAATTCCCCAAGGGCGCTAACGTCAACTTCTGCGAGCTCACCGGTGAGGATGAGGTCTTTGAACGTACCTTTGAGCGGGGTGTGGAGGACTTCACCTATGCCTGCGGCACGGGAACCGGCTGCGTTGTCACCGCCCTCACCCTGATGGGTAAAGTCAGCGGCCGGCAGGTCCGGGTCAATATGACCGGCGGCCAGCTCATTGTAGACATAGATCTCCAGGGAAACGCCGTCCAAAACCTCTATCTTACAGGTCCCACCAATATTGTCTGCAAGGGCGAGGTCACGGACGAGGAGCTTTCGCTGAATTGATAAAGTTTGCCAACCCAAGTATCTGTTATCCAAACCAAAAGGAGTGTGTTTTATGGATAAGAAATCTGTCGCGAAAAACTACCGCTTTCTGGCGATTTTGCTGAGCTGCATGGTCGCCGGTGCTTTGCTGGGCTGGTTCAGGCCCAAGTGGGGACACAGCATCGCCTTCCTCGGCACCGTATTTATTAATATGATGTTCTGCGTGGTGGTGCCTCTGGTCTTTGCCTCCATCGCCGGTTCCGTTGCCAATATGGAAAGCCGCCAGCGGGCGGGCAAGATCATGGGCGTCACCGTTGGCACCTTCGTCATCACCGGTGCCATCGCCGCCGTCATCATGTTCGTGCTGATGAAGCTGTTTCCCCCGGTGCTGACCCCCTGGGCAGATATGGTGGCTGAGGAGATCGGTGAACACGCTTCCTTTACGGAGATGATCGTCAACTTCTTCACCTCCTCCGACTTTGTGGGCCTGCTGAGCCGCCGGGCCATGCTGCCTCTCATCGTGTTCTCTATCCTGTTCGGCTTCTCCGTCCAGATGACCGGCGGCAAGGATTCCAGCATCGGCAAGTGGCTGGCCGGCCTTTCCGACGTGATGATGAAGTTCGTCCAGATCATCACCTACTATGCCCCTATCGCGTTCTTCGCCATCTTCGCTGATCTGGTAGCCACCTACGGCTCTGAGGTCGCCAAGGGCTACGGCCGCGCCCTGCTGGTCTACTATCCCCTGTGCTTCATCTATATCTTCACGGCCTTCCCCCTGTTCGCGTGGTTCGGCGGCGGCAAGGGTGCCGTGGGCATCATGTTCAAGCACATCGCCCGCCCTGCCGTTGTTTCTCTGGGCACCTGCTCCTCCGTGGCAACCATCCCCACCAACATGGAGGAAGCCGTGGAGACCGGTGTCAGCAAGGATATCGCCGGTATGGTGCTGCCCCTGGGCGCTACCATGCACATGGATGGCTCCTGCTTCTCCTGCGTGCTGAAGATTGCTTTCGTGCTAGGTGTGTTCGGCGAGCAGCTCTCCTGGTCCCGTCTGCCCTTCATCGTTCTGGTGGCCGTCCTGTCCTCTGTTGGTATGAGCGGCGTTCCCGGCGGCGGCTACATCGGCGAGTACATCATCTGCTCCATCTTCTTCCCCACGCAGATGGAACTGGCCTTCCCCATTCTGGTGGCTATCGGCAATCTGGTGGACCCTCCCGCTACCATGATCAACTCCGCCGGCGACTATGTGGTCAGCTACATCGTCTCCCGCTTCGTGGAAGGCAAGGATTGGCTCCAGAAGCAGCTTAACAACGCCTGATCGGTTTCCATATCAGATAACAATCCGTCCCATCGGCTAAGGCCGATGGGACGGATTTTACGATCTCTTCCTACGTTTGATTGCACCCTACACCCAATCCCCCCTTGAATACACCGGGCTTAGCGCTGTCGGAAATGCAAAAACGCGGCATAGTCGGACCGGTCAGCATAGGTGCTTCGCTTCCCGCTCCCCGGAGTGCAGAGGCTCTCCTATATTGCCCACGCCCCTCCTTCCACCGTACCAGCTGCTTCTTGCCGTATATGCGGGTATTATATGCAAAAACGCAGCCCTCACGATGAATCGTGAGGGCTGCCGTTCTATTTTGGGTTTTGGTTTGGCCGTTCTCAGCCGATTTACTGAGCTGCGGACTCGTCGCCCATGCCCATATCCTCCATGCCGAAATCATCGTCGGAGGGAACATCGGTCTCGTCTGCCGCCACCTCGTCCGGAGAGGGGATAAACTCGCTGAGGTACGCCTCTTCGGGAAGTCCCGCCAGGAAACCGGGCAGGTTGATGATCACATTGTCCATCTTCCGGGGAACAGGGATATTATAGGCATAAACCTCTTCCGTTCCGCCCTTCTGCTGGGTGATCTCCAGCGTCACAGTCAGCGTCTGGCCGATGCAGGTAGCAACGCCGCGCTCCTTGTCGTAGAGCTTGGCTACCTGCTGACCATCCACATACACCACCGTCTTATAGGCGGGCTTGTAGGTCTGGCCGTCATATTCCAGGGTCTTGCTGTCCAGATAGATCGTATGCCCACGGCCAATGATGGTCATGGTATAGCCGATCGCCACCAGCAGGACCACCGCTAAGATTTGAAAGAGAAGTCTCCGCTTTGCTTTCATTTCGATGCCTCCTCTTCCGCAGCCTGCTCGGCAGCCAACTGCTGGCCTGCCAGGCTCTTGTTCTTGCGCTTCTTGGACTCATACATGACCAGAGCCAGCGTAATGACCGCATAGGACACAAACACGCGGAAATACTCGCCGATCATGGAGTCGCCGGTAATGGCAGCACCGGTCTTGGGTGCCACAATGAACATGGTGTGGAACAGGATCACGCCCAAAAATACGTTGCCGATGCTCGCCCTATCCACAGAGGCACCGCCCACCAGCAGAGCCGCGATGGCGAACATACCGATCTGGGTATGAGCTGTATAGGTGGGGAAGTTACCTACGTTCTGCAGATAGATGATCATGCCGAAGCCGGCGAACACCGTGGAGATCACCATGGAGATCACGCGGGTGCGCTCCACATTGATACCGGCATCCCGGGCCACTTCCATATCCTGACCCACAGCCCGCATATCCTGGCCCAGCTTGGTCTTGCGGAACCAGACGATGAACAGGCAGGCCAGACCGATGATCAGCAGGGTCAGTACAGGGATCTTCACGCCGCCCACCTGAACAGCCAGCAGGTTGTCCAGACTCTGGCGCATGCTCAGCAGGCTCACGGTGTTGCGGATGCCGTAGCCGCGGGGAAGCTTCAGGGAATCATGAACGATGGGAATAATGGGTCCCATCATAAACAGCACTACAAACTGATACACGCCGTTCATGGTAAAGGAGATCATATAGCTGGTGATCATCTCCCGGCCCTTGGAACGGTTCAGGATCTTGCCGATCATCACGCCCAATGCCACAGAAATGGGGATGGAAACGATAGCGGCCAGGATCATGCCGGGGATGCCCCAAACCTGCCAGTCAGCGGCGAAGATCAGCCCGATCTCACCGGCCATGGCACCCAGCGTCATGCCGAAGTTCATACCCATGCCTGCCATAACAGGGATCAGCAGGCTCAGGATCAAGAATGCGTTACGGCCCAGACGGGTCATGACCTCATTCAAGAGGTAGGACCAGGAAAAGCCCGCCTGCGGAATACAGTACGCGCAGATCAGGATGAACATAATAGGGACAGTGTTGTTGCGGATGAACTGCAAAAGCTTCTGCCCGAAGCTCTGGCTGCCGGGTACATTCGTCTTTTTCATGCTCATTTCCCTCCTTCCGTCTTACGGGTCAGAGCGTAAACGATCATGCCGTTAGAGACGATGATCCGGATGACCTCGCTGATGTCCAGATGCACGATGGCGTTCATCACGGTGGGTGTCATGGTGACAAGGCCCTGATAAAGGATCGTGCCGATGATAACGTTGGTAATGCTGGCCTTGTTCACGCTGGCGCCGCCGATCAGAATAGCCGCCACGGCGGGGAACGCCATGTTCAGGGGCGCCATATAGATCTGTACAAAGCCGAAGCCCTGCTCATACAGTAGGATGCCCACAGCGCCCAGCCAAGTGGAAAGCACCACAGACAGCAGACGGGTCTTGTCCACGCTGATACCGGCAGCCTTGGCAAAGGTGGGGTTTGAGCCCACAGCCGTCATAGCGGTACCGGTCTTGGTGTGCAGGAAGACCCACATCAGGAATGCCAGCAGAGCGAAGAACAGCAGGCTGCCGGTGGGGATTACCAGATTGATGCCGAACCGGTTCAGGTCGATCTGCAAAAACTTTGCCAGGAACTGATCGTAAAAGCCTTCCAGAGAAATGGTGGTACGCAGGCCCTTACCGGCAAAGCCCCAAACCATCGTCGGGCTCTTGTAGGGCAGCAGCAGCCACATCATGCACATGAATGACACGGAGGAAAAGCCCACATAGGTAGCGACCATCATTTCGCCGCCCTTGATCTTGTTGAGCATCCAGCCGTAGCCGCCGCCCAGCACCAGTGCAAAGGGCGTGGCGATGACAATAGCCATCAGGAAGCTCATGCCGCCGGTGAATCCGAATTCAATGGAAAGAGTTGCACCCAGCAGGCCGGAGATGATGCCCAGAGGCAGGCCGAAGTTCAGGCCGCAGCCGGAGTGGATCATGGGGACCATGGCCAGCACCATAATGGCGTTCCAGCTGAAGCGGTTGATGACGTTGGTGATCTGCGTAGCAAAGTCCACGCCAGCCACCGGCGCCAGAATGAACATCAGCAGCAAAAAGCCGGTGATGATCAGGCGGGGCACGCCATAGCTGTTGACGAGCCGCCGCAGCTTGCTCTGCTCCGCAAGCGTATTTGTCGTGTTATCCATACTTCCTCCTTATTTGACCTGGCTGACCATCAGCGCGCCGAACGTCTCGGAGGATTCGGTGGCCGGGAGGATGCCGACGATCCTGCCGCCAGAGACAATGGCGATCCGGTCGCAGGTGGTGCGCAGCTCCTCCAGCTCAGAGGAGATCATCACCACGGTAACGCCGTTTTCACGGTTAAATTTCTTCAGCGCGTCCAGCACCAGTGCCTTTGCGCCCACGTCGATACCGCGGGTAGGCTCCGAAACGAACAGGAACCGGGGCTGCAGGGCAAAGGCCTTGGCCAGGCACACCTTCTGCTGGTTGCCGCCGGAAAGCTCTCTGGCCTTCTGCTTGGAGCTGGTGCACTTGATCTTCAGTTCGTCGATATACTTCTGCGTCACATCATGGATCGCCTTGGTATCGCGCCAGGTGATAGGACCGTATTTCTTCAGGAACTTGTTCTGGATCTGCATGGCCGGGAAGGCAACGTTCCATTCCAGCGTCTCGTCCAGCAGCAGGCCCACGCCGCGGCGGTCCTCAGACACGAAGGCAAGCTGCGCGTCCAGGCACTTCCGGGGATTGTTCAGGGGAATGGGCTTGCCGTCAAATTCCACGGTGCCGCCGGCCTCATACAGGCCCATGACACCGTTGGGAATACCCAGCTTGCCCTGACCTGCCAGACCGCCGATACCGAGGATCTCACCCTCCTTGACATCCAGATTCACATTCCGGACGATCTCGCCGGGCATATCCACCCACAGCTTACGGATGGACATGATCGTCCGGGCATCAGAACAATCCCGAACCTCCCGGACCGCACTGAGGTCCACGCTGCGTCCCACCATGCACTTGGTGATCTCATCCACGCTGGTCTCGGAGGCGGGCGTGTCCTTCACCACCTTGCCGTCCCGCATGATGACTACCTTGTCACATACGTTCAGGACTTCCTGAAGCCGGTGGGTGATGAAGATAACAGCGATGCCACGGGACGCCATGCCCCGGATGGATTCCAGCAGAGCTGCGGCCTCCTTCTCCGTCAGAACGGCGGTAGGCTCGTCCAGGATCAGCAGCTTGAGCTGGTCCTTGCTCAGCTCACGGGCGATCTCGGTGAACTGCTTATGACCAACGGGCATATCGCTGATGACCATATTCTGGTCGATCTCCACGCCCATTTTGTCAATGGCCTCTGCGGCCTTGGTCTTCATTTTTTTATAATCGAGCGTATTCAGCCGGGGGCCGAACACCTCGGAAATGACGTTCTTCTTTTGGGGCTCACGATTGAGCAGAATGTTTTCCGTGGCAGTAAAGCCGGGGATCAGAGAGAACTCCTGATGCACCATGCCGATACCGGCCTCCAGTGCGTCAAAGGGCGTATTAAAGGTGACTTTTTCACCGTTGATGAGGACGTCGCCGCCGTAGCCGCCGGTTTCCCGGATGACGTCCATACCGAACAGGATCTTCATCAGCGTGGATTTACCCGCGCCGTTTTCGCCTGCCAGGCCCAGGACTTCACCAGCCTTCAGGGTGAAGTTGATGTCCGTCAGGACCTGGTTGCCGAAGAAGTCTTTTTTGATGCCGCGCATCTCCAACAGGGGAGCCGTATTACTTTCCATAAATGATACCCTACCTAATAAGAGAGGAGGAGGGTCGCCCCTCCTCCTCAGTTTAGAATGAGCGAGAAAAAACGCTGCTTATTTCACAGTGAAATACTTCTCGGGAACCTCAACTTCGGTGGAACCCATGAACCAGCCGGGATCACCCATGATGTAGGTGTCCTGATACACCAGGAAGGTGTTGTCGGCCTTGACGCCGGTGGTGGCGTTGGTGTAGTTGGAGCCGTTCCAGGAAGCCTCGGGAGAGAACTCGTGGTAAGCCTTGGCGATATCGTCGATGTCGCACAGCTCGCTCTCGCCGTTGATGACATTCAGCGCGTGCTGGGCCAGACCAGCAGTGGTGGTGTAACCGTAGGAGTAAGCCCAGGTGCCGAAGCGGCCAGCGCCGCCGGCCTCGCAGATCGCGTCCTCGACCTTGGCCAGGATCTTCTGGAAGTCGCCGGCCTCAGCGGTCAGGTCGATGCCCAGAGCGCCGGGATAGCCCATCAGAGGAGAGGGCAGGTCGGCCTCGATGAAGTAGCCGCCGTACTGCAGCAGCTGCTTGAGCAGAGGCTCGGTGTGAGCATCGTTGGTGCAGAAGTAAGCGGCCTTCTCGCCGTAGGTCTTGGACCACTCGGGGACCTTCTCCAGAATGTAAGCCTGCGCGCCGGCCACGCCGACGTCAGAGGTGGGATCGGGAGCAGTCTCCATAACGAACTTCATGCCGAACTCCTCGCAGGCGGCCTTCATGACCGCGATACGACGGCTCATGGTCTCATAAGCCAGGTGACGGGGGAAGGAGATGTGCACGAAGGTGTCACAGCCCAGCTCGTGAGCGGTGCGGATGATCAGATAGCCGCGGGCCACGAAGTCGTTGTTGCACACCAGATCGGCAGCGGAGCCGATCTCGAGCAGATCCTCATGGGCCTCGCCGGCGATGCACAGGATGTCGGGGCGGATCTCCTTGATCTTACGGAACGCCTCGGTGGTGCCGGGGACGGACTGGTTGACGATGATGGCCTTCATGTCGGCGTCATCAGCCAGGTTCACGATAGTCTGGATGGTGGTCTCCAGCTCCTCGGTGAAGTTATCGGGATAGATGGCCAGCTTGACCATATCCTCACCGTACAGGGCCCGGAAAGCCTCGGCGCCGCGGCGGTCGTCCTCGGACTGAGAAACGGAGCCGGTCACGATGCCGATGTGGACGTTGCCCTCGGTTTTCGTGTCAGCGGTCTCGGAAGGAGTCTCGGTTTTGTTGCTGCCAGTGTTGGGGGTGGGGTTGCTTTTGCCGCAGGAAACCAGGGCCAGGGCCATGGTCAGGGCAAGCAGTGTGCTCAGCAATCTTTTCATACATGCCTCCAATTCGTTTTTTTGCAAGCATTTCACAAGAGACCTGCAAATAGTTGCTATATATGATACCTGAATCATTCGCATTTGTCAACAGAACAGAAGCAAAAAACTGATACTTTTTTCCGTATTACGGACACTTTTCATGAGAGTTATTCCTATTTCCCCTCCAGTTTTCTCGCTGAGCGCTCTATTCATTTTGGGGGATAAAGAATCTGATGCGCATATCAGCTACCCATTCATTTCTATCCATTTTCTTCCCGTGCAGCCCACAAAAGGCCATATTTTTCGAAAAAGTGAAAAAATGGAGCACCGGTCGATCCCGGTGCTCCATTTTTAAATTGTATACAGGCTTAGCCGATGCCGCCGTAAATGGCGCCCAAAATCAGGGCCGCCAGAGAGGCTGCGCAATACACCCACTTGCCCAGAGGATAGAACCAGCCGCTGATGTCCTTCTTGCCGACGGTGCGGCCCTCGTGGACAGCCGCCAGAGCAGTGTCCTTCTTCATGACCCAGAAGAACATGATACCGGCCAGCAGAGCGCCCAGCGGGCAGATGTAAATGGAGACAACGTCCATCCACTGAGAGGTCCATGGCTGGATGCACAGTGCGATTACGCCGCCCACTGCGCCGATGATGACCACGGACAGCACACGGTTGGTGTGGAGCTTCTCCTGCAGGAAGGCCACGGGAGCCTCATACAGGTTCACGATGGAGCTGACGCCTGCGAACAACACGCAGATGTAGAAGATCATACCCACGATCCGGCCGCCGGGCATGGCGTTGAACACGTTGACCAGATAGACGAACATCAGGCCGGGGCCGCCCTTCATTCCAACGATGCCGTCACCCAGAATGACTGCCATGGCAGGGATGATGACGATGGCAGCCAGCAGAGCGGCGATGGTGTCGAACAGGGCCACGTTGCGGGCAGAGGAAGGCAGGTCCTCATCCTTGGGCAGATAGGAGCCGTAGATCACGGAGCCGTTGCCCGCCACAGACAGGGAGAAGAATGCCTGACCGAATGCGAAGACCCAGACCTGAGGATTCAGCAGGCCCTCGGGCTTGAGGGTGAAGATGTACTTGTAGCCCTCGCTGGCGCCGGGCAGAGTGCAGATATAGATGCCCAGGATCACAAACAGGAAGAACAGAGCGGGCATCATGACCTTATTGGCCTTTTCAATGCCGTTGCCCACGCCGAATGCCATGATGGCCAAAGAGGCCACCAGACCCACGATCAGCCATACGCCGTTGCCGATGCCGAAGATGCCATTGCCGAACATCATGCTCAGGGCCTCGCCCAGAGTCTCTGCCTCGGGAGCGGTGCCGCCGAAGGTGCCGCCGATGGTCGCCATATCGGTGCCCATAGCGTACAGGCTGCCGGAAATACCCATCCAGCAGTACTTGAAGATCCAGCTCATGACCACGGTGTAGCCAATGGCCAGCATCATAGAGCCGACGATGGGGAGTGCGCCGATGGCCTCGCCCAGCCGCTTATTACCGGTGCGTTCCTCGGTAGCCTTGCCGAAGGAGATCACGGGGCCGCCCTGTGCCCAACGGCCCAGTGCGAATTCTTCAATGATACCGGTGGAACCGATCAGAAGTACGAACAGGAAGTAGGGGATCAGGAACGTCATGCCCCCGAACTGCTGCACCATGATGGGGAAGCGCCAAATATTACCCATACCAACGGCAGAGCCAATGCAGGCCAGAATAAAGCCCCATTTGCTTTGAAAACCGTCGCGATTTTCCAGAGTTGTGTGTTTGTCTGACATAGATTGCCCTCCTAAAGACACAGATTGGTGTGATGATCGGATGTGGCGCTTTTCAGATCGGCTCACGCCCGATGGGTGGCCGCAAGCGGCGCACCCAAACGGGACGGAACCTATTCAAGCGCCCGGGCGCGATGAAAACTGAGACAAAGGAACTTGCTGGAAATGCTGCGCTGAAATCTTTTTATTTAATTGTATTTCCCGGACTTACTTCTCCTCGTTGGCGTAGGGCTCCAGGAAGGCGTGGAAGTGACGCATGGGCAGCTTGTGACCCCAGACGATCCGCATGTTGGGGATGGACTCGCGGTCCTCATACAGCGCCTTGACAGCGGCGATGACGTAGTCCAGGTGCTCCTGGGTCAGGCGGCTGCGGTCGATGGCGAAGCGCACCACGTTGGCCAGCTCAGCCTGCTGCTCGGGAGTCTTCAGGTCATATTCCATGGAGAAGTCGCCCAGCTCGGACACGCGGATACCGTAGCGGCGGATCAGCTCCAGAGAGAAGCCGGTGCCGGCGAAGGTGGTATGATCGCGCTTGCCGTCGAAGAACTCATCCATGTTGATGTACACAGCGTGGCCGCCGGCGGGGAGAACGACACCCTTGACGCCGGCCTTGTAGAAGCCCTGTGCCAGGTACTCGCACTGCTGCACGCGGTCATGCATGTAGCCGAAGTCGCAGCTCTCATAGAGGCCGCAGGCCAGAGCCATGATGTCACGGCCGGACATGCCGCCGTAGGAGTCGTTGCCGTAGC
>ERZ1106951.3630-NODE-3630-length-11047-cov-2.747635_pt1 | contig 11047 bp, 9 predicted proteins | sample MGYA00403676_ERZ1106951 | MGnify/ENA primary metagenome ERZ1106951 (study PRJEB35170, sample SAMEA104062398) | human gut metagenome | biome: human gut; feature: human-associated habitat; material: faeces | place: Denmark | collected 2012-04-23 ...
ATATATCTACACGTTATTGCTGTACATGCCGGGCTGTAAAAATGGGTCCGTAGGCATAGAACATCTTTTACCGTGGAGTGATGTTTCTCGTAGGGTTTGAAAATGTCCGCCTGACCATAGAGACAGAAGGCCTCGTGAAGAAGCCAGGTGCTGTCTTTGGCATAGCTCTCATTTGCTTCGTTGTAGGGCTCGTCCCCGCAGCAGGTGAGCTTTTTCCCATCGCCGAGCTCCATGGAAAAGCCGAACTGTTTCGCCTTGGTGGAACCGATATCAAAGAAGGTCACTTTCTTATTAAGAATTGTTTTTTCCTCGCCGTCTTTTACCTCGATCAGATGAAGTCTGTCACCGATGTACTGTGTCTCCTTCTTATTCAGAAGCTTAAATGCCATGTCTTTCAGAAGTCCGATCACTTCATCATGAGCATAGATGTTTGCCTCGCCCTGATAAGTGCCTTTTTTCATGTTCTGGCAAATGATGCGGATCACCCACACGATCCCCATGATATGGTCTACGTGCTTATGTGTAACAAAGATCTCATGAACATCCATCAGATCAACGCCAGCCTTCTTCAGCTGAGAAAGCACCGTATTTCCGCCGCCTCCGTCAACCAGAAACTGGCCGTACTCATCGCTGAGCACAAAACATGTATTGTAGCACTCTGTTACCAGTGCGTTACCTGTTCCAAGCATGGTTAATTTCATTCTGTTCTCCTCCTGTATAGCCCTGGTCATCAAACATTCAGCCACCCACCATTCTGCTCTCTGACACTCTGACCGGCTGTCTCTGGTCATATTACAGACACATATACAACCGTTTAATTTTTTTTCTTATTTTTTCTGTGTTTTTCGTGTCCAATGATAACATTATGAAGAAATATTTTCAATAAGATCCATTCATTTTCATAGCAGAAAAATCAATCCACAAATCTTCATAGATTCCTGTTTTCACAGAATCCAGTCCGGTGCTCCCTTGCATCCTCTGTCATCCAGTTTATCTGCATCGCAGATAACAGAAATATATAATATATGGATCCTGTACAAAAACAGGAGCAGTCACATGTCGTACCATGTCTGCTCCTGTTTTATATTTTTGTTATTCCAGCATCTCTATCTCTGTCTCAAAATACTGTTCCTGAAACCGGACCTGTTCTTTGATCTCCTGAGCTGTCATGGTCATATCTTCCGGAACTGCCACCCATTTGTCTTCCACATCATTAAGGCGGTGGATGATGGCTATCACTTTTCCTGTAAATTCTTTTACCGGATGATCGATCCCCAGAACGTAAACATCCTGTTCCTCGCCGTCCGGAGCGATGATTCCTTCGATGTAGCCGTAATTTACCGGGTAAAAAAGCTCTTTGTGTTCCGGATGATAACTGTTCATTGGGCGGTCGATCATGATATGCACAAGCTGGCCCGGAGTCGGTTTCTTATTCTCATAAACCATCTGCTTCATTTATATTCCTCTTTAAGCACATACAAGAAATTAACGGATTTTTCTATTATGCCAGTAAATCGAAGATTTTTATTTCAATCCATTCTTCGTTTTACCAGATCTCAGACTCTACAGCCGCACGCTCAATGCCAAGACCTTTCATATAGCGATCCATAAATGCGTTGAATCCTTTCACACCTTCAGCTTCCGGCGCAAGTGTGCTGCCTTCGTTTCCTTTGAAGACATTCTCATCCAGGAAGTCTGCAAGGTCTTCACCATCTTTTTTGTTGATCAGATAGGAAGCCAGAAGTGCGATTCCCCAGGCTCCGCCTTCTCCTGCTGTAGACATTACGGATACCGGTGCATCTACCGCATCTGCAAGGATCTGCTGGCCGACACCCTTTGTCTTAAAGAGGCCGCCGTGGCCCAGAAGCTTATCAATCTTTACATGCTCCTGATTCAGAAGGATATCCAGACCTACACGCATGGCGCCGAGGCAGGTGTAAAGATTATTTCGCATAAAGTTTGCCAGTGTAAATTTGCTCTCAGAAGAACGTACAAACAGTGGACGTCCCTCTTCAAAGCCGGTCATATGCTCGCCGGAGAAATAGCAGTAGGACAGAAGTCCGCCACAGTCCGGGTCGCCTTCCATGGCTTTGTTATAAAGAGTTCCGAACAGTTTGTTCATATCTACTTCCATGCCCATAGCTTCTGCAAATTCCTTAAACACATTTACCCATGCGTTCAGATCCGAAGTACAGTTGTTGGAATGTGCCATGGCAACCGGATCTCCTGCCGGAGTGGTGACCATGTCGATCTCTTTATACGGCTTGGAAAGAGCCTTTTCCAGAACGATCATGGCAAATACAGATGTTCCCGCGGAAACATTTCCGGTACGCCGGCGGACACTGTTTGTGGCAACCATACCGGTTCCTGCGTCTCCCTCAGGCGGACACATCGGGATTCCAGCTTTCAGCTTTCCACTTACATCCAGAAGCTTTGCGCCTTCCTCAGTAAGAACTCCTGCATCCTGACCTGCCACCAGAGCTTTCGGCATAATATCGCGAAGCTTCCATGGGAAACCATAAGGCGCAACCAGTTCATCGAACTTCTGAACCATCTCCTCGTTATAGTCCTTCGTTTCACTGTCGATCGGGAACATACCTGCCGCATCACCGATACCAAGGACTCTTTTTCCGGTGAGTTTCCAGTGCACATAGGCTTCCAGAGTGGTGATATAATCGATATCTTTTACATGCTCCTCACCGTTAAGGATCGCCTGATACAGGTGTGCGATGCTCCATCTCTGAGGGATATTGTAATGGAAAAGCTCTGCCAGCTTCTCAGAGGCTTCTCCTGTGATGTTGTTTCTCCAGGTACGGAACGGGACCATCAGCTCTCCCTCTTTATTAAACGGCATATAGCCATGCATCATGGCACTGACACCAAACGCACCTACGCTTGTAAGCTCCACTCCATATTTTTTCTGAACATCTTCTGCCATATCCTGGTAACTGCCCTGGAGACCTTTCCAAATCTCCTCCAGGCTGTATGTCCAGATACCATCCACATACTGGTTCTCCCATTCATAGGCTCCGGATGCGATGGGCTGGTTCTTATCGTCCACCAGAACTGCCTTGATCCTTGTGGAACCAAACTCAATACCAAGAGCCGTGCGATTCTCAAGAATTGCTGTTTTTGCCTCATTTACTCCCATTGTAAAAAACCTCCCATATTATTTGCTGAAATACATGCTGTTCCATCTCAGCTCATTCTGCAGATTCCGGATCGTTGTATCGCCATCAATATAAACCGCTTCAATACCCATAGCTGCTGTTTTCCAGTCACCCTCGCCACCGAAGCCATAGCCTTTTTCCATCAGTCGCTGGATCGCAAGTCCCGGAAGCTGTTCCAGGGAGCCCAGATCACCAAAGTGTGTTACGATAGCCTGATATTTTTTCTCCTCGAGGAAGCGCTCAAAACCGATCTCGATCCCTGCCTGGACTGCTACATGCTTCTTAAATTCCTCAGGGTCACGTCCATCCAGAATCATGTCATATTTATTATAATATTCTTCTACCAGAACATCAATATCTCCCTGGCTTACATCCTGAACATATTCTGCGATCTCATTAACCGGATAAGCATCGATCTCCCAGTTTTTCCTGGGGATGGGTGATAGTGGTAATGCCCTGTCCCTGTCTTGCATATAGTGAATTATCATAGCCGGTTACCGCAACATCTTCCGGGATCTGTTTGCCCTGACGTTCCAGTTCTTCCATGACCTGGACAGCGATCTGTTGTTTTTATTATTTATCAAAAGTTCCATATAAAGAAAGGCCGGAACACCCTCCCCATTCTGGTGTTCCGGCCTTTATATGCCGCCTTGCATATTTATTTCAAAGTTTTTGCTGCTTTCCGATCATTTCCTGCCTTAGCGGTACATCTTCATATAATCCCCGTGTGCCTCGATCAGCTCATCACACATTGCCTGGATGTCTTTGATGTTCAACTCTGCACCTGTGTGCGGGTCCATCATGGCTGCCTGATAGATTTTCTGGCGGTCTTTGGTCACTGCTGCCTCAATAGCAAGGAGCTGCGGGCTGACATTGGATGAATTCATAGCTGCCAGCTGTGTAGGAAGTTTGCCCACTTTTACCGGATGTACACCGGTTCCGTCGATATAGCATGGAACCTCTACGCAGGCATCCGACGGAAGGTTATCGATGTAACCGTTGTTAAGAACATTTCCACCGATCTTGTACGGTGTGTTTGTAACAACAGCCTCCATAATATAAGAAGCATACTCTTTACTTCTCTCATGGCCGATCTTGCCATCCTTGAGGATATCCTCGCGCTCTTTTTCCCAGCCCTCGATCTGTTTGATACATCTTCTCGGATATTCGTCAAGCGGAATATTGAACTCCTCGATCATCTCCGGATATTTGGATTTAATGAAGAACGGATTATACTCTGCATTGTGCTCACTGGACTCTGTACAATAGTATCCAAGATGACGGATATACTCATAACGCACCATGTCCTCATGCTTCTCACCGGAGGTATTCTTCTCCTCGGCAATTCTGCGGATCTCCGGATACAGATCATTTCCGTCTTTGTCGTGGATCTCAAGGAGCCATGCCATGTGGTTGATACCTGCGATCAGCTCTGTACGTCCCTCAATCTTGTCTTCCATTCCCATTCCCTCAAGAAGCTTCTGGGAGCAGACCTGAACGCTGTGGCAGAGACCTACGGTGCGGATCTTTGTGAAACGCTGCATATAGCCGGTGAGCATTGCCATAGGGTTGGAGTAGTTCAGGAACAGAGTGTTCGGGCAGACCTCTTCCATATCCCGTGCGAACTCTTCCAGAACCGGAATGGTACGAAGTGCACGCATGATACCACCAATTCCCAGGGTATCTGCGATAGTCTGTTTGATGCCGTATTTCTTCGGGATCTCAAAGTCTGTAACTGTGCATGGCTCATATCCGCCTACCTGAATGGCGTTGACTACGAAATCTGCATCTCGAAGTGCATCTTTACGGTTCTCTGCACCAAGATAGGTCTTGATCACTGCACGATCCTCGTTTACGTTGTGGTTGATGGCACTTAAGATAATTCTGGAATCCTCCAGCCTCTTCTCGTCAATATCATAAAGTGCGATCTCGCTCTCGCGAAGTGCCGGTGTGCACATACAGTCGCCAAGTACATTTCTTGCGAAAACCGTGCTTCCTGCTCCCATAAATGTAATTTTGATCATGTTCGTTCCTCCTGCCTGTCTTTTTGGATATTTCTGTGAAAAATACCTCTGTTTTTTATAAAAGTACTGATTTTCTGCTGTTTCTGCGGTGCAGCTCCGCTTTGTTTTTATTATGTCTTTATGATACTGCCGAAAGTATCTTTAAAATATATACTTTGATGTCAATAATTGTTGTTTTGTTGCATGAAATATAAATGCCCGTTTACTGATACAGTTCAGAAATTTCCTATAAAACATATTTCCTATAAAATTTACTTCCATTCGTTTTTATGCTTTTTTATGTTTTCGGAACATTGCAAAGTAATTTTCCATAATGCAAAAACTCTCCATCCGATACCAGGATCATATATATCCTGATTCGGACAGAGAGCTGTTATTTTTTATTGCAAAGGTCTGCCAGCAACAAAAGGTACTGCCAGTTATCAGGCTTCAGATTCCGTATAATCGCCCTTCTTTCCATTCACTACAAGTCTTCTCTTTTCTTCCTTGTATTCTCTCGGACTTCTTCCTGTTCCTTTTCGGAAAGTGTCTTAAAAAATCCATAGCTTTTTTCCAGATGAAGTACCTCGATTTCCGGGATCCGATCCAGGATCTTCAATTCTCCCGAAAATTCATTTTTTAAAAAACGGGCAAACAGAACCCGCATACTGCTTCCAGCTGCGCGCACTGCAAGCCCTGTTGCCGCCGTCGTCTTTCCTTTTCCATCTCCACAGTAAATGTGCAAAAGTCTATTTTTCATATGATTCCAGCTTTCCCATTTCTTCTGCAAATACAAGCAGTTCTTTTATCTTCTGGTTGGTTGTCCCAATCACAATTCCTGCATTTATCACCTTTTTACACTGCCTGATCATCTGCTTTGCCCGTTCAAATGCACGATCGCTTACCGGTTCAAATGGCTCTTCTTCGATTACGCTGACCGCCAGATGTTCTGCCAGATGATAGTCAATATCATTAGTATACAGGATTCCTGCCGAAAATGGAATCTTTGCTTTCTGAAGGTTCCGGTAAACAGGGATTCCACTACCTCCGGAAGAGATCACAAATACTTCTGCCTCTCCCTCCGCCTTTGCAAGCTCCACAGCGGATCAAAATGCCCGTTGTCGATCTCATAAAGTTTCTGGATAAAATCTTCTTTAAAAATCGCCTCCGGCTCTCCATAACCGAAAATTGTATCTCCTTTAACGCACAGGATCTTATCCGAGATCTTCTGCGCCAGATCGATCTCATGAAGTGACATAATGACCGTGATCTGCTTTTCTTTCGCCATATTTTTCAAAATAGTAAGCAACTCCAGCTTATAACGGATATCCAGAAAAGAAGTGGGTTCATCCAGGATCAGTACCTCCGGTTCCTGGCAGATCGCTCTTGCCAGAAGGATCCGCTGTCTCTGCCCGTCACTGATCGCCTCAAAACTTTTTTCTGCGTATTCTGTTGCATGGACAATTTCCAGTGCTTCCTGTGTCTTTTTCTCATCTTCTCGCGTTAATATCCCGAGCCGTCCTGTATAAGGATACCGCCCTGCTGCTACGACCTCATAGCAAGTCATCAGCTCCGGCTTTGCCCGCTGTGTCAGCACCACTGCCATCTTCGTTGCAAGCTCTTTGTAAGATAAGTCTTTCAGATTCTTTTCACCGATCGTCACCTTACCTCCAATGAGCGTAAGCTGCTTGATAATACTTTTTAAAATCGTAGATTTCCCGGAACCGTTTGGTCCGATCAGTGTCAATATCTCACCTTTTTTAATCTCTGTACAGATATCATGGATCAGTACATTTCCATGATATCCGACAGAAAGATCTTTCATCTGAAAATAGCTCTCACTCATATTTATTTTCCTTTTCTTCCTTTTATCATCATGAAAATTACGATCGGTGCACCAAAGATCGAAGTCACAGTACTGATATTCAGCTCCAGTGGTGCAAATGCCATACGCGCGATCAGATCACATCCCATACAGAACACCGCCCCGCCAAGGAATGTTGCCGGTATCACAACCAGCGGTTTTGCCGTCCCGAGAAGATGCTTGATCAAGTACGGAACTGCGATTCCAACGAATGAAATCGGCCCTGCAAATGCAGTCACACATGCGGAAAATACACTGGAAAGCAGAATCAGAAGCACCCGGAACACACGGATATTGACCCCCATACTCTGCGCATACATTTCTCCTAGCTGATACGCTCCGATCGGCTTTGACAGGAAAAAGGTAAGGATCAGTGTGATTCCTACCATAAGCGCTGCTACCTTTACATTGCTCCAGCTCATACCGGAAAAGCTTCCCTGTGACCAGCCATGCAGATTCACGATATCTGAATCCTCCGCAAAAGTCACTACAAAATCAGTTACTGCCGAGCAGATATAACCGATCATGATTCCGCCAACCAGAAGAGTTGCCATATTCCGGATTTTTCTTGCAAGAAGCAGGATAAATCCAATTGAAAGCATAGATCCGATAAATGCTGCAATGATCAGTATATAAGATGATACCAAAGTGTAATATTTTAAAAAGACGATCATCGCCAGAGCGACCATCATCTTTGCACCCGAAGAAATCCCCAGTACATACGGTCCTGCGATCGGGTTGGAAAAAAATGTCTGCAATAAAAATCCGGAAAGGGCAAGTGCCCCTCCCAGAATCCCCGCCATCAGGACACGCGGAAGACGGATTTTCCAGATAATATTCATCTGCACCTGTGTTCCTTTTTTCAGAAACAGGATCCGTAAAATCTCAGGAACCGAGATCTGTACATTTCCGGTATTGATGTTCAGCACTACGATCATGCAAAAAAATGCTGCCAGCACCGCAAAGACTCCCATATATCTTGTATTCCTTTTCCAGTTATTTTTCATTCCTGCCTGTCCCATTTTCTTCTCCGTTTTCTATTTTACATGGTATAAAAATGTCATCTTGCTTTCATCGCCGCCTGTCAGCATCAGATTCATATCCGTGATCAGTTCCCCAACGATATCGGTTGCCTGATACAGATATTTACCGGTACACCATACATTTCCTTCTTTGACTGCTTTGAAATCAGAAAAAAGTGCATCTTTTTCTTCCAGATCTTTTACACTGTTGATTGGATTATCGATACTTGAATTATAAATCAGATAATCTGCATCCGCCGCCTGTGCGTAAAATTCTTCCATTGTAAGTTTTACTGCTGAAGTATTACTGTCATCGCCAGTCAGATCATCGAATACATATCTTCCACCGGAAAGTTCGATCATTTTCGGAATATAATCATCACTTCTTCTTACTACCACCGTTCCGTCACTGCTTACATAGAAAAATGCAACTGTCTTCTCGGTATTCTTAAAATCTTTGAGCGCATCGACATTTTCCACCTGCTTTTCAAAAAATGCATCCGCTGCATCTTCTTTATTCAGCATTGCTGCATAAAGTTTGATCCATTCAGTTCTTCCTAGAGGATGCGATTCATAGCTGGACCGGTCGATCATCACCGGGATATCCAGAGATTCGATCATCTCCTGTACCTTCGGTGTGTGAAGGATCATGGTCGATTCGATGGCAAGATCACAGTCTTCGTCCACCAGCATCTCATAATCCGGTTCACTGTATTTCCCTGCAAATTTCATTTTCCCGTCATCCATCGCTTTGACTGCATTTTCAATATACCATCCGGAAGCCTGGGTACCTGTCATTGTGATATTATCCAGAGAATCGATCGCATTAAAAAGTGCCATTGCAGATGTCGCCGCAAGATAAATATGATCCAGCGGCTGCTGAAGGATCACGTAATCCTCCTCGGCTCCATCCGGCACATCCTGATTTTCCGGGACGACCAGAAATTTTGCATCGTCTTTGATATCGATCATCTTATAGCCGTCTTTGTAGTAATATACCTGAAAACCTTCGGCATATTCCAGATCCATCGTAGATTCATAGGTGAGTCCGTCAATCTCCGGACCTTTTTTTTCTTTGGCACTTCCTTTTGTACTGCTGCTTTCTGTTTTTTTTGTATCTGTTGTATTCCTTTTCGCCTGCCCGCATCCGGTCAGTGCCGCCGTCCCAAGCAGCACTGTACTTAAAAGAATGCACCCCAGACGCATCGTTCTCTTTTTCATTTTCTACCTCTATATGTAAAAAAGAATCTGCCTAGTTTATTGCAGAAGAATCTGCACTGTCTGTCTGCGCGAAAATTGCCTCGTAAACCTTGCTCCATTCTTCTTTCGCATCATCCTTTTCCTCATCTGCTGACCGGTCAACGATCATCGGAATATCCAGAAGAACAAATTTTTCTGCCAGCTCTTCGTATCTCTTCTGCTGATCTTCTATCGACATTTTCTTCTCATTCTTTTCATCCGGAAGAATTTTATTGGAAAGGATTGCAAGATCACACTTACTCTTCATCAGTTTTTTATTTTCCGGTTTCTTATAGGTTCCTGCATAAATGATCTTCTTAGCTTTCATTGCTTTTGCAATGCCTTCTACCTTACAGTTCTTCTGTTTTACCCCTACTGATGTAATCTGGTCTGTTGCATTCAGCTTATCCAGGATTTCCAGTACTTCCTCTGAACCTACATATGCAGACTTCTTCGGCTTCTGGATCACGATCATTTCTTTATCCAGACCTGCCGGAATTTCTGCGTCTTCCGGGACGATCAGATAACGGACGATCTTTGCTTTGTAAAGCGCAAGCTTTTCTTCCTGTGCCGGTGTCAGTCCGGAATCTGTATCTTCTTTTGTATCCTTTGTCTTAGTCTCTTTTGTATCCTCATCTTTTCTCTGATCGATTTCTAAAAGAGTGATTCCCTGATCATAATGATAGATCTTGAAGTACTTAGCATGCTCTACCTTTGTCTCAGACTGATAAGAAAGTCCCATGATTTCCGGCGCTTTCTCATCCAGTGTATCTGCACTTAAATTGGTCTCCCCACTTACTGTAGTTCCGTCTGCTTTTGCTGCAGCACTTAGGTAAATGAAAATCGAATAGCTGATTTCATGCGCTGTTGACATCTTGGTTGTCATACCGATGATCGTATTGTTCTTGTTCAGTTCTACCGGAATGACAAATGTAGACGTACTTCCGGTTGCTGTCGGATAATAGGTATTTCCATTCGCTTTTACATAGCCATAAGAACCACTGCTAAATACAATGGTAGCATATGCCTGACCGCCTGTCACGGTAATCTTGGTACAACTGATGCTGACCTTTCCGGTTCCACCTGACCAGGAAAATTTATCCGGTGTATAGACACCGTCTGCAAGTGTTGTTGCACTATTTACACGGGCAGTTCCACCATTTAAATCTGCCTCGTATTTGGATTCTTTGTCCGGGGTCTGGTTTGTGCCTGTGCCTCCGGAAGTGGTGCCGGTTCCAAAGTTGGTGTTCTGGCTGGTGTTATTTCCCTGGTTGGTGTTGCCATTATTTCCAGTAGTTCCATTTGTGGAATTGCTATTGTTCAGATTCTTCATGCCTGCTGAGGCGAATGTCAAGGTACGGTCATACCATACTTGCTTTTTATGAGAAAATGCTGCCACTGAAATTCCTGTGTCTAATAAAGAAACCGGAATCGTATAGGTATACATACCATTTTTGTCCACAACATAAGGAATCCACTTGGACTTATCTGCAAGTGCTTCTTCTGCACTTGTTCCTACATACAGATAATCATATCCTGTACCACTGAGTGTAATTTTTGCAGTCATCTCTCCATTTTTTGATGTTAAGATGCAATCCGTAACTTTAAACATGGATGAACTTGAAGTTACGTTTACTTTATAAGAGCCATCACTTACCTGAACATATTTGGTCATTCCTTCTGTCTTGAATGTTAATGTACGATCAAACCATTTACCACCTTTTTTCCCATGTGCTGCAATCTGAATCC
>ERZ1106951.3632-NODE-3632-length-11041-cov-3.186055_pt1 | contig 11041 bp, 9 predicted proteins | sample MGYA00403676_ERZ1106951 | MGnify/ENA primary metagenome ERZ1106951 (study PRJEB35170, sample SAMEA104062398) | human gut metagenome | biome: human gut; feature: human-associated habitat; material: faeces | place: Denmark | collected 2012-04-23 ...
CCGTGTTACCGCCGTGAAAGGGCGATGTCTTAACCGCTTGACCATGGAGCCATATCTCAGTCACTGTTTTGTGTTTTTTATTTCTCTTGCGTGACCGAGATTTATATTATCATAACACAATACCTTTTGCAAGTGTTTTTTTGAATTTTTTTTATTTTTTTCAAAAAAACTTATTTTTGCGTATTTTCTGCCATTTTCAGAAGTGCTCTATTCTTCTATTTCGCGCTCGTCATTAGCGACTCTTTCAATATGCATCGCCAAATATCCTGTCTCGACTTCTTCTAATTTCACACCAAGGCTCTCACCTACCTGATCACAAACTGCCTGTGCCATTCCAAACGATTCTGGAAATTTCACTTCCATGTAATCATTCATATTCACCTTCAGCTTCTCACCGCTTAAGGCTCTTGCTACCATATAACGGATATGGTTCATCAGACGGTTATAGGATAACGATGCGATATCGATCGGCTTTCCGATTGCTTCTTCTACCATGCTGATACACTCTCTGACGGATCTTGCCATCTGCATCGCCTGCGATACTTTCTCATCCTCTATCGCCGAATGAATGTGAAGAGCCACATATCCAACCTCATCATCTTCTATATCAATGCCAAACTGCTTTTGAAGAAGCGGGCGGATACTTTCTGCCGCTTTCTCTTCGTCGATCCAGGTTTTCGGAAGTTCAAAGCCCTCCTCTTCCAAAACCTTCTGTTCCCTTAAAAAGCAGTACATCCGCCATTTATCATTACAGATCCGGGCAATATCCTCATCCGCAGTCACAAGAATGGTTCCTATCGCTCCAAACTCGTTCCTGTGGGCCGCCAGCACCGGAACATCGATGTCAAACAACGGGATCACCATGCCGATCTGCTTATGTTTGCAGTAATCCAGCAGAAATGGAATGTATTCCGGCTCATAGATGAGTGGCGTCTCCACCCACTGATCTGCCGCATAAAAGGCCGGACATTCCTGGCTGTTGGCGGTATGGACTTGGCCTTCTACTCCCGCCATCTGCAACGCTTCTTTGAAATATTCTACCAGATATGTCCGTCTTCCTGCACTGGTCAGAAGAATATTCATAACTCGAGTTCTCCTTTAACTTTCATCACTTAATTTCCTTCAGCAGCCCGCAGATCCGGTCCACATCCTCCATAGCCAGGTCCGCATACATCGGCAGCGTCAGCACCCGGTCTGCCACATATTTGGCAACCGGCGTCTGTTCGCCGGAAAAACGGCCCTGATAGCACTGGAATTCATTGGTCAGCGGATAAAAATATTTCCGGGAATAGATCTTGTGGGAAGCCAGATAGTCCCACACCAGATCTCTTCCTGCCACAAAGCCGTCAAATACCACCGGGAAATACGCATAATTTGGCTTCCAGTCCGGATTATCATAGGACGGCAGCTTCAACCCCTTCACGCCCTCCAGATGCTCCAGATACCGCTCTGCCACATGACGGCGCTTCTCGATCTCCCCGTCCACATGGCGCAGGTTGCAGATACCCATGGCCGCCTGGAATTCATTCATCTTGGCATTGCCGCCCACCCAGACCACATGCTCCTGATCCACGATACCGAAGTTTTTCAGGCAGTTGAGACGATGTCCCATCCATGGCTCTCCAAAAGCCACTGCACCACCCTCGATGGTGTTGAATACCTTGGTCGCATGGAAGCTGTAAATACTGGCGTCCCCGTAAGCTGCAGCACTCTTTCCTTTATATTCTGCCCCAAAGGTGTGAGCCGCATCATAGATCACCTTCAGGTTATGCTTTTTCGCGATCTGTTCGATCTTCTCCACATCGCAGAAATTACCGTACACATGCACCGGAATGATCGCAGAGGTCTTGTCTGTGATCAGCGCCTCGATCTTGTCCGGGTCCATGGTATAATTCACCGGGTCAATGTCACAAAACACCGGCGTTAAGCCATTTCTCACGATCGCGTGGGTGGTAGAGGCAAAGGTAAATGGGGTAGTGATCACCTCTCCGGTCAGTTCCATCGCCTGAATCACCATCTCCAACGCCATATGCCCGTTGACAAACAGCACCAGGTTGTCGGTTTTCATATATTCTTTTAACTGCCGTTCCAGCTCCTGGTGATACTCGCCCATGTTGGTCAGCCAGGCGGAATCCCAGATGGGACGGATCATTTCCGTAAATTCTTCAAAAGACGGCATGGATGACCGCGTTACCAGAATCGGTTTTTCCTGTTTTTCCATCTTTTTGCCCTCCTTTTGTACACTTTTCTTGTGTCATATCATGTTCTTCTTTATGAAATCAAAATATAATGGGGTACCCCCGGTATGAATGAAAAGTACCGGATCACCGTCATTTCCATGGGTTTCCAGCCATTTCATCATGCCGGTAAAGGCTTTTCCCGTATACGTCGGATCCAGTGGGATGCCGTACTGCTCCATCACATGTTCTATGGTTCGTTCAATCTCTTCCTCATACTTTCCGTAACCGCCGCAGAGATATTCATCCAGAAAACAAACCTGATCCACCGGAACGCCCGCAAATCTTGCCACTTCCACCGCCCCACGCGCTGCATTTCTCGCCACGGAGATCCCGATGATCTGCTCCTGTCCAGACGCCGCTTTCTGCCCGGCGACCAGCCCACCCTGGGTCATGCCGGTCCCACTGGCGTGAAAGATCTGCCGGAAATAGATCCTGTTCTGCTTCTCCCACTGCCGGATCTCTTCATAAGCAGCTGCATAAGCCTTCCGAACTGCCGATTCATTCCCCTTTCCGGTGGAATCTCCATAGATATAATAAGGATGATATCTCTTTTCTCTCAGATCTGCAAGTGTCTGTTCCACCGTCTCTCTTACATGGGACTTGTCGCAGAACACGCTCTGGATCTCCATCCTCTCTAAGATCCGGGAATTGAAGGTATCTTCCTTTTCTCCGTCCTCCAGGGCTGTGATCACCAGACACGGGATATTTTCTGCCTTACACAGAGTTCCCACTACCCGGTTTAAATTAGACTTGCGGCTTCCGTAGGACACGAAAAAGTCGCAGCCCTTTTCCTTCATATCCTGCAATAACACCTCTGCGATCCGGCATTTGTTGCCGCCGAAGGAAAATCCCAGAAGATCATCCCTCTTTATATAAATCCGCTGTCCCCCTGGCCCCGTTCCCAGATACTGGATCGGAGTCGGTGTGACCAGCCTGCACTGCATATCCATGTTTCTATTCCTCCTGCAGGTACTCTAACCGCTTTCCCATTTCTGCACAACTGCCCGAAGCTGTCAGCTTTTTCTAACTCTGTCGTGCTCTTGCGATTTTCGCCAGAATTTCGTAAACCCTTGGGAAGCACACCTCAAACCGGATATAAAACCGGGTTCTCGGCGTCAATTCCTTGAAAAAATCCCGGTACTGCTTATCCATCACCACATCATATTTCTTCGTGTTCACCTTCGTCAGATACCAGATCCGTCTGGCGGCACGTTCTGCTTCTTTATGGAATCTTCCTCCGGTTACACGGTCAAATTCCGTAAATGTCTCTTCCATCTGGCGGCAGTACCGTTCCTGCTTCGCCTCATAATCCCCTAATTTTCCCTGACTGGTCCAGGACACTGCCGCGCCTAACCGGTAAACGCTCATATCCTGATCCATGTAATAGCCATATCCGGTGGCCGCCGCCATCAGCTGCAATGGCGTATCCCCCACCGGGCAGTTTACATAATATTTCGGCAATTTTCGGATGATCTCACTGCGGAACATCATAGAGGCCATGGCATATCCCTGCGGCTTATCCACGATCTCACTGGGACTTACGATTCGGCTTTCTGGATACGGACGCATCCTCTTATCCGATAACGAACCGTCCACCGTAATGATCCTGGCACTGTGAAAGCATAAGCTGCAGTCCGGATGAGCTTCCATGTAGTCCACCTGCTTCTGCAGCTTCTCCGGGTCTGTCCAGTAATCATCGCCTTCGCACATGGCCACATAACGCCCACGTACTCTTGGGAAATTAAATGCCCCGCTGGGATTGGTGATCCCTTTGGAATACTGGTTCTCTGTCTGTAACAGCGCCCGGATCTTCTCCGGATACTTCTGTTCGTATTCCCGGATGATATCCGCCGTTCCATCTGTGGAGGCGTCATCATTGATCAGGATCTCATATGGGAAATCCGTCCGCTGGCTTAAAAATCCATCCAGGGCATCACGGATATATTCTTTATGATTGTATGTGATACAGCAAATGCTGACTAAAGGTTCCATCAGCCCTTCCTCCTGTTCTGCAGCTGCCCTTTGATCGTCTGGACCAGATAGGCAAAGCTTTCCATCTTAAAAATCCATGCCAACAGGCCATACACTGCCATTCCAGCCATGATCTGAAGCAATAATTTCACCATTGGTCCTCCTGGAAGCACAAACTGCAGTCCATATACCACGGCGGACATCACCAGCGAAAGGATCAGGGACGGCATGATGTCCATCCACTGACTGAAAATACTATATCCAAGCAGCTTTTTATTCGGCCATGCATTGACAAAGGTACTGAAAAAATCCAACACTGCCTTGATCGATATCATGACTAATGGCCCAAACTGGGCTCCGATGATCAGTCCGGTCAGTCCCATGCCTTTTTTGATCACTTCCAGTTTTAAAAACACATCGCTTCTTCCCACGGCGTTGATGGCCTGCAGGTTCGTGATGTGGATAGGCCAGAAGGAATAGGCCACGCACATGATCCGCAGATACGGCACACAGATCAGCCACTGCTCTCCCAAAAGTGCCAGTACGAGGGTATCTGCCACTGCCATCAGTCCAAACAGCATCGGAAGCACTAAAAATGAGCTTAACCGGATGGCTCTCCGCACCATATGACGCACATCATGGACGCTTCCCTGTCTGGCAGAAAAGGCTGGAAGCAGTACTGACTGGATCGCCCCGCCCAGATTATTGACGATCAGCTTTGGGAACTGATCGCCGCGGTTGTAGGCTCCGAGTAGCTCTTCATTATAGATTTTGCCCATGATCAGACCGTATAAATTGTTAAATAAGGTATCAATAAGAGATGCCACCAGAAGCTTCCACCCGAAGGAAAACATTTCCTTGATCCGGTCAAAGGCAAATAAAAGCCCTGGTTTCCAGGACACCTCGAAAAACAATGCGATCATCAGGACAAAATAGTAAGACACCTGCTGTCCCACCATAGCCCATACGCCAAAGCCGTTGGCCGCCATCCAGATACTGATCACACCGGACGCTACGGAAGCCGCAAGCGTAGACAAAAACAGACCCTTAAATTCCAGATTCCGGGACACATATGCTGTCTGGACAGAGATCACCGCACCTGGAAATAAGACGATCGAAAGTACCCGCACAATCGCTTCCAGTTCTGCAATTCCATAAAAAGACGCAATCACCGGTGCCGCTGCATATAAGATTCCATACATCACGAGCGCCACAAACAGGTCAAAATAACAGACCGATGAAAAATCCACCTTGTCTGCCTTCTGTTTCTGTACCAGAGCCGTGCTGAAACCACTCTGAACCACCACGTTGGCAATCGTGATAAAAATCGTGATGATTCCCACAACGCCGTACTGGGCCGGGGTCAGAAGACGAGCCAGAATAATGGCGATCACAAACTGAACACCCTGGGCTCCGCCATTTTCTAAAAGTTTCCAGAGAAGGCCCTTTACCACCTTCTGTTTCATCTCAGTCTCTGCCAAATCTATCTCCTTCTATTTCTAACTTTCTCGTTTCTTTTTCCTTACCAATACCTTTCATTTTACATGATTCCCTAAAAAATGTAAATCAGATATGGTATTTTCTCCGTAAATGTGATAGATTAACATCTGGGAAAGTTAACATATTCTAGGAGGTCATTTCATGAATAAGCGTAAAAAATTATGGCTTGCCGGCATGATCACCGGTATCCTGACCCTTCAATCTGCCTTCTGCGCTTTCGCAGAAAATATAGGACCTGCTTTTGATCCAAAATTAAACGGTGGCGTTTCCACGGAGCAGTCTGGCAGTTCTTCCGGTTCCGCTCCATCAGCAGCTCCGAACGGCACTCTTGTTGATTCAGGAAATCCGATCTATACAAACCCATTGACAAATCTGCTCCCGATCCAGCGTGAGCCAAGACTTCAGACCACGGTTTTATTATGCGACAGCCACACCTGGTCCAACCCATTTGTCAACAGTGATACCTGCTCTGCAGATGGCAAAGCCTTTTATTCCATTTCCACATTCCTGGAGAATTATGTTGGAAATATCCACTATCGTGCATACACCTCTGCACATGGATGGACCAACTGGGCGATGAACGGCCAGCAGACTGATATTCCGGATGATTTTGCTCCAATTGAGGCAGTCCAGTACCGTTTCAGTGGTCCTGTCCGTAATAAATACGATATTTATTACACCACAACCTTAAACGATGGTACACAGACCGGCTGGGCCGGAAACGGCCACTCTGCCGGAACCATGAATACCGGAAAAACTCTTTCCGGATTCCGTCTGGCTTTCTTTGAACGTGCAGGCGGTGTTCCATCTCTGAACATGAGCAATGCAACGGTTTCTGCTCATCTGGATGGTCCACAGTACATTGATGGGGCGATCCGCTATATCAGTGGCGATGGCTCCAATTACACCGGATGGGGCTGGGTAGACGGACAGCGTTATTATTTCAATGATTCCTACCCGGTAACCGGATGGCAGTACATTGACGGCTACAAATACTACTTCGCTGAAGACGGCAAGCTGGTGGAGGACCTGGAGCCGATCATTGGTGCCAACGGTCCATTCCTGATCCGTATTAATAAGCAGATGAACTGCATGACTATTTTCGTGCAGGACGGTGCAAACGGCTATATTATCCCATTAAAATCCTTCCTTACCTCCACTGGTGAGGATACCCCGGTAGGCACATTCCATACACCGGAGAAATACCGTTGGCGTCTGATGATCCACGGTCTGTATACACAGTATGCAACCCGTCTTGGCTCCGGACTTCCGATCCTGATGCACTCTGTTATTTATGACAGACAGGACCCATTCAGCCTGGAAGCTGGTACCTACAATGCCATGGGTGTTGCCCGTTCCTCCGGATGTATCCGTCTGATTGCTTCCGATTGTAAATGGATCTACGACCACTGCCCGATCGGAACTGCCGTAGAGGTTTACAACAGCTCCATCGTTGGCCCTTACGAGCGTCCAACCATCAAGTACGAGATTTCTGACAAGCAGGACTGGGATCCTACCGATGACACCATTTCTGCTGAGCAGGCAGCTGCAAGAGCAGCTCAGTTAGCAGCTCAGTAGGGTGATTGTAAGCAGTACATATGAGAAAAAAGAAGTTCACAATTCTTGCGGGAGTTGTGAACTTCTTTTTTATTCTTTGTAAAATGTATCCGCTATACCTATCAAATTTCAACAGTTTTGCGATTATGAACCGCAAAACTTCTTGTTTTGTACGATTGTTTACGGTTTTATTACTTTTATGGATATTCATTGAATCCATTTTTCTTTTTCAGTAAAATAAAAAACAAGATAACAATTCTCTCACCCAGAAGGAGGCTGATGTATTTGTTCAAAAAATATGTAGAAGTCTACACCACCATGGATCTAACAAAGTTTTTCACTGCAAAGAACCTGCTTGATGAGCATCACATCCCATTCAAAGACACCAGCACCAACAACCAGCTACGGCTTTCTTTTAACAACTTCCGCGGCAGTAATGTACAGTTATCCCGTGATGGATCCGTGAAAAATATTTACAGTCTGTCTGTGGAGAAAAAGAATGAGCGGACCGCCAGGGGACTGCTCACAGGATTATAACATTTCAGTCTTCTTCTCTCAGCTTTCCTTCTTTAAAATGTTTCCGGCAAAGCGCCACGTAGCTTTCATTGGAGCCCAGCATGATCTGTGCGCCCTCTCTGACGATCTTGCCATCCGCAAACCGGGCGTTGCACTTGGCTCTTCTTCCGCACCAACAGACCGTCGGTACTTCCTCGATCACATCTGCCACCTCCATCAGGCGCCTGGAGCCCTCAAATACATGGTTCTGGAAATCAGTCTTTAATCCATAACAAAGCACCGGAATTCCATAAAAATCCACCAGATCCGATAAGACATCTACTTCTTCAGCGCTTAAAAACTGCGCCTCATCCACCAGAACCGCATTCACCTTCTGTCCGTGATAGCAATACTCCTCGCTGTCCTTAGACCAGGTCTTTCCGATCTCTGCCAGAAACTCATCCACGTATTCTGCCGGAGCCGACAATCCCATCCGCGACTGGATCACATTCGCCCCGTCCCGCTGGTCTGTCCGCGGCTTTAACAGCACTGCATACTGCCCACGCTCCTCATAATTATAGCGAACCATCAGCACGTTGGCGGATTTGGAACTCCCCATCGCGCCGTACCGGAAATATAATTTTGCCATTTTACTGCCCCTCAATCTACATTTTTCTGTCACGGACACATTTCCGCGACCATTCGCTGCTTTCCCTTGTGCCAAAGCACACAAAACTACGGAATCATTACATATCTTTTCTATCTTACCATAGTTTCATGAGTTTCGCAGTATATTTCTCTCGAATTCACAAAAACCCCGGTCTTCCAATTGGAAATACCGGGGCTTTTATCAGCTTATCTCTGTAAGCGTTCTATGTTATGTTTCTATTACTGGGCTAAAATCTTCTGACCTTCCGTATACAGTTCTGCAGACGCATCTTTTGCAGTCTTTGCACCGTAAAGGATCTCTTCTACCAGGTTGTCTGCCTTCTTAAAGAGCTCTGCTGCTGTCGTTGGCGGGCAAGGGCTGATGGTGGAAGCATTCGGAGCTACTACGGTGTTGATGAACTCGATCTCTTTCTGGCTTGCCTCTGGAAGCTCTGCAGAAATGGCATCTGCTACCACAGTCGTCGCCGGGATTCCTCTTTCTGCCAGAAGGACTTTGTTGCAGTCGATATCATTGATCAGGTAATTTAACACCTTCACTGCCTCTTCTTTTTCTGCAGAATTAGCAGATACGCAGAAGAACATGCTTGGATGCAGATAATCTGCCTTTACCGGATCCTTTGCAGGCCATGTGCTGTAAGCCAGTTCTACACCCTCTGGAGCTGCACTCTGCATAGCGTTTAACTGGTTAGACCAGTAGCATGCGCACCAGGACTGGGTCTCCGGAGTAGAATAGTAAACCAATGGACACTGCTCAACGGAGTTCTTCGTTAATTCTGCGTAGATCTCTGCCTTTAACATCCAGCCTTCCTGATAGCCGGTCTCATATACCTGGAAGAAGGGCTCAAACATCGCTGAATCATCAGAAGCGAATCCTTTGTCCTTAAACATATTTTCCACACCTTCGCCACGAAGGATGTATGTCATCATACTTTCTGCGTTCGCAAATGCCAAATCTGTTTTTACTCCGGATTTTTCATAGATCTCACGGCTGACGTCCATGAACTCATCCAAGGTCATATTGTTTTTGATCTCAATTCCCAGTTCATCCGTCAGCGTTTTATTATAGATCAGCGCCGGAGCATTCTGTCCGGAACAGATCGCATATAATTTTCCGTCAACGGAACCGGAATCCAGAATGGACTGATCAATGGCGGATACATCCAGAAGTCCGGATTCTACATACGGTCCCAGATCTTCCAGCAGCCCGTTATCCACATACTGCTCCAAAGCAGAGGTATATCCCATCTGAATCAGATCCGGCAGTGCGTTTCCTGCTGCCGCAGTTGCCAGTTTTGTCCAGTAATCGCTCCACTGGGCTGGCTGTGCGTCAAACGTAACGCCCGGATTCGCCGCGCTGTACATATCCAGCACTTCCTGTGTCCGGTCATTTCTCAGCTGATTGCCCCACCATGTAAAGGTCAGCTTCACATCCTTGGCTTCTGCGCCTGCCGTGGTCTCTGCTGTCGTCTCTGCCGCTTCCGTCTTCGCTGCTTCCGTCGAAGCCGCTGTTGTTTCTGCCGGTTTGCTTCCTGAGCATCCTGCCAGGCTTCCACCTATCATCAGCGCCGCCAGCATCAGTGACATACTTTGTTTTCTCATAAACTGCTCCTCCTTTTATGGCTCTTCTAGTACTGCTTCCGTACTATTTTCATCTGATATGGTTATTATAGCTTGATTTTTTGTGCAATCCTATCAAAATATCTGATGTCTTATAATAAAAAACTGACTTTTTTTACTTTTGCTTTTCTTTCAAACCGTTTGTGAGATATAATGATGTCAGGGGTAAAAGCCTTTGCCCCCTCTGATACGATCAAATATCACTTGAGCAGGAGTTTTCTATGATTAGCCGAATCCGAAAGATCTTTGACCATGCGTCACTGGAACAGAAACTAATGGCCCTTGTCAGCAGTATCCTGTGTCTTACCCTGGGTACTGTTCTTCTTCTGGGCTTTCATTTTATCAACCGGCAATATACGGAGACTGTCTATCAGTCCATGGCGGCTTCCTCCCGCCTGATCTCGGTTTCTTTAGAGACTCATTTACATGATGCCCTTCAGCTGACCGATGTGATCCGGACGGATTCCAGCCTGCAGCGCCATCTTGATCTGATCCATAAGAACGAGGATTATCTGACTGCCGGATCCCGGGAAACCATCTATAAAGCCCTGCAGAGTCTTTATCAGCAGCACAAACAGCCATATCTGGTCTATTCCGCAATTATTAACCCACGTTTTCTCACCTATACGTATGGCTATGGCTATGATAAGCTGAGTGAAACCCTGATTTCCCAGATTCTGGACACAGCAGCTGCCGCCCACGGCTCTCCTGTATGGATTCCTGACCAGTCCGGCCGCTATCTGTTTCTGGCCCGACAGATCCGGAAGATCGACCAGCTGGAGCTTTCTGACCTTGGAACACTGGTGATTGCTGTTGATATGAATGTTTTATTAGAGGAGCTGACACAGGAAACCAAGAATTTCCAGAACATTTTCTGGTACATCTGTAAAAATGACCAGGATTTCTATTCTGCTCCACAGCTGGACGAGAAGGCTCTGGAGCAGGTTCGCCATCAGGCCGGAGCTTACCATACCATCGTCACCCATGGACAT
>ERZ1106951.3655-NODE-3655-length-10987-cov-3.590285_pt1 | contig 10987 bp, 10 predicted proteins | sample MGYA00403676_ERZ1106951 | MGnify/ENA primary metagenome ERZ1106951 (study PRJEB35170, sample SAMEA104062398) | human gut metagenome | biome: human gut; feature: human-associated habitat; material: faeces | place: Denmark | collected 2012-04-23 ...
CCACAAGGACACCATCATAATTGCGGACATATGCACCGTATTCCAGAAAATATGGCGCAAAAACGATCACCTCTTCTCCAGGATTCAGGATTGTTTTCAGGATCACATTCAGTCCGCTTGCAGCGCCGACGGTCATGATCAGATTCTTTGCGGAAAATTTCGTATCGAAACGTCTGTTGAGGGATTCTGCGATGGTCTGGCGTACATCCTCAAAGCCTGCGTTGCTCATATATCCGTGAAGAACTGTCGGATCCGTAGTGTTTACAAGCTCGATAATTGCTTCGCGGACGCTGTCCGGTGCCGGTACACTTGGATTTCCGAGACTGAAATCAAAAACCTTGTCTGCGCCATATTTCGCACGGAGGCGGTTTCCTTCCTCAAACATCATACGGATGGCGGAATTATTTTTTACGTAGGGTTTCATTTTTTCTGATATCATTTTGTGCTCTCTCCTTTTATCCGATTTTACAGGGTTTCATATCATTATTTCTACCATAGTCAGAATCTGTTGTACTGTCTACAATTTTACCCCGTCTTGCTTCAGCGTGTCAATACTTTGTCCAGGTAAAGTGTTTCATATTTCCTATGGACAATGCTAGTGTACCTGTTTGTCTTCCGGTTTCGTTCGCACGATCCATACTGACAGCGTGCTTCCCACCAGCGCGATCACGAATCCGGCCAGAACATCTGTCGGATAATGGACCCCAAGATACAGTCTGGAAAATGCCACCAGTGCTGCCAGGACTACTGCCGGGATTCCGAATTTCTTCGGAAGCATCCGAAGCATTACCAGAGCAACGGCAAAGGATGCTGTGGTGTGACCTGACGGAAAAGAGAAATCCTTCGGTTTGGTGATCATAGGGATGAGAGCTTCAATTTCCGCAAAAGGTCTTGGTCTTGCCACTATATTTTTGAGAAGCAGGTTGGTAACGATCGCCCCGAAGATCAGGGACAAGGCTGCCGCATAGCCTGTTTTTCTTGTCTTTGGAACAGCAAGAAGAACAACTGCACAGAGGATCCAGAACCATCCTCCGTTTCCCAGAAATGTAACAGATTTCATAAATGGTGTCAGCATATCCATTCTTAAATATCGCTGGATCAGGAGAAGGATTTCTCCGTCCAGCTGTTGTATTGACTGTAAAATATTCATATACCTTTTACTGATCAGACGCTACCGCAATCTGCTTTGCCAGCTGTTCATAGCCATGCAGCTGCCCGGCAGTTTACCTGGTCAGATCAGCTTTCTCCTCTTTCTTTATTTTTCATTTTTTTATTTTTCAGCAGACAGAGCAGCTTTCTTTTATATTTCTGCATCTGCAGCTGTCTGATTTACTTATTATCTATTATACTGTATTTTTCTTGATTTTCTGATAACAAAAGCTAAATATTTTATAAATAAAACGCCCCTGCACTGCCGAAATTTCACACAGTACAGGGACATCTCCTTTCCGTTACTTAAAACTTTCTATATAAACTTTTCTTTTTCTTTCAGAATGGCTGCGCTTTACGCTCCGCGCTCTGCCTCCCGCTTCTTATAATGATGTGCCTCCTCCAGCATCATATCTTTCACCTTCATCAGCCGGATCTGGGTACTTCTCTCGTTCTCATCCAGCTTCATGGTGATGTATTTGATGTTTGCCTGTGCTTCCGGTATGATGACATGCTCCAGGGCATTTACACGACGCCTTGTTTTTTCGATCTCGGAAGCCATAAGCTGACAGGCCTTTTCCACTTCTGCCAGACGAAGCATATCCGGCAGGATGTCTGCCAGGGATTTTACCGCTCCGTCCAGATCACTGGATGTAAAAGCAAAGCCATAGGAATAAATATCGTTGGCATCCGGTGTTCTTGTTTTGTATTCAAAAACAGGAATATCCACACTCATGACATTCTTTTTTCCGGTTTCCAGATAAACTTCCTGCTTGGGAGCCATCAGTGCCGTATTCAGCGTCTCCTCCGACATTCCTGCTTTTGCAATGACAAAATTGGTGTTGGCGCTTCGGATACCGGCTTCTACTTTTTTTCGCAGCTCCATATTCTCCCGTACCAGATCCAGGAACTGTCTCATCAGCTCGTCCCGCTTATCCTTCAGGAGCTTATGGCCACGTACTGCAGTCACCAGCTTCTTTTTCTGCTTCGTAAGCTCCATACGGGTAGGATTCACCTGTGTTGATGCCACAAATCATCCCCCCTTTATACTTTTCCGTAATACTGATCAAGGAATTTGTCATCGATACGTTTCAGCTCGCTTCTCGGAAGAATGGAAAGCAGCTTCCAGCCGATGGCTAGTGTTTCCTCAATATCACGGTTAGCCTGATAGCCCTGGGAAACATATTCCTTCTCGAAAGCATCTGCAAATTTTGCATAGATCAGGTCAATATCGGAGAGAGCTGCCTCACCAAGAATGGTCATCAGCTCTTTGGCCTCTTTACCACGGGCATATGCGGCAAACAGCTGGTTCATGGTGTTTGCATGGTCTGCTCTTGTCTTGCCTTCACCGATACCCTTATCCTTCAGTCGTGACAGAGACGGAAGAACATCGATGGGCGGTGTGATTCCCTTACGGTAAAGCTCACGGCTCAGGATGATCTGTCCCTCTGTGATGTAACCGGTAAGGTCCGGGATCGGATGGGTCTTATCATCCTCAGGCATAGTCAGGATTGGAACCATGGTGATACTTCCTGATTTTCCTTTCTGACGGCCTGCACGCTCATAAAGAGAAGCAAGATCTGTGTACATATATCCAGGATATCCACGACGTCCCGGAACCTCCTTACGAGCCGCGGAAACCTCACGGAGAGCATCCGCATAGTTTGTGATATCCGTAAGGATTACCAATACGTGCATGTCTTTTTCGAAGGCAAGATATTCAGCCGCTGTCAGTGCCATTCGCGGAGTAGCGATACGCTCAACAGCCGGGTCATTTGCCAGGTTCACAAACAGAACAGTACGATCTATAGCTCCGGTTTCCTTAAAGCTCTCTACAAAGAAGTTTGACTCCTCGAAAGTGATACCCATGGCTGCAAATACAACGGCAAACTGCTCATCTTTTCCGCGAACCTTCGCCTGTCTTGCGATCTGTGCCGCAAGCTGTGCATGGGGAAGACCGGATGCGGAGAAGATCGGAAGCTTCTGTCCGCGTACCAGGGTGTTCAGGCCGTCAATCGCAGATACACCCGTCTGGATAAACTCCTCCGGATAGCTTCTGGCAGCCGGATTCATGGGAAGTCCGTTGATATCTCTTCTTTCCTCCGGAAGGATCTCCGGGCCGTCATCAATGGGACGTCCCAGTCCGTCAAAAACACGACCCAGCATATCGCCGGATACACCAAGCTCCATGCTCCGTCCCAGGAAACGTACCTTGCTGTTGGAAAGATTGATACCTGTGGAGCTCTCAAACAGCTGCACCAGTGCATTGCTTCCGTCGATCTCCAGAACACGGCATCTTCTTGTTTCGCCATCGGCAAGCTCAATCTCACCCAGCTCGTCAAATGCCACATCTTCAACGCCTCGTACCAGCATCAAAGGGCCGGCAACTTCCTGTATGGTCCTATATTCTTTTGGCATTTTACAGGCCCTCCTTTCCCAGAAGTTCTGCAGTCTCTGCTACCAGCTGGCGGGTTACCTTCTCATATTCTGCTGCCAGCTGATCTTCTTTTGTATATTTATAACGGCCGATCTGCTCACGTACCGGAAGCTTTACGATATCATTGATATCTGCGCCCTGTTTCAGCGCATCCAGACCCGCATCATAAAATGCAAGTACCAGACGCATCATATTGTGCTGTTTTTCCAGAGATGTGTAGGTATCGATCTCGTGGAAAGAGTTCTGGTGGAGGAAATCCTCTCGGATGGAACGGGCTGCTTCCATTTTCAGTCGGTCACCCGGAGAAAGCGCATCCATACCTACCATCTTTACGATCTCTTCCAGCTCTGCCTCTTCCTGCAGAAGGCTCATAAGACCCTGGCGGCAGCTCATCCACTCATCCGATACATTCTCATCAAACCATTTTCCCAGATTGTCCACATACAGGGAATAGCTGGTCAGCCAGTTGATCGCCGGGAAATGACGTTTGTATGCAAGGTTTGCGTCCAGTCCCCAGAATACCTTTACAATTCGAAGTGTCGCCTGGGAAACCGGCTCGGAGATATCACCACCTGGAGGAGATACAGCGCCGATCGCTGTCAGGGCACCCTCTCTTCCGTCTTTTCCACTGCAGATCACATGTCCGGCACGCTCATAGAACTGTGCAAGACGGGAACCAAGATATGCAGGATAACCTTCCTCGCCTGGCATCTCCTCCAGTCGTCCGGACATCTCACGGAGAGCCTCAGCCCATCTGGAAGTGGAATCTGCCATCAATGCTACGGAATATCCCATATCACGGAAATACTCCGCAATTGTAATACCTGTATAGATCGACGCCTCACGAGCTGCAACCGGCATATCTGAGGTATTGGCGATCAGAACTGTACGCTCCATCAGAGACTGTCCTGTTTTTGGATCCTTCAGCTCCGGGAACTCGTTCAGAACGTCTGTCATCTCATTTCCACGCTCACCGCAGCCGATATAGACCACGATATCTGCCTCAGCCCATTTTGCAAGCTGATGCTGGATAACCGTCTTGCCGCTTCCGAACGGGCCGGGAACTGCTGCCACACCACCCTTGGCAATAGGGAACATAGTATCAATAACACGCTGTCCTGTTACCAGAGGCTTGGCTGGCGGAAGTTTCTTCTTATATGGACGGCCACGTCGTACCGGCCAGTGCTGCATCAGTGTCAGTTCTTTATCTCCATCTGCTGTGGAAAGAACTGCAACGGTCTCGTCCACGGTGAACTCACCGGATCTGATCTCTTTCAGAGTACCCTTCATATTGGGTGGTACCATGATCTTCTGTGTAACAACGATAGTCTCCTGAACGGTTCCGAGAACATCGCCACCTTCCAGCTCATCTCCCACTTTCGCAACCGGGACGAAATTCCATTTTTTGTCCCGCTTCAGCGCAGGTACCTCAACACCTCGTTTCAGGTTGTTGCTGCCTGCTACTTTCATAATGTCATCCAGCGGACGTTGGATTCCATCGTAAATACTTGTGATAAGGCCAGGTCCCAGTTCCACGGAAAGGGGAACTTCCATAGACTCTACCGGTTCTCCCGGGCGAAGTCCTGAAGTCTCCTCATATACCTGTATGGAAGCCTCATCTTCATGCATCTCAATAATCTCACCGATCAGACGCTGGCTGCTTACACGAACCACGTCATACATATTCGCATCTCGCATACCTTTGGCAATTACCAGCGGTCCTGCTACCTTCTTAATGGTTCCTCTGCTCATCTGAACCAATCACCTGCTTTCTTGTCACTCATTACTGAAAAGAATATCGGAGCCAACTGCCGTCTCCACAGATTTCTTTACATTTTCGATTCCTGCACCTGTATTTCCGGCAATTCCAGGTATCTGAATGATCGCCGGCATCAGCGCCTCACTGTATTTACTAATCTCAGCGGAAAGCTGGGCTGCCAGCTGTTCCGTAATATAAATAACCGCATATTCACCGGTTGCCAGACGGTTTAGCTTCTCTTTTCCCTCTGTGGGATCCTCCACCGGAAAGGTATCAAGGCCAAGCGCCGCAAACCCGTAAATGCTGTTATAATCACCTAAAACTGCGATCTTATACATACATTTCCCTTGCCCTTTCCCGGATAAACTCTTCCGGAAGGCCGCTGCGCTTTCCGGTGAGAATGATCCGCACCGTCTTGATCTCATTTTCACGGGCAAGCACATAGGCTACCAGCGGTCCCAGTGAAAATGAATTGTACAGCTGAGGGCGGATGGTCTCCATGATCTGGTTATCACACCATCTCTCAAAAGCGGAAGCTGATTCCGCCAGCGCCAGAGCTCCGTCCCCATATTTCGTTTCTGCCAGATAACCCATGATCTGATCCATTCCGCTTACTGCCGCGTGGATCAGTCTTTCCTTATCCAGTGTGTCACATTCTGCCATGGCTTTTTTCATAAAGTCCGAACTTTTTCCTGTTTTGCAGGCACGGACTGCGATCCGGATATCTGCTACCGCTACCGTGGATTCCGCATACTGCCGGACGATCTCCTCTTTTGACCGTTCTCCGGCTTTTTTTATGGCATCCAGTGCTGCCCTGTCTACGATAATATCCGCAAGCTGTCCATCTCTTGTGTGCAAAAAGGTCTCATAGGCTTCTCTTGCCGCTTCCCGCATATCCTCAGGAAAACGATCATATTCCTTATCCTTCAGGAATTTCACCATATCCTCTCCGTCAATGGAACAGTCGCTGAAAAAAATATTCGGCGCTGCCCCTTGCAGGATGCTTGCCTTCACAGCCGCTTTCAGATTATGGAAAAGATCCTGATAAGAAAGAACAGAAAACACAGATCGGTCCGCTACCAGCGAATCCATGATCTCCCAGATCTTTTCTCTCTCCCGGGAAAGAATGGCATCCGCACCGACTGCAGGATCACCGTTTCCCCAGCCCTTCTCTGTAAGGATCTGAAGGCACTGCTGCTCATCCTGACATGCCAGAAGCTGCTCGATCGCTGCCTGATTCAGAAGTCCGGTCTCCAGAACACGTATCCGCGCCACCGCATAGGCATAATCTTCACCAAACATCATTCACGCCCTCCTTTTTGCGATGGTGTTTTACGCAAACAAAATCTTTCTTACCTGATCCAGAAGCTCATCCCGCTTCTCTGCGAACATGGCATCAATGGAACAGTTTTCCTCAATGCCGCCGTATATCAGGATAAAACCTCCGTCTATGTTTCGGGTTTCACCGGAAATTTCCAGCACACCACCCTTTTTCTGTGCCAGGCTCTTTATTTCCTCACGGAAACCTGCCGGCATACGTTCCAGATCCTTTTTTGAAAAACAGATCTCTCCTTCTCTTGGAAGAAGATATTTCTCAGCCATATTCTTAAGGATCCCAAAATATTTTTCTTCATCCAGATTCTTCACACGGTCACAGGCATCTGCGATCACATTTCCGATCAGCTCCTGCTTGGCTGCAAGAACTGCGGTACGCTTCTTCATATCTGCAGCGGAAGCTGTCCGCTCTTCATAGCTTTTCACCTTTGCCCTGGACTGTTCTTCTCTCTGCTGCCGGATCTTATCTGCCTTTTCTCCGGCTTCCCTGAGGATCTCTGCGGCTTTTTTCTCCGCATCACTGATCGTAACGGCTGCAGAAGCATCGGCCTCTTCAAGAATCTGGCTTACCATCTTCTCTAATCCTGTCATGCTCTGCCCTCCTGATGAATCAAACCTGAATTCCGCTGACTGCAAGAATGGAGATCAGAAGAGCCAGAATCGCATATGTCTCAACCATTGCAGGGAAAAGCATGGCTTTACCGAACTGCTCCGGCTTCTTGGCTACGATACCGATGGAAGCTACGGAAGTTTTTCCCTGATGGATTGCGGAAAGAAGACCTGCGATAGCAATCGGAAGACAAGCCACAAAGATCATAAGACCGGTTTCCAGGGAAATATCAGCAACACCGCCGCCCAGGATACCAACCTTGGAAAGTGCAAGGAATGCTACCAGCAGTCCGTAAATACCCTGCGTACCGGGAAGAAGCTGAAGAAGCAGAACCTTAGCAAATTTGTCCGGGTCTTCTGTTACAACGCCTGCTGCTGCACGGCCGGCTGTACCAACACCGATGGCGGAACCTATACCTGCAAGAGCTACGGAAATTGCTGCTCCCAATAATGCCCAAACGATACCACTCATAATATTAATCCTCCTTAATATCTACATATTTTGTATTTTCGCGGAAGGGGTGGAACTCTTTTCCTCCGCCCTCAAAGAATTTACCGAAAAACTCTACGTACTGTAATCGGCAGGTGTGCACGTATGCACCCAGAAGATTGATCAGAAGGTTAAAGATATGACCAATCACAAATACAAGGATAAATACGATCCATCCCAGAATACTGTCTCCCAGCATACTGCCCATCTGGTTCATAACCGACGCAATAACACCGGTGGCAAGTCCCAGGGCCAGAAGTCTGGAATAGGAAAGGATATCACTGACCCATCCCGTGATATTGTAAAGATCGTAGGCTCCAAGCGCCAGCCTCAGGAACGGATTCTTCTTATCTCTTCCTGACATGAAGAGAATTCCCACTGCTCCGATGATGGCCATCCATTTGCCCACCTGTATCACTGCGGGCGGAAGGTTCAAGTCCATCTGAGAAATAGAACGGAACATGCTGCTTGGGATAAAGATCAGGATCAGTCCCATAAGAAGCAGGAACCAGAGTACTACGTCACAGAAAAAGTCGAGATATTTTCTGTCACGGATCAGCATGTAGCCCTTAAGTCCCATTCCAAGGAACATATGGATCAGGCCAAACAGCATGGAGAACACCAGAAGTCTCATTGGCTCATTTAACGGTGCAAACCATACCGGCTTCACCGTGACCGGCCTGTGCAGATATACCTTCGAAAATACATCGATAAAATCTCCGAAATATCCGCCAAACATCACGCCCCAGAACAAAGTGGACAATCCACAGTACATAAAAAGCCGGATGGATTTCTGCATTCCGCTCTCCATCCTGGGGAACTTCAGAAGTACTCCCAGACAGACTGCAAAGACGATCAGTCCATATGCTGCGTCTGACAGCATCAGTCCGAAAAGAAATACATAGCAGGCTGTCATGATCATGGAAGGATCGATCTCTCCCTTTCCGGGAAGACCAAATGCTGCCAGAACTCCCTCTCCTGCTGCTCCGAATTTGCCATTCTGAAGGGCAACCGGAACATTTTCTCCCTCAGCATCTTCTGCTTCAAAAACAATATCGTACTTCTCCGTAAGCCGTTTCTCCATTGCAGAAACCTGTTTCTTCGGAAGATATCCTGTCACAAAAAAAGTGCTCTCCGACTGGCGGAGCTGTCCTAATACCTCATATTTCTGTGCACGGATCCGGAAATAATCGGACAAAAGCTGAAGAGAGCTCTTCCTGTCGTGAAGAGCGCGTATCTGTTCCCGAATCTGTTCGGACTCTTCCTGAATGCGTACCACTTCATTCTTAAGGTTCTCCAGCTCCTGTGCCGGAACCTCTGATACCAGCTGTGCCGGTCTTGCAAATCCCTGCATCCGAAGCGCTTCTTCCAGTTCCTGTGCCTGTGCTTTCAGGCAGACAACCACAAGGCTCAGCTTACCGGCATCATTTGAGATTTCCCGGATGTCAAAGGCTTCAAGCTGTGGTGCATCCGCTGCCAGCTGACTGTATACCTGATCCAGAGTTATATTTCCATCAATACTTCCCACAAGTACCGCTGCTTTCGCTGTACCGCTGAAGTTCATCGGAATATCCAGCTTCAGCCATGGAGCAAGAGCTGCTTCCTGCTGCTCAATCTTAACTGCTGCCGCATTGTTCTCTGTAAGCTTCTTCCGGTATCCCTGGATTTCTCTAGCTGTTCTCAGGATCTCTTCCTGATCCCGGATAGCTTCTTCCTCCTGCTTCCTTCCGATCAGCGGTTTCCCTGCCAGGGATGCCAGCATGGATTGCTTTTCCTTCGAAAATTCATCCAGTATTTCGATTGCCTGATCACAAAGGGATGCGTTCTTCTCAAAGATCAGCCGGGCATTCATAGTATCCATCGTCTTAAGCTCCGGATCCAATTCCGCTGCATCGATCTCCAATACTCCAAGTGACTGCAGTTCTTCCAATATGGCCTTACGGTTCTTCTTCATAGCGCAGATACTGATTCGCTGCATCTGCAATACTGCCATTTTCGCATTCCCCCTCTCAGAACAAACTGTCCATTACTGTCTGGATGGCCTGCTCATGCTTCGACTCCGCTTTCTTTTTCAAAGCTGCAAGCTCTTCCTCCGCCTGTCCAACGACAGTGTTCTCTGTACTGTGTGCACGTTCTTCGGCTGCTTTCATATCAGATGCCGCCTGTTCGCCGGCGGCTGTTTCCGCCTTTCTGATAATATTCTCTGCCTCTTTCTCAGCTTCGCTGATGATACTCTGTGCACGGACGGATGCATCCTTTATCTTCTGCTGTGCTTTTGCCTCCGCCTCTTTCACTGCCTTGATCGTTTCCTGGATCATCTGATCACCGCCTCTCTGCATATCCAAATTGTACCACAACTTTTTATCTAAAACAATGTTTATTATGCAATTTAACGAAAAATATATTCTTTTTGCGTCAAAAAATCGTCAAATTCGTTATATTTTTACCATTTTTTCGCAAACTTTTTATTTGTTTATTCTGTTCATATTTTTTGTTTTTATTCACAAAAAATGTTCCACACAGCACAAAAAAGCCATCTGCCAGATGAAATCACTTTTTACGTTTTCATCTGGTAAATGGCTTTTAATTTTTTTGCAGTTGCTGTCTGTCAGTTATACATATAATTTGCGTAGTCTTCGCTTTCAAGATTCTCTGCATCGATCCACGCCGGGTCAAGCAGAACCTGTTTTTCTATTTTTGTTTCTTTCTTCGGTGCCGTGGACTGAATGGCTGCCCACATGGTCTGATATCCCATTGCATATGGATTCTGGGAAAGAACTCCAAGTTCTTCTCCGTTTTTGATCGCTTCCTGCTGTTTGCTGGTGGCATCCACACCTACCATGGCAACTTTATTCTCACCGTTGTCTTTATTTACTTCCAGAAACATCTCGGAAACATTGGCATTGGTGCAGAAAACTCCATCCAGTGCAGGATATTTGTCGAGAACTTCTTTCATGGCTTCCTTCATATCGTCAACCTGATCGGAATAGATGGTTTCTACCACCTTAATATCCGTATAGTTGGCAATATTATCAAGAAATCCCTGCACTCGTTCCTGAGCGCTCTGTGTCTTCTCCTGTGCGGAAAAAATTGCTACATTGCCCATTTTTCCAATTGCACTTCCCAGTTTATAGGCTGCATATTTACCAATCTGTGTATTGTCTGTTCCACGGAAAGCTCTGATCAGTTTCGTGTCACTGACATTGGA
>ERZ1106951.3660-NODE-3660-length-10974-cov-5.421925_pt1 | contig 10974 bp, 9 predicted proteins | sample MGYA00403676_ERZ1106951 | MGnify/ENA primary metagenome ERZ1106951 (study PRJEB35170, sample SAMEA104062398) | human gut metagenome | biome: human gut; feature: human-associated habitat; material: faeces | place: Denmark | collected 2012-04-23 ...
GAGCTTGAGCCGCGCACGGGCAGCATGCTCGTGTGCTATGATGAGCGCAAGGTTGAGGCCGCCGTCATCGAGGGCGCGGTCATCAAGCTGCTGGGTCTGGACGCGGTCATCAACGGCAAGCAGAAAAGCCGCATGGAAAGCGGCCTGCACACCATTCTGGATGCGGTGGATCGCGGCGTGATGGGCGCGACCAACGGCCTGATGGATGGCAAAATGCTCGCCGGGACGGCGCTTTCCGTACTGGCGATTAAGGAGTGGCGGCTCGCGGGTCTGGCTGTGCCGGGCGCAATGACGCTGCTCTGGTGGGCTGCCCGCCTGTTCGGGGGGGATCGCCTGTGAATATCGTTGGAGAAACGTTTCTGCGCCACTGCCTCAAGCCGCGCGTAGAATGCGACCTGCCGGGGCGGCTTCGCCTGCGCTTCCGCCACAGCGAGCAGCTGTCCAAGGAGGCACTGCCCTATCTGCATTATGTTCAGGATGTTTTGACGATGCTCCCCGGCGTAACGGATGTCACCGTCAACGCGCGCATCGGCACGGCGCTCGTGCTCTATGACGCGCAGACGACCAGCAGCCGCCGGATTCTGCGCTGGGTGGATATCGTTGTGGACACAGGACTTGAAATCGCCAAAGAGATCAAGCCGGAGGAGGTCGACGAACAAAAGCTGGAGCAGATTGTGCGCCAGCGGCTGATCCTGCGGCTTCCGCAAGCCAAAGAGGGTTGAAAAATGCTTCGCAGAGAATCAAACAAGGATTGGATGAAGGGGCAGATCGCCAGCAGCCTGCCGGGGCGGCTTCGCCTGCGGGTTGACGGGCTTGCCTTTCTGTTTGACGCGCGCATGGACGTGGCCGGGGCGCTGGCCACGATTGCCGGCGTGCGCCGCGTGCAGGTGACGCCCTGCACGGGCAGCGTTTTGCTGGAATACGATCAAAACAAGCTGGATTCCGCGGCGCTGGTGGAATGCGCGGATATGGTGCTGGCACGCTATGCGATGCCCGCCCTGCGTGCACGCCACGCGAGCGGCAAGGAAGAAACGGCTGAGCAGCCGATGACGACCGCTCGTCTGGCCAAGCGGCTGGCGGTGAACGCGGGCGCAATGGTGCTGGGCAACACGCTCTTTACCGCCCCGCTGCTGGGCGGCGCGCTGGCGAATTTCACCTCACTGGAAGCGTTGGCGAGCCTCGGCCTTTCCGCGCCGATGACAAGGAGCGCGCTGGAAGGACTCCGAAAGGACATGCGGCCGAACGCCGATTTCCTGACCGTGACTTCCATCGTCGCGAGCCTGATGCTCGGCACGCCGCATTCCGCGCTGATGATTTTGGCGCTGTCGGATTTGGCCGAGCTGATGACTTCCTACACCATCGAGCGGACACGTTCTTCCATCAAGAAGATGCTCTCCGCGGACGACGGCGACGTGTGGAAGGTGCTGGAGGACGGCCGTGTGGCGCGCGCCCCGATTGCGCAGCTGCACGCGGGCGACACCGTGGCCGTTCACACGGGCGAAAAGATTGCGGTGGACGGCGTGATTGCTTCCGGCGTGGCCGTCATTGACCAGAGCGCGATCACCGGCGAGTTTGTGCCGGTTGAAAAGCGCGCGGGCGACGAGATCTTCGCGGGTACGGTGGTCAAGAGCGGCAACATTCAGGTCAAGGCGAACAAGGTCGGCGATCAGACGGTGGTTTCCCGCATCGTGGGCATGGTGGAAGCCAGCGAGCTGAAAAAAGCGCCGATTCAGCGCTATGCGGATAGATTCTCGAATTATCTCGTGCCGCTCAACTTCCTGCTCTGCCTGTCTGTCTGGCTGGTGACGCATAACGCACAGAAGGCGCTGAAGATGCTGGTCATCGATTATTCGTGCGGCATCAAGCTCTCCACGGCGACGGCGTTCTCCGCGGCGATCAACACGGCGGTCAAGCAGGGCGTGCTCATTAAGGGCGGCGCATACATCGAGCAGATGAGCAGCGCGAACACCGTGCTGCTGGATAAGACCGGCACCGTGACCGAGGGCAAGCCGAAGGTCGTTTCCATGGTCGTTCTGGATGACGAGATGGACGAGCGCGAGGTGCTGGCCTACGCCATGGCGGCAGAAGAGACGAGCACGCATCCGCTGGCCAGCGCGATTCTGGGCTACGGTCGTCAGATCGGCGCGCAGGCACTCGACCACGGCGAGATTATCACCGAGGTTTCGCGCGGCAGCCGAACCGATGTGGACGGACATATCGTCCGCGTCGGCAATATGAAATACATGAAGGAAAACGGCGTGACCACCGCGAAAGCCGTTCCGGACGGTCAGGGCGCGATTCCGAATTACGTCGGCATAGATGACAAGCTCGTGGCGGTGCTGTTCGCGATGGACAGCCCGCGCGACAATGTGCGCCGCGCGGTCAATGCTCTGCGTTATGACGGCGTAGGCGACATCGAAATCCTGACGGGCGATATGGAGCCGCAGGCGCGCGCCGTGGCCGAGCAGATCGGCGTGGACGGCTTCAAGGCGCAGCTTCTGCCGGAGCAGAAGGCGGAAGCAGTGCTTCGCTTGCAGACGCAGGGCAACGGCGTGGTGATGGTCGGCGACGGCATCAACGACGCGCCCGCGCTGGCATATGCGGACGTGGGCATTTCGCTGGGCAGCAAGTCCACGGATATCGCGATGGAGACCAGCGACGTGGTTATCAGCCGCGATGACCCGATGATGATTCCCGAACTGCGCAAGCTCTCCCGCGCGACGATGCACATCGTGCAGCAGAACTTCGCCATCGTCATCGGCATCAACACGGTCGGTCTGATTTTAGGCGCGGCCAGCGGTATTTCCGTGATGATGAGCGCGCTGATGCACAACGCGTCTACGATTCTGGTCGTTGCGAACTCGCTGCGGCTGATGTTTTTCCCGCCGATGGAGGGCCGCTGACCGATGAGAAACGAAAAAGGAGCGCTTCACCTCGAAGTGCTCAGCGCGATGCCGGGGCGCATCCGCTTTCAGTTGGAAAAGCCGATTAAGAGCGACGTGCCGTTTCTGGGCATCAAGGGCGTGACGCGCTGCCATTATAATCCGCGCATCGGGACGCTGCTGTGCGAATACGACCAGCTCACGGCGACGGAAGAACAGCTGCTGGTGAAAATCGGCGCGGTTTACGCGGGGCTGGTCGGCACGGCGCTGCTGCACATCAAGCATTCCGAAGAGGAAGGCTTTTCGATGGCGCCGAGCGGCTATCTGGCGCTGTGCTGCATTGCGCTGGACGGATCGCTGACGCTGATGGGTTCGACGCTGACGCGGTTTACGCGCTGGCTTTCAGTCGGCGCAACGCTGGCGGCGGTGGCCGAGCACGGCTATCAGGAACTGCACGCGCGCGGCAGTTTTGACCCGGAAGTCATGTCTGTGGTATACTTAATCAATTCCATCGGCAAGACGAACGGTATGCAGGCCAGCGCGCTGGCCTGGGCACTGACGTTTGGCCGCCATCTGATTCCGCAGGAGCCGCGTGAGCAGGTCTACATGGTGCGGCGCGCCGGAAACTCTATCAGTCTGACCCCTGTGAAGGGGAATGGCGACGGGGATGGCGTGGCCTACGCGGGCAGCATGCTCCAGCGCGGCATGGAAATGATGGCGAAGAAGGGGTAAAGGAAAATGTTGGGGCGTTGCCCCAAACCGGAAACCCGGACTTCCCGACATCAAAACAGCGAATTTTCCCATTTATCGCAAAGCGATAAATGTAGTGGAAAATCCAAGAACCTCAGGTTCTTGGCAGGGTTTGGGACAGCGTCCCAAATGTTCTATCAGACAGACAGGAGGAAAAAATGATGTTTAGCTGGAATAATCCGATGGTCAAGGGCGTTTTGATCGGCGTAGGCGCGAGCCTGGTGGGCTTTGCGGTCTACAAGCACAACGAGGAGAAGGTGGATGCGTTTCTGAACCGCCACGGCGTGAAGGTGAAAACCCCGACCGCAGGCTTTGAGACCATGTCCGTCGAGGATCTGATGCGCACCAAGGAGACCATTGAGGATCTCATCGCCGAGAAGGAGCTTCAGGAGCAGAGCGTGACCGTCGAGGGCGCGGCTGCTGCGGCGGAAGCGTAAAAAGAGAAGATTCATCTCAATGGGAGCTGTCAGGCTAAAAACCTGGCAGCTCTTTGTTTTCGCTAAAATATAAGTGATGCAAAAGGGCGCGAAAAAGTTATACTAATTCGCAGTTAAAATGCTTAACAGAGCGCATCAGATTTTTTGTTCTGACGAAGCCAAGTGAAGTGAGGCGTACTGGAGGTACGTTGAACGGAACGAGGCAAAGTCAGAGCGAAAAAGATGGTGCGCGGATTAAGCCATTTTAACAAGAATTAGTATTAGCAGGCTCGGGACAAAAAAACGAGCCATCCGGTCAAGAGCTTCGCAAGTGGCTTCGCCACCCTTGACTGTCTGCTCCCAATCTGCCGCACAGCGGCCAAGGCAAGCATGGACAGTCCATGCTTGCCTGCAATCCACTTTCTACTTCTTCTATGAAACAAAATCCCCCATAATGCAGCCCGAATTCCTTCCGTGTTCGAGAGTCCGCATTATGGGGGCATGTCATTCGTCGTGTCCCTCTTTGTTTTTTCGCCCCCCGAGCGAACGAATTCCGTTTATTTCGGACTCGCTTTAGGGCGTATCAAGCTCATTTCAGAATATCCATCGCAATCTGACGATACAGCTCTGCCGCACGGAGCAATTGCGTTTTTTCGACGTATTCATCCACCGTATGTGCCTGATCCAGACTGCCCGGCCCGATGATCACCGTCGCCGCGCCCGCCTCCACCAGGAAGCATTGCTCGCAGGAAGCGCCGAAAGGCATGGGTTCTTCCGCTCGATCCAGCAACTCGCCGGCCTTCTTTACGCAGGCGGAAACAAACGGATGCGCTTTATCCACCTCGCCGCCCGGCATGAAGAAGTGCTTTTTGAGCTCGTAGCCCTTGATGCCGTGCGCATCCAGCGCATACACAAACACTGCTTGCCACCTCTTACCGCTTTGATTCCGCGCGATTTTTGCGTTTACACATTCAGAATAGATCTTGCGTTTCTTCACGGAATGTCCTTTATACTCATCGATATTTAATTTATTCTTTTAAAATCACAATTCTCGTTTCCCACGGTCTGAGCTTCTGTTTTTCTCCCTCTTCGTCATAATTTCCAAGCAATATCTGCCCTTCCATTTGGGCATCTGCTGTCAACACAGCATCTCGATCCGAGAAATTACAAATAACGAGCATCCGTTGTTTGCCATCGTCTCGAATGTAAGCAAAGACCTGCTCATCCTCGGGCATCAGCAATTCAAACCTGCCGTCGATCACCACGTCGTATTCCTGACGAATCCGAATCAGCTTCTGATAAAAGCTGAAAACGGAATCCGGATCGCCGACCTGTGCCTGCGCGTTGATGACCGTGTGATTCGGATTGACCGGCATCCACGGCTTGCCATGCGTGAAGCCCGCGTTCTTCTCCGCTGTCCACTGCATCGGCGTGCGCGCGTTGTCACGCCCCTTGCGGCGGATGCACGCCATCATCTGCTCGGGTGTCATCTCGTGCTTTTCCTCGACCAGCTCGTGATAAGCGTTGATGGATTCCACGTCCAGGCTCTCGTCGATGCTCTTCATCGGGTAATTGGTCATGCCCAGCTCTTCACCCTGATAGATGTACGGCGTACCCTGCATCATGTGCAGGCATGCGCCGAGCATTTTGGCGCTGCGCACACGGCTGGCTTCATCGCTGTCGCATCCAAAACGGGACACGATGCGTGGCTGGTCGTGGTTATTCCAATACAGGCTATTCCATGCCTTGCCATACAGTCCGGTTTCCCATTTGTCAAAAACGCACTTGAGCTTGGGCAGATGCAGCGGATCGGTACACCATTTGTACTTCGGTGCTTCGTCCACGCTCACATGCTGGAACTGGAAGATCATGCTCAGTTCGCTTCCGTCCAGATTCGCATAATCCGCTGCGGATTCAACCGTTGCGCTGCTCGTTTCGCCGACGGTCATCGTGTCGTAACGGCTCAGCACCTCGCGGTTCATCTCCCGCAGATACAGATGCTCCTTCGGTCCGCTCGAAACATTACGGTGCGGTCCGCCGTCGCTGGCGAGGGCTTCCTCCGGCTTGGCAATCATGTCGATGACGTCCATGCGGAAACCGTCAATGCCCTTATCCAGCCACCAGCGCATCATGTCGTATACGCTTTGGCGCACCTGCTCATTGTGCCAGTTGAGGTCTGCCTGCTCTTTGGCAAACATGTGCAGATAATACTCACCGGTCGCTTCGTCCTTCTCCCATGCGCTTCCGGAGAAGATGCTTCGCTCGCCGTTCGGCACGCCGCCCTCAAACGGCGGACGCCAGACATAGAAATCACGCTTTGGATTATCCTTGTCGGCTCTGGATTCCTTGAACCACGCATGTTCCGTAGACGTGTGGTTGACTACCAGATCCATGATGATGCGGATGCCCCGCGCATGCGCCTGACGGAGCAGCTCGTCAAAATCCTCCATCGTGCCGAATTCCGGAGCGATGGCGCGATAATCGCTGATGTCGTATCCGCCGTCCACGCCGGAATTCTTGTAAATGGGGTTGAGCCAGACGACATTCGCGCCCAGCTCATGAATGTAATCGAGCTTTTCCGTCACGCCGCGCAGATCGCCGATACCGTCGCCGTTGGCGTCCATAAAGCTCTTGGGATAAACCTGATAAACGACCGCACGCTTGAACCAATCGCCCATATCACTGCCACCTTTCATCCGTGCTTTTAGTTTAACTTTCCATTGTCGTTGACTGCAAAATGAAGTTGGACACATAAAAGGAGAAAGGAGAATCCGTAGTGGTCTACCCGCGTGAAAAAGTTGCTGCGCATATTGATCAAGAGGGAACAATCACCACAGGCTGTCATCATTATATCATATTCCAGCCGTTCATTCCTAATCTGGATTAAGTCAGAGGTTCCTTAATTTCTTCGTAATGATCTGAGAAGATTTGCTGCAAAATGTTCATAGCAACATTGTACAACAAAAGCGGAGACAAAAACACCCCCTCATAAATGTGATATGTACCCTCAATACTGGCCATCCGGTATTGGGGGTATTTTTATGCGATACAGTTATGAATACAAGAAGATGTGCGTCGAATTATATCGACAAGGAAAATGGGTCGAAACACCAGAAGGAGTAAAAGAAAAGAACTTTCGGAATATGATTCGAATCTGGGCAAGAACAGAAGAATCATGTGGTGTAGAAGCACTAAGGCACAAAAATCAAAACAAAGTGTGGACGGCAGAAGAAAAATACGAGCTAGTGGCTAAGGTGTTGGCAGGAGAATCCAACAGAACAACAGCAATAGCAGCGGGAATCGACAAGGGACTCTTGTACAGTTGGGTCAGATGCTATAAAATGAAAGGGTATCAGGGATTGGTCGCACAACGACAAGGACGGCCGCCCAAGGAGCCTGACATGAGGAAGAAAATAGAACCGACAGAACTGACCCCTTCTGAGCGAGAAGAGATGATTCGGCTCAGAGCTGAAAACGAACGTTTGAGAGCGGAGATTGCCGTCGTAAAAAAAGAGATTGCCTTGAGAGAAGAGCGATGCGCAGCGCAACTCAAGGCGAAAAAGCTGCGATCGTCCAAGAGCTCCACAAAGAAGGACATAAACTGAATGATCTGCTGGGTGTAATTGGTTTGCCCAGATCAACGTATTATTACGAACTTTGCAGAACGGATAAAGTCAAAGAGAGAAATGCCGAGTTATCGTCTGAAATTTCTACTATTTTCAACGAGAACAGAAAAAGATACGGCGTGAGACGGGTACACCATGAACTTCTGAACCGTGGGTTTCAGGTAAATCACAAGCGTGTTCAACGAATTATGAACCGGCTTGCATTGTTTGGCAAACGTCCAAAAGAGAAGTACCATTCTTACAAAGGCGACGTTGGTAAAGTTGCGGACAATATCATCAATCGGGATTTCAGTACCGAAAAGCCGCTGCAAAAGTGGACAACAGATGTATCGCAGTTCAATCTTCCTTGGGGCAAATGCTACATTTCACCGATTCTGGATATGAATACAAATGAGATCATTTCTTACAATCTCTCGACCAGTCCCAACATGGAGCAGATAAGAGATATGCTGAACAAAGCATTTGAACGCTTTCCTTCTGTACAAGGTCTGGTCATGCACTCGGATCAGGGCTGGCAGTACCAGCACGCATTCTACCGTGGTGAACTTCAGAAGCACGGAATCATTCAATCCATGTCCCGAAAGGGTAACTGCTATGACAATTGCATGATGGAAACCTTCTTCGGCAGACTGAAAAATGAAATGTTCTATGGATTTGAGAAGAATTATCACTCCTTTGAAGCCTTTTCAAAGGCCATTGCCGAGTATATTGACTATTATAATAACAGCAGAATCCAAGCTAAAACAAAATGGATGCCTCCCTCCAAGTTCAGGGAAGCATCCATGATGGAATCTTAATTATTCAATTTTGAACCGGTGTCCAGAAAACTGGGTATATATCAAAAACTCTGCCGGGTTTTCAAATCCGCCTGAATTGTCTAAACCGAATTGCAGCTCTTTTTCCGGAATAATCGGAAGCTGGAAATGGATGGATTTCAGCCACTGACCGTTTGGCTGCCGTTCGGGGTAGATTTGAATATCGGCAATCAGTTCAGCCATGAGTTCGTGCTTTTCAACGTCGTTCATAACGCTGTATAGGTGTTCAAAATTGGTGAGGATGGCGATGATGTTTTGCGTTGTGACTTTATCTGCTTCAATGGATTGCTTCTTGGCTTTGGCTTCGATGAGCAAATCTTCCGATTCATCAATTTTGTCATACATTCTGAATAGCCGTTCATCAAGATCGGATTTCCTATGACGATAATGGCGATCATCTGGATCAAGCTGGTCGATTTCTTCAATTAGTTTTTCTTTGACCGAATATTGCTGGCGAAGTTGCTTCTCAAGATGTGCGATTTCCTGCTCAAGTGCTGAGGTGTCGATTTCTGTATTGATTTTCTCTGCCATCAGTTTGGCGAAATCAGGTTTTTTGATAAGAGATGTAATAACTTCGACAACAGCCTGATCCATCAGCGGGAGAGGAATTTGCGTTTTGTAGGTGCATTTATGCCCGCGATCCTGACGGCGATGCTTGCAGCCATAGTAGTAGAACTCTTTATAATAAGAGCCGTCTTTTCTCTTTTTGACACTCTTGCTGACGTACATACCAGCACCGCATTCCGGGCATTTGCGTAAACCGGTGAGCAGGTAAGCATGTTCGTTGTCATGACGTTCGTAGCGCTTATAGCGTTCACCTTGAGAACGAAGTCGAACTTGCGCATCTTCCCAGTCCTGAACGGAAACAAGTGCCTCGTGGATACCGTCGCACAGGAGATAATCTTGATTCCAAACGATCCGATATTCGTTTCGGGTGCCGCTTTGATCCAAGCAGCGGAGGAATTTCCACCAACCGTTTTGGAGCTTTGGTCGGCGCATCGGAAACGATGAACGATTACGAGTTGACTTCTTTTGACAGTGAATCCTTAGATGGCAGAGTGGTTGTTGCCCCCGATACGATTACTTGTGGCACAGAAACCTATAGCGTAGCAGATGCCGAGCCGTATCTGGCGCATTTTACACACAACCATAAGGAAATTATTACAGATACTGATTATAAGGCAGAAACGGGAGCTTCTTCTCAGGCCGGGAGCCTTGTTCTGTATGGAGCGATCCAAAAGTATTCTGTTACCTACACAGACGGTATCGGCGGCACCAGCTTTGCGGATGAGGTAACCAGCGACCTGCGCCGTGGAACTCCCACCCCTGCATTTACCGGCGGAACACCGACCCGCAGCGGCTATACCTTTACCGGCTGGTCTCCGGTAGTGGCCGCAACGGTGACAGCCAATGCGGTCTGCACCGCCCAGTGGGCGCCTGAACCTACTGCGACGCCGCAGCCTACTGCCGTGCAGGCTACTATGCCTCAAACAGGGGATAATACTCCGCTGATGCTGTGGGTGATTTTACTGGTGGTCTCCGCGTTGGGCGTGGCAGGCTGTCTTTGGGCGCAATTCCGCAAAAAGCAATTCAGAAAATAAATCAAGCCATTGTAGGGACGAACTGTAAGGTTCGCCCCTACAATTATAATGGGAGTTTGCAATGAATAAACAGCGGATACTGTCTGCCGCTATTCCGGCAGTACAGATACGAAAGATCTGGTCATTGCGGGACATAATTACAAGAAGCACTTCGGCGAGTTGACCAATTTACAGCCCAGCAATGAGGTGACGCTGCAAACCATGGACGGGCAGGAATATTGCTATCAAGTGGCAACGCTGGAAACGCTGACCTCCACGGCAACAAAAGAGATGACGGCGGGCGATTACCCCCTGACACTCTTTACCTGCGATTACAGCGGTCAGGCGCGTATCGCTGTGCGCTGCCAACAAAAAGCATAACCAAAACAAGCTGCAGGTCGGGGGGTAAGCATTCGACTTGCAGTTTGTTTGGTTGGTGGGCGTGACATCTTGAAAAATAGCACATAACCGAAAAAGAGGACTTGGTGGTTGACTGAAATGGAGTCCTGCAAATAAAAGTCAATAGGTTTCAATAAAAAAATCGCAAAAAAATACTCGGCAGATAATCAGTTTTGTCAAGACAATAAAAAAATGTCAGGAGAAAAATAATTGAAATGCGGCCGTCTGAAATTAAGGAAAAACTATACTTGCAAGCAGTGTTTGTGTATAGACAAACCTGCTTGTTGAGGGGAAATTCCCCCAAGCCCCTTTGGGCCGTCCCTGTGGGATGGACAGCGCATCCTTCGGACGTTTGAGTTACGAACGCTCTGCGTCGGAACGGGTGCACTCTTTTTCGTTCTGCGGAAGCAATGCGTTGAGGTTAGCCTGCACGGTCAAAAGCTCCTGCTTGAGTCCACAATCAATAATAATGTAGTCATAGGCATCGCACAGCGGTTCCATCACCT
>ERZ1106951.3664-NODE-3664-length-10969-cov-2.886384_pt1 | contig 10969 bp, 8 predicted proteins | sample MGYA00403676_ERZ1106951 | MGnify/ENA primary metagenome ERZ1106951 (study PRJEB35170, sample SAMEA104062398) | human gut metagenome | biome: human gut; feature: human-associated habitat; material: faeces | place: Denmark | collected 2012-04-23 ...
GCAACTGAATTCGGGCAAAATATACCGCAAAGTGGGGCGTGCAGATTGCGGGAATAATTTTTCAAACAGATTACTATTCACTCCGTTCATAGCAACACGCTTCGCGATACACAGGAATCATGCTTTCGCATGGTTTCGCGCCGCAATTCTCAGGTTTTCTGTGAATTACTTATTGACAAATACCCCGCCAGGGTATATATTGGTTTCATCAAATACATACCCCTAAGGGGTATATAAGGAAAGGAGTCCGCCTATGACAGCTGATTATAAATCCGAATCCTGCTGCAGCCACACCGCAGCCGATCCTGCAACTCTTTCCAGCCAGGAACCTACCAAGAAGGTCTGTTCCTGCTGTTGTACCAAGCACACCGATCGTTCCGAAGCAGAGCGCAGGAAGCTGGTAAACCGTCTGAAACGTATTGAAGGCCAGATAAGGGGGATTATAGGAATGCTGGAGAATGACGCTTACTGCAACGATATTCTTATTCAGTCAGCAGCTGTAAATGCCGCTGTGAATGCATTTAATAAGGAACTTCTCGCCAATCATATCCGAACCTGTGTGGCAAAAGATATCCGTGATGGTAAAGACGAAACCATTGATGAGCTGGTTGCAACTTTGCAGAAGCTAATGAAGTGAGATACCAGCGCATTCCGAATGTGTACCTGCCTGCGGAGGTACGAATGCGCAGAGCAATCCGTTGGTATCGAAACACTGTATTCGAAGGAGGAATTTATTATGGAACAATACAACGTCACCGGCATGAGCTGTGCAGCCTGCAGCGCCCGTGTGGAAAAAGCGGTAAACAAGGTTCCGGGAGTTACTTCCTGCTCCGTAAGCCTGCTTACCAATTCCATGGGAGTGGAAGGAACTGCCTCAGCCTCTGCCATTGTCTCAGCTGTAGAAGAAGCCGGATACGGCTGCAGCCTGAAGGGCGCTTCCGGTCAGAAGGAATCCGTTTCCGATGCTGAGAAAGCCTTGGAAGATCACGAAACGCCACTCCTCAGGAAACGGCTTATTGCCTCAGTAGGTTTTCTTCTGGTGCTGATGTACTTTTCCATGGGACACATGATGTGGGGATGGCCGCTGCCAGCCTGGTTTGATGGCAACCATATCGCCATGGGACTTGTACAGCTGCTTCTTGCAGGAATCGTCATGGTCATCAATCAGAAATTTTTCATCAGTGGCTTCAGGAGTCTGTGGCACCGTTCTCCGAACATGGATACCCTGGTAGCTCTCGGCTCCATGGCCTCCTTTGTATGGAGTGTCTACGCCCTGTTCGCCATGACCAGAGCCCAGGTTGACGGCAATTCCGAACTTGTCATGCACTACATGATGGAATTCTATTTCGAATCTGCCGCTATGATCCTGACCCTGATCACCGTTGGAAAAATGCTGGAAGCCCGTTCCAAGGGCAAGACCACGGATGCCTTAAAAGGTCTTATGAAGCTTGCTCCCAAGACTGCCGTTGTCATCCGAAACGGTCAGGAGACCACTGTTCCCATTGACCAGGTTGTAAAAGGTGACACCTTTGTTGTCCGCCCTGGTGAAAACATCCCGGTGGACGGTGTGATCATGGAAGGCTCCAGTGCAGTCAACGAATCTGCCCTTACAGGTGAGAGTATCCCTGTTGACAAAGCTGCCGGAGATCTTGTCTCCGCAGCCACAGTCAACCAGTCTGGTTTCATCAAATGTGAAGCTACCCGCGTTGGCGAAGACACCACCCTCTCCCAGATCATCAAAATGGTCAGTGATGCTGCAGCCACCAAAGCTCCTATTGCAAAAATCGCAGACCGTGTTTCCAGTGTTTTCGTACCTGCTGTTATCACCATTGCAATTATAACAACTATTGTCTGGCTGCTTACCGGTCATGAGGCTGGCTACGCCCTGGCAAGAGGAATTTCCGTTCTGGTCATCAGCTGCCCATGCGCCCTTGGTCTTGCCACTCCGGTTGCCATTATGGTTGGAAACGGAATGGGTGCCAAAAACGGTATCCTTTTCAAAACAGCCGTCTCCCTTGAGGAAGCCGGAAAGGTTCAGATCGTAGCCCTTGACAAAACCGGAACCATCACAAACGGTCAGCCGGAGGTTACTGACATTTTCCCTGCAGACGACGTATCTGAGAACGATCTTCTCACCCTTGCCTACGCCCTTGAAAAAAAGAGCGAGCACCCTCTTGCGAAAGCCATTCTGGAAAAAGCTGCAAGCCTTGGTCTTACAGCCCAGGAAGTCACAGAATTCCAGGCTCTTCCCGGCAATGGACTCTCTGCGAAGCTTGGCGCTTCCACGCTTATCGGCGGAAGCATGAAATACATCAACACTCTGGCAGCTGTCTCTCCGTCTCTTATGAACCAGGCCGAGAAGCTTGCCGAAGCAGGAAAAACTCCTCTTCTTTTCGCAAAAGATGGAAAACTTCTTGGAATCATTGCAGTTGCTGATGTAATCAAACCGGACAGTGCACAGGCGGTCAAAGAGCTTCAGAATATGGGTATCCACGTAGTTATGCTTACCGGAGACAACAAGCGCACGGCCAGAGCCATCGGCGCACAGGCAGGTGTTGACCAGGTTATTGCAGGCGTCCTTCCAGATGGAAAAGAGAGCGTCATCCGCTCCCTGAAGGAAAAAGGCAAGGTTGCCATGGTTGGCGACGGAATCAACGACGCACCAGCCCTTACCAGAGCAGATATTGGTATTGCCATCGGTGCCGGAACGGATATAGCCATCGACGCAGCAGATATTGTCCTTATGAAAAGCCAGCTTTCCGACGTGCCAGCTGCTATCCGTATGAGCCGCGCTACTCTTCGCAACATCCACGAGAATCTCTTCTGGGCGTTCTTCTACAATGTAATTGGTATTCCGCTGGCTGCCGGCGTATGGATTCCAATTTTCGGATGGACCTTGAACCCGATGTTCGGCGCTGCTGCCATGAGCCTTTCCAGCTTCTGTGTAGTTACCAACGCGTTGAGGCTGAACCTGTTTAAAATTCATGACGCAGTTAAAGATAAAAAAGTCAAGAATCCGGTTTCCATAGAATCCAATTCTGGAAATATTGCTGATTTCTCTGAAGCATCATCTGCTGTTTTCTCAAAATCATTCAATGCAGATAAAACTTCAGATGCAGAACAAACGATTAATAACAGCTGCAAGCTTTTGAACGAATGCAGCGATATTAATAACAATACTAACAAAAAGGAGAATAATACCATGGTAAAAGTGACAGTTAATGTAACAGGAATGATGTGCGGACATTGCGAAGCACACGTAAACAAAGCAATCCAGGAAGCATTTGGGGTACAGGATGTTGTATCCTCCCATGATGCCGGAACTACTATTTTCTCAGCACCAGAGAAAGTGGACGAGGACAAAGTCCGCCAGGTGATCAAAGATGCAGGCTATGAAGTAACCGGAATTACACAGGAGTAATTTATATTAATGTTAATTTTTCACGAATCTTCATCCTTGCATTGAAATTCTATTAATTTTTCAGTATAATGATTTCGATACGGGTCTCACAGTGAGACTCCTTTGAGAGCATAATCCGTTGCTGAACAAGCTTTGAACAGCAACTATAGTCTCAACCATTTAAAGGAGGAATTATATTATGGCAACATGGAAAAATCTTGACACACTTGATTCTTTTGGCAAACTGAAAGAGCTTAAGAATCACGTAGACATTGCGGCAGCTCTGTCTGGTGAAGAAGGTGGCAAGCGTGTAGCTGATTATAGTACACCAATGGCAGCTGGTCTTTCTTACAACTATGCAGCCAAAGAAGTAGACGAAACCGTTTTATCCGCACTTGCGAAACTGGCTGACGAGGCACAGCTGATCGACAAATTTCAGGAATTATATAATGGTGCAGTGATCAACACCGGAGAGAACCGTATGGTTCTTCATCACCTTGCACGTAAGCAGCTTGGTAACCCGGTTGTTGTAGATGGTGTAGACAAACGTGAATTCTACGTTGCCCAGCAGAAAAAAGCTGCTGATTTTGCAAATAAGGTTCATGCTGGTGAGATCACCAACGAAGCTGGTGAGAAATTCACCACAGTCGTTCAGATTGGTATCGGCGGAAGTGACCTTGGTCCCCGTGCTCTTTACATCGCACTGGAGAACTGGGCGAAGGCCAATAACACATTCAAGATGGAAGCGAAGTTCATCAGCAACGTTGACCCGGATGATGCAGCTGCAGTACTTGCTTCTGTAGACCTTGCACACTCCTTATTCATCGTTGTATCCAAATCTGGTACAACCCTTGAGACACTGACCAACGAAGCATTTGTAAAGGATGCCCTGACAAAAGCAGGTCTGAATCCTTCCAAACACATGCTTGCCGTTACAAGTGAGACTTCCCCTCTTGCAAAGAGTGAAGATTATCTTACCGCCATCTTCATGGATGACTACATCGGAGGCCGTTACTCTTCTGTTTCCGGCGTAGGCGGAGCAATCCTTTCCCTGGCATTCGGACCGGAAGTATTTGCTCAGCTCCTTGAAGGTGCTGCAGCTGAGGATCAGCTTGCAACAAACCGTGACCTTATGAAGAACCCAGATATGCTGGATGCCCTGATCGGTATCTATGAGAGAAATGTGCAGGGATATCCTTCCACAGCTGTTCTTCCATATTCACAGGCATTAAGCCGCTTCCCGGCACACCTTCAGCAGTGTGACATGGAGTCCAATGGTAAAACCGTAAACCGTTTCGGCGAGCCGGTTAACTACGTAACAGGTCCGGTTATCTTCGGAGAGCCAGGAACCAACGGTCAGCATTCCTTCTATCAGTTATTGCATCAGGGCTCTGACATTGTCCCGCTTCAGTTCATCGGCTTTAAGAACAGCCAGCTTGGCGTAGATGTTGACATTGAGAACAGCACCAGCCAGCAGAAGCTCTGCGCTAACGTGGCAGCTCAGATTGTTGCATTTGCCTGCGGTAAAGAGGATGAGAACCTGAACAAGAACTTCAAGGGTAAACGTCCGTCCAGCATTATCATCGGTCAGCAGCTTACCCCTGCTTCCCTTGGTGCATTGCTTGCTCACTTTGAGAACAAGATCATGTTCCAGGGCTTCGTATGGAATCTGAACAGCTTCGACCAGGAAGGCGTACAGCTTGGTAAGATCCTTGCAAAACGTGTTCTGGCTCATGATACCGACGGTGCACTGAAAGTCTTCAGTGATATGCTGAATATCTAAGCAAAACTGTTTGTGCAACGATATCAGATTTCCTTGTATTCATGGATTCCTGAACGTTGTCCTCTGTAAAAAGAAGCCATATCATCTTTCACAGGATGATATGGCTTCTTTTATCTCTTTACACATTTTCTGTGGCAGTTTTCTTTTTATAGAGGTCATAATATTTTGAGGTTCTCTGCCGATATAACATCAGACAGCCACGAACACAAAGTTCCACCGCCATAGCGATCCACATACCGTGAAGCCCCAGACTTTTTACAAGAATCATTGCCAGACCCAGCCGGACGATCCAGATACTTCCAAGATTCATAAGGCTTGGAACAAAAGTATCACCTGCGCCACGAAGTGCTCCTGCTGCCACGATAGATGCTCCAAACAATGGTTCCGCCAGAAGTTCGATACGAAGTACCTGTGCCGCCAGCGTCCGTACGGATGGATCCGGTGTCAATACCCGGAATACAATCGGACAGATCAGCATCATGATCGCTCCGGTTGCAGCCATGAAGCATGCACCCATCGCTGTACAGATATTCCCATACCTTTTTGCCTGTTTCGCCTCACCTGCACCCACGCTTCTCCCAACCAGTGTTGTTGCCGCCGACCCAATACCATATCCCGGCATATAGCACAGACTCTCCGCTGTCACTGCAAAAGAATTTGCCGCAATAGAAACAGCGCCCAATGGGGCGATGATCATTGTGGCTGCCACCATCGCACTGTTTATGGCTATTTCCTGCACTGCCACCGGCGTTCCGATCCGGAATGCTCGCTTTAATATCTCCGGATCATAGTGAAACCCTTCCGTTCTCCTGAGATGCAGTTTTTCATTGTGGATACAGCACCGCGCCGTCATGGTCAGGCTGACGCATGCACAGGCAAGCGCTGTTCCCATCCCGGCACCCATAACTCCGAATCTTGGTATCAGAAGTGCATTGAAAATCACATCCAACACACACATGATTGCATTCAGGATACTTGGTGTCACCATATCTCCGCTGCACTGCAGGAAAGACGAATTCAGGGAATTGATCTGTGAAAACGGTACCATCAGCGCATAGACCATAAAATACGCCGATGCATCTTTCCGGATCTCCGGATTACCGCCCAGCCACACCGGCAGTCTTCCGCTGATGGAAAGTCCGATCAGACACAAAATTCCTGATACCAAAAGTGCAACCAGCAGACCATGGCATACCACCTGTCTGGCTTCTTTCTCTTTTTTCCCTCCAATATGATGTGCGACCTGTACGGAAAATCCCGCTGCTATCGCATAAGTAATTCCGCCAAACAACCAGGTAGTTGTTGCTACCAGACCGATCGCAGCAGAAGCATTTGCTCCCAGTGCTCCCACCATCGCAGAATCTATATATTGCATGGCTATTGTTGTAATTTGTGTCAGAATAGCTGGCAGGCTCAAATGCCATACTTCTCCAATCTGCTGCCACAATTCCTGACTGCGTTGTTCTCTCATTTTTCTTCCTCTTATCTTCCCGTTTTTTCCCTAACATTGCCATGGTCCGAATCATCTAATTTAGTTCCATGGGCATTTTATCTATATTTTTTTTAATTTTTTCTCATTTTTGTTATACTTTCACAATTGATTATACTATCTCCCAGAGATTTTCACAATGGATATACTGCAAGTTTCTGCTTCATATACAGGATAACTGTTTTCTGCAAACATTTATGTCTCCCGGTGCTATTTTTTCTCTACCATCAATACCCGATCTTTTACTGTAATACCTGGTATCTGAGGCAGGGCGGTATCTGTATGACAGGAGCGGTAAAGATCCGCAAGTCTCACCGGTGTCTGTGCCGATGAATCGGTACGATTTTCATACAACCCGGTAAGAAAATCTCCCAGTGAGATCCCCTGCTCTTCCACAGCCTGCGACAGTTCCGAAAGACTGTCTGTTGTGAAAATACAGAGACTGTTTCCGAGGCTGCTCTCCGACTCCATTCCCGTAAGCACTTCTCTTAATCTCTCCCTGTTTTCCCGGAGAGAGGTACCAAAAATTATTGCTTTTACATGTCCGATATCCAGATACTGTTCCCTGGTCGCTTCGTAAGCAGTATGGATCTGCGCCCCATCCGAACCGGTAAAATACAGTTCGTTTCCCGGCTGCGTCTCTGCGCTTTGTTTCCTCTGCCCGGTGTCTTCGGCAAGAGATGCCATATGCATCCACACTGTATACCTTTGTTCTTCTTTCTGCCAGTCGATGCCGATCACCTGCGGATACGCCCGTTTTTCCGGTTCCACCGCCTGACAGGCAATAAGAAAAACAAATCCGGATACAAGCAGGCAAAACAGAAGTTTCACTCCAGTCCGGATGCTCTGCCTTTCTTTATCTTTTTCCATAAGATTTTCTCCTCGCCCATGCTGCACAGACCGTCATCATCAAACATACGGGCAGATAGACCCGGCTTAACATCTTCGGGTACTGACGACTCCAGTTCCACTGCTCCTGTGCTGTTGTTCCCAGTAAAAAACAAAGAATCGCTGACGGAAGACGGCCAATAGAAATATGAATCCTGTCCGCCACATAGTTGCTGTAAAAGAAGATACTGCCCAGCAAAAAGACCAGCGAAAACAATAGTATGCTTAAAAAAATCAAATCTACCCGTCTTAAAAAGCCACCGGGGAGCTCCACGCCCGCCATCACTTCCAGAATCGGACAGGTATTCATAGTTGTTGCATCTGTTCCAAAATTGACAGTGAGAAGCACCGCTCCCGTCAGAAACCAGAGGGATAACTGACCAATGGCCGGCGCAAGTCCTTCTTTTCTTCTTTTTTCTTTGCTGTCACGAACCTGTACCGTCAACCAGGTCATCAGACCGATGCCAGATCCATATGCCACATATTTTCCGATACTTTTCACACTCCGTTTCCAGTCAAACCCTGTTGTTTCCAGATGTTGATCGCCCCACACCATCTCCAGAGAAGGACTGTTTTGAACTGCAGCCAGCAACAGCAAGATCCCTCCCAGCCATGCTGCACCCCCCCATGAGATTTGCGCCAGCCGCCCCCGTGCCTGTACATGATGGGATCCTCCCAGTGCCGCAAGAACAAAAATAAGGGAAAGTAATGTCTCAGGCACTCCGGAAACCAGATATTCTCCTGCCAGATGCCCGACTTTTCCCACCAGCCATCCACCGGTAAGCACCAGATAGCTCTCCCAGATTCCAGCTATCAGCCAGGCGGGAACTTTTCCCAGATACCGGATCGGATCCCGGAATACTGTCATCTGCCTTCGAAGGATCCCGCTCCACAGGACGAGAAGTACACCGCCGATCAGGATTCCTACTGCTCCTTCTCTTCCGGTAAATTCCGGAATTCCCCATATCAATCCCATGCCCAGTGCCGCAAGCAAGCACTGACAGTGCATCTGCGACCATGAGATTCTATTATTCTCTGCAAACATTGCCTCCGTCACTCCTCATTTTTCTATTTTTCCCTTAAGCGAACTCTCTGGAATCTTCGCGTATAGATCGGACGATACCGCATTTTCCTCATCGGTGCCCGCACCAGAAGATCCCGTTCGTCCTGATATCCGGCAATATCTTTTCCGATAAATGGCATCAGATATGGAATCTTAAAACTGGTCAGCCGGGCCAGATGTCCCAGAAGCAGATACAGCCCCAGTACGATTCCATACATGCCCAACAGTCCTCCAAGCAGAATAAAACCATATTTGATCAGCCTGAATGCCGAAGTACATTCTTCATTCGGTATAGCAAAAGAACTCAATGCACTTAACGCCACGATCACCACCGCCATCGGACTCACCAGATTGGCACTCACCGCCGCATCACCGATGATCAGCCCTCCTACAATACCAATCGTTCCACTTAAAGCTCCTGGCATCCGAATCCCCGCCTCACGGATCAGTTCAAATGCCAGTTCCATAAACAATACTTCCAGAAGACTTGGAAATGGAACCCCCTGCCGGGACTCTGCAAAGGACAGGATCAGATTGGTCGGCAGGATCATCGTATGGAACCCAATCACTGCCAGATATGTTCCGGATAACAAAAAAGAAAAGATCATCGCCGCATATCGGATCACCCGTTCAAAAGAGGCAATCTCAAACCGGTTATAACGATCCTCCGTCACATTCATAAAATCCTGAAATACTGCCGGTGCATTGTCGCACAACAGAACAACTCTTCCATCCAGTACTTCCATCGCAGCAAGATCCGGTCGTTCGGTAGTCTGAAACTGTGGAAACGGTGACACCCAGTCCTCCTCTGTCAGCTGCTCAATGATTCCACTGTCAAGAACCCCATCAATTACAAATTGATCAATGCCCCGCCGGATCTGTTCCAGCACTTCCGGATATACCAGCTCTTTCATATATACCAGTACCAGCCTTGTATTTGACCGGACACCTGCGGTCAGCTCTTCTACTTTCATATCTGTACTCCGAATTCTTTTTCGGATCAGTGCTGTATTGGTTTTTACCGACTCGGTAAATCCTTCGTTGGATCCTCTCAACACCTTTTCTGTATCTGTATTAGCTACAGAGCGTGCGGGATATCCCTTACTTCCGATTTTCAGCCCTTTATCATATCCCTCTACCAGAAGAAGCAGATTCCCTGCCAGCATTGCATTCATCCCTTCTTCCCGGGTCTGCAGTGGCTGTGCTTCCGAAAGCCCCAGGCTGTTTGCTTCCACTGCCTGATACACTTCTTTCGGATCTTTCCCCGCCATGTCGATAAACATCCGTCCAAGCACCGATTCTTCCAGGATCAGATTCGGTACGGTATTTTCCACATAGATGGCAAGCGCAGAGACGCTGCCGTCTTTCCCGAGTCTCATGGGCTGGAGTTTAATATCCGAACACCCTTCGCAGCGGCTTCGAAACCAGACCTCGTTTTCTTCCAGATTTTTTGTTACCGGTGTTCCATCTGTCATCCTTTTCCTTCCTTTCTTTCACTCTCCTTATTCTCCCCGGTTCTTCCGGTTCTATACCCATAAAACCCGAACATGTAAAATAAGCAAAAAAAACAGAAAAACAGGAAGACTCTAATGATCTTCCCATCTTTCTGCTTCTCTGTTTCCTTATTTTATTTCCTTATTTTACTTTTCCTGTTCTTCTTTATTCATCTGCTCCAGGCTTCGCAGAATCGCATTCTGCTGATTGACAATATGAATGCAGATATCTTTCACTGCCTGCTGCTGATTTCTGGCTTTGAGTGCCCTGTATACAGCATAGTGTTCTTCCACCAGGGTCTTACGGCTCTCCACATCTTTCAGATATTCCACACGATAGCGATACATCTGTTCCCGGATATTGCTGATGATCTGTACCAGTCGCTTGTTATGGGTACTTCCATAGATCACTTCATGTACCTTTACATCCGCTGCCGCAAGCACCCCCAGATCGTCTTCTTTCATTGCTTCCTCGAATTCCTTCACAGCCCGCTCCAGTTCTTCCAGCTCTTCTTCCGTGATCCTCTGACACGCGATCCGTACCGCCAGTTCTTCCAGCCCCAGACGGACTTCCAGCACATCTTTCAGATCCTTCTCGGAAATCTCAGCCACCTGTGCACCTTTTCTCGGAATCATGATCACCAGGCCTTCCTGTTCCAGCATTCGGATGGCCTCCCGTACAGGCGTACGGCTGACCCCCAGTCGCTGAGAAAGTGCGATTTCCATCAGACGTTCTCCGGGCTTCAGTTCGCCTCGGAGAATTGCCTGACGAAGCGTATTAAAAACCACATCCCGCAGTGGCAGATATTCATTCATCTCCAGGTGCAAATCACTCGCCATCGATTGTTTTTCC
>ERZ1106951.3666-NODE-3666-length-10954-cov-4.660703_pt1 | contig 10954 bp, 5 predicted proteins | sample MGYA00403676_ERZ1106951 | MGnify/ENA primary metagenome ERZ1106951 (study PRJEB35170, sample SAMEA104062398) | human gut metagenome | biome: human gut; feature: human-associated habitat; material: faeces | place: Denmark | collected 2012-04-23 ...
CGGGAGCCGAGCTGGAACTCTAAGTAAATATGTTATATTAAATTGTTGGAATAGACTACCACAAAAATCGAGCTGTGTCAACAAAAAGTTTTTGAAAACACGCCACTTTCGGCAGAGTATAAGAAAATGTTGCAAAAACTTTGGCAAAAAGAGAGAGGGCCGGACGGTGCCAGCCCTCTTGACAAGTGCCTATTCAAAAGGCAGTTGGTCAGAGTGATTCTTAAAATGAATCACTCTGGTTCCGGTTTCTATTGCGGTTTTATGCAGAAACACTGCATTTGTTAGCCTGCTGTTTTTATGTAACTCAGAATTTGATAAACATCCTCGCTTTTTAGAGGATTCAGATGTGCCAGATTGTTTCGCATCTTACGGAAAAAATCAAGTGTATGGTATTCGTTGTTGCTGGTCTTGATCTGCTCATGCAAAACCCAGTAATACAAAATACCAAGTTCAACATCCTGCGGAGTCGAGAGATCCTCTCCAAGACGATTTGAGACAGGAAGCAGGGCTTCAATTTCATGGAAATACAGTTGAATAAAATCGGAACGATAACGTTCGATGATGGGAAATAGTTGTTTCAACTGCGCTTCCCATAAACTATGCGACAACTGAACGTCATCTGCTACCACCCCAAAAGACTTTCCATTCGAGCGAAGGCCAGATTTAATCAGAGAACAATACCGTTCGATTGGACTCCGAAAGAAATCCTTCCAGTCCATCAGACAGACAGCGCATAGCTCGATGTCTGTCTGACACAGTGTTGAAACAACTTCGGTCAGATAGGGACGAAGGGTCTCGGGCATATCGGTCTCAGCTCCGGCCAGTGCGCAGAAAGTGAAGCTGTCATAGGATGTGACTCTCTGTGCAAAGTCAAAAGAAACAAAGAGTTCAGAGTCGACACGCCATGCAATCGGAGATGCAGTTTCAAGGATAAACCCTGCATAGGCCTCCCCAGGCTGAACTGCCGCTGTGTATTCGGCAATAAACTTTTCCCAGGCTTTCAGACGCTCCTCAGAGATTCCTTTTACCCAGAGATAACGCTGGTTCAGCACGATATCGTTGTTCCTGGCAAGAAACTGCGCATAGGAACAGGTGGGGCGGTAGCTAGCCTTCTTTCCTTTTTTGCAATAGCTTTCAAACAGATACTGTCCGATATCCCCATCCGGGCAGGAAATAATGTCCAACCTGTTTTCGCTATTCCGGTTTTGCAGGCCCACTTCGATTTCTGCCTGAAACGTACCACACCACGGTGTCCACTCCGGAAGATAGAGAAGCACGGCCTTGCCAAAGGCTACGTGGTCTGCAATCTGTTCTATGAAATCACGTGCGGATGCGATTTGTTTCCACCAAAGCTCATTCATGCTGAGACTCCTCCTCTATCTTGTCGCAGACCTCCTCCTCGCTCCCCATCATCTGGCAGAAGTTGTACCGTGCAAACCGGTAGTTACTTGCCGTTACAGACTGCAGAACGTTTAACTCACGCATTTCTTCCATCAGCGCATGAATCGATTCCTCCGAAAGATTCGACAGCTTTTTGATTCCGTACTCCCTTGCATGAGACTGGATATCTTTTGCTGAGAACATACTGCTTTCCTCGCTGAAATGGTAGTGGTATGCTCCTAGCAATGCAATCAAATAATAATAATCATCCTGATCCACTTTCAGAGTGATTATGAATTTTTCACGAATCTGCTGAAGCAGCGTTTCATCCGACAGTGTCTTTTTGACGTGATTCTCACTGATGATATAAGGCGGTGTTTCGCTCTCTTCGTAGTCTGCATAATCATGTTGCAACGCCTCAATCAGTTTAGAACAATACAGCTGAATCAGTCCAGGAAAGTAATTGGTCGTCCCAAAGATTGTAGAGATCAACGTTTCCGTGGCAGAGTCAGATGCGAAACGGAAACCAAGATACCACAGCGGTGTTTCCAGCAGCTCTCTTGCCTCGGCCGCTTTGAACGGCGTGACAGTCAGCGAACTCAGGTGTGTCAGAACGCTGTTATTGCCCAGCGCAACGTTCTGCTTGAACCGTACAACATTGCGCAAGCCGGCAACCACGAACTTGAACCGCCCCGTTCCGATACTTTGAATATCCTTCAGTGCATCAAAGGGGCTATAGTTGACCGCTTCACAGCTTTCAATAAATACGTCTGCTTCATCCATCATCAACAACAGATAAGGGATGTAGTCCTTTTCATCCCGTAGACGATTCCGGATGCTCCGGGAAAGTTTGTTCCAATCATCGGTGACATCTTTTTCAGACAGGATATCCTCATCGCACAAGGTCTCCGAAACCTTCTGTGCGACTTCCTGATAATTCAGGCCCTTGATATCGACCAGAACCGCACGGTTGCCGTTTTCGTCGTAGTTGATATCCTTCCGAGCCATCCGCAAAAGGGCTGATTTGCCTAGCTGACGACCGCCATAAACGATGTTCGCGCCAGAAGACGACTCAATCTTTTCCAGTTCAAACCGACGTCCCATGAAAAGCTCCGGCGGCATCACGTTGGTCGAGTCCGAGATATACGGCTGGTTGGAAGCATAGGGCATGATGACCGCCATCAGTGTCCGATTGATCGAAGTCTCCGAATAATGATTCGCCAGATACGAGATCACGATACGGTCGACCACCGCAAAAGTTTTCCCACTTCCCATCTTTTTGGTGAGCCGTGCCAGCAGGCGGCGGTCTGCCATAGTGAGTGCGCAATCCACCAGAAGCAGTGTGTTTCGTGCATTGCCGATGCGTTCAATGCGCTCCATCAGGTCGTTGGCACCGAATCTTCCGAAGAGGTACACGACCCGAAATCCGGCTGTTTCTGCCTCGGAGCCAAAGATATAGATGGGATGGGTGTAATTGGATTTTCTGCCGTTGACAGGCGACTTGAGTCTGACCGTAAAAGTGTTCTTTTCCGCAGCATTATTCTGCTGCTCAACGCTCGCAACATTGAAGCCGAGCGCTTCCAGAAGATTCCGGGCAGATTCTTCATTCACAGAGCCACCGTTTCGCGGCCAGTTGTCCACCAGACGCGCTGCACCACGCGCTTCTTTGTTGCGCACATGGCGGTACTGATTCAGCATAGACTGCAAAGGCATACCGGCATTGGAAGTACGGCTGGAATGCATCTGGTATTCAGTGATGAACTGCTGCAGGTGATCCGTATGCGGAAGCTCAATGCTCGCAGACAAATCATTGGATTTCAGTCGGTTGAGCTGATCCTCGGCAGCCGCATAATTCTGTACCTTAATCCGTGCCTTGAAGCGTTCCACGGCATTGCGGATTTCCTCCGAGCTTTCCCAGTCGGAATTTTCTGCCAGATAGGCATCCATATTTTTCGTCAGCTCGATCGAGATGGATCTTGCATCCGACCGAATCTGTTCCATGATGGCATCCAGAATCTTCCGGAAGAAACCATAGTTCTGATCGGCAAGTGCACGGTCATACCAGTCTGAGACGACTTTGATGTATGCTTCCTTCCGGCTGTCCTCCCGGATTTGTCCGTAGCTCTGTGCAAGTTCGAGTTCTTCAACGAATGCTTTCTTTTTCAGCACGACATCATTAGCGGCGCAACTCAGACCTTTCTGGAAATTATCCTGTACTGTTTCCAGAACTGCTCCAGTACGGGAGAGAATGTCCATGATCAGACTTCCGCTTCCGTAATCGTCTTCACCATCAAGGATTGCCTTGAGCTTTTCTTCATAACTCGGCAGCGTCAAGCGGCTGTGTGCGGCAATACGTTCAATTATGGAGAAATTTTCCACATAGGGGATCCGATTTAGGACTGGAAGCCAGGTATCTCCGTCCAGCATCACAAGATCACCGCGCAGGAAATCTTGATAGAAATAGCGATTATTCCGGCTCACATACGAGCCATCCAGACGCGAAATCAACTCGGTCAGCGTCATTTTCAGGACGGCACTGCCTGCCCGATCAGGGTCTTCCGCGCACTCCTGCAAGGCTGCCTGCATTCCCTTTAGTAATCCGCTCCGCGCCCTCTGGTAGTCAATGGAGGCCTCATCAGACTCTTTCCCAACAAAACCGTTTGTGAGATCAGCATACTCAGCCAGAACGTCAACGACCTTGAGGATCTGCTTTGTCAGGTTCGTGCGCAGCGAGCTGACCAGACCTGCCGTTTTCTTTTTCTGTTCGACATATCGCTCCGCTTCTTCCCAAAAATCATCGATCTGAGCATCTACTTTTGCCGCATCTATGTTTTCACGGCATACGGTATCGCCTTCCCGGATGTAACATTCCTTCAATCCCTCTGTAATGAAGCTGTTCAGAACCGGGTCATTGTCCCCATCCACGATGATCTTCAGGCTTTCACCCAGAAAACCGTCTGCACGGAAAGCAATCTTCTTCGCCTCGATAAAGCGCCGCATGGTCGCGGTCTCCTTCACATTACCAAGGATATAGTTGCTATAATAGGACGTTGCCTCTTGCTGAAGAGATTTTAGCCGGCTTTCCAGTTCACGTTGTGCGGTCTGCCGATAATCCGCAAAATAATCAACACCATGATGGTGGACGCTCTTGAATTCTTTCAATTGGTAAAGAACATTTTTCAGCGCGGGGGTGCTGTCCAGAACGATATTTCCTTCCAATGCGGTATGCAGGCTAGGAAGGGTATAATCATATCCCCGATGGTCATAAAATACATTGCGACATGCCGCAGCTACCGCAAAGTGTTCATTCGGAGAAGAACTTTCGTTGAAATAGACGCTGTAGATCTTATCCGAGTTATAGCTGCAACTATTTGCCGGGTCATTCACTGCATATGCAAGCTGGTCGTACGCAGGCTTATAGAGCGAAAATTTTGCAGCCAAAGCCCTGAGATAAGCTGTTGCACAATAAAACTGCTCCTTTTCCAGCATCTCCTTCAACACATTCATATGTTCGTCTCTCTGTGGGTCGTTTTTGACTTTTTCCACAGCGGCAGACGGAACGACCGTCTGTGTTTCAGTTCCCGGTGCAGATTTTTCAGAAATCGCAGGAGTTTCCTCTGGCAGTTCTTCTGCGACCGGTTTCTCCGCAGTAGTTTCCTGCACGGGAACTTCTTCTGGAGCAGAGAAAGTCTCTGACAGAGGCCCTTCCTCCGAAATTAGCATCTCTTCTGTCTGTACGACAGAATCGTCTTCCGCCGTGTTCGTCTTAGCAGAAGCTCCCTCTGGTACTTCAGGATCCTTCGGCGCAAGTTCCGAGAGGTCTACGACAGTGTCATCTGCATAACGATAGCAGATTTTTGTTTCATAATCATAGTAGCAGAGCATCGTTCCACTCATGATATCGTGGATGTTTTTGTCAAAAAATTCTGCCATCCGGTGTGCATGCTCCTTGTTCATTCCCAAAACGATGAACGCAACATCATCCTCAAATGCCTCGGGGCTATCATCCCAAAACAAATCTTTTCTTACAGATTCAAAAGATTCTATCGTTTTGCCAATGATCCCTGCAAAGGAGCAACCAATGTCATTTTCCGAATAGCGAATGTGAAGATAGAAGGCATCTGTCGCAACCCTTTCATTCACGCTGAATTCTGTGCCGCCAATCTGAACACCCAGCTTAAACGCGTGGACAAGAAGTACGCGTGCTAATGCACTGGAGGCGGCATCTTCAATCTTTTCTGCTTGCTTTCCTTGCGCTTTTTTCATCTTCAGCAACTGTGCGGATTTCTGCGTTGTGAAGATTTTACTTCCCCGGTCAGTAAGTGCATAGAAGCATGGATACCCCTTGACTTCATATTTTTGCAGATAGCCCAGATTAAATAGCGATTCACAGGCGGACATATAGTTTCCTGCTCCTCCGCTCATTTTTAAGAGCATCTCTGAATCCACATAGTCCATTTTCCATGCGGTGACCAATGTATAAGCATTATCTGAGAAATCACCTCGGCGGGTGATTTCACTTTCAAATTTTTTTGCAGAAAAAACCATTTCTGCTTTTGGATTCAGCTCAACATTCAGGGATGCGTCCGATACAAGATATAAATAGGTCTGCGGGTCATCAATCCCCAGCTTATGCCAGCGTTCCGCCTCAGAATCATCTGCGTCTTTTTCTGGAGAAATCACCTCCGTCTTTGGGGCAGCAGCCTCTGCAACTGCTTCAGGGGTGGACATATCAGAAGCTGCGGTTTTTATCGCTTCCTCGGTTTCGACAGCGTTTGCAACCGGAACGGCTACCGGGGCAGGATCTTTCGGCGCAGGGATGGCTTTTGTCGACTTGGGCAGGAAATATTGATTTCTGGAAAGTCCGGTATAAACTTTTCTGGAATAATAGGCCGGAACAGCATCCAACAACTCCCAGCCTTCATCCGTATCATAGTCCGAACACGCCAGCGCTTTCAGGAATGCGGCAGGCCCAGCGGTCTTTTCCTCAAAGGCCGCAACATCTTCCTTCTGAACAGGGGAAAGGGCGTTGATGCTCTGCATCAGTTCCTGCGCTTCTTTCTGATAGGGTGCTAGAGCGGTCGCATACATTTCGGCAAGAGATTGCACTGACACAAATTTCTCTAACGTTTTGTGCATTTCATCCAATTGATTGCGGTATTCGAGGAATTTGCTGTTCTTTACAGCCTCCACATAGGCATCAGCCGGACTGCCTTCCTGCGGCATTTCCTCTGCCGGGATGCTGTGCGCCGCAGCCTGGCAGACATCCGTGTACTGCTCCCGGAGCTTATCCACCGTTGCATTGATCTGGCTCATTGCAGGAGCATCGGGCACTCTTCCCTCTGAGATCAAAGCAAGGATGCTTTGAAGCTGTTGTTTCGAGTCATCCGCTGTTTCGTGAAAACCGCGGATGAGATCATCGATTTTTACATCCATAGTAGGCATCTTCTCCTTTTTCGATTTTGGGGATGGATTGATTTGATATTCTTTTATTTTTTCAAGACCAGCTACAACTTGCTTACAGGCTGCTGTTGATAGCGGCTCTTGCTTGTTAAGCTGATCAAGCATATCCGAAATTTGCTTTTCCAAATCTGAAAATGGTTCATGAATTTCCATCTGCGTTCTCCAAAACGTAAAAACTTAATTTTTCATTTTTCGGGAAAAGTTTTTCCCACTGCATCTGCTCATCGGATGAAACCGTCAGAATTTTTAATTCTGTAATTTCTGCATTTTCACAGAGGAAGTCCAGAAGTTTTTTATAAGATACCGCATTCTCTGTGTTCCAAACACCAGAAATAGTATAACAGGCATGGGATGCGTTGTTAACTGCACAGCCAAAGAGCAGGTCACTACATTCAGGAAATGCAAAAGTAATGTATTCCGTCGGCTCATCTGCCTGCGAATAGTAGGCACGGATTCGTTTCTCGCTTTCGATTGCCTGCATATACAGATTTAGGTCATGCGACACCTGATCAATTTCTTCCGGAGATGGCAGCTGTTTTGCTCGAAGCTGTTGCCGAATGTGTTCAAGCTCCGAGTGAAGAATCTGAGAGATTTTCAGGCGGGGAGAACGGAGATTTAATGTGCTGAAATCATACGGCATAGTAGTACAGAACCTCCGTTGCACGCGTACAGGAAACGACCTTCTGGTTCGTTGTCATCCTCTCAGGATATACACAAACAGTCGAAAATTCCAACCCCTTTGCTGCAAATACGGAGTAGCAGGCTGGCTTTTCTCCCGTTGCTTTTTCAGCAGTTGTATCCAGATATTCAAAGCAAGTCTCGGACTTTCCGGACAGATTGCAGAATTTTCGGAAGGCCTCATAATCTCGAACGATAAAAACAGTCTTCTTATTTTGGAATACCTGCGGAAGCTGCGATGGTTCAGAAATCAACGTTGGATAACGCTTCGACCGTGGTTTGCCAAGATATTTCATTTTGGATTTGAACTCCGTATTGCAGAAATCTGCAATAGCTGCCGGATTTCGGTAATTGCAGTCAAGATGATAAATTTTCTTGATACCGGTATCATTCGGCCAATTCTTTACTCCACATGCTGTATGCAGCACCTGCTGTGTATCGCCAAAGATATTAAACCGGGCTTTTGGATATAGCTGATGCAAGAAATCATAATCAGCTTTATGAAGATCCTGACCTTCATCGATGCAGAACAGATTGTATTCAGGCAGTTTTGCCTCCACATGAAGTGTCGTGTAGATTTTTAAGTAGAATAGCAGGTCAGATTTATAAAGAATACGGGTTTCTCTCTGATGCTTCTCATCCAGCTTTTCTACATCGAGCGTATGCACATGATATTGCTCTTTCAAGGGAAGCAATGCATTCCAAATCTCCTGCTCAAAAACCGTGCTTTCCAAACGGCCAAGCACATATTTAGAACGCTCCATTTCAGATTTAATAAAGCTCTGACGGGAATGCTCGCCCTCAAGTTCCTGTGCCCTCTGACGCAGCCGTTCGGCTGCAATGTCGATTTTTCCGCTCAGATCATGGATGTCGTCTATGATTTTTGCTTTTCGGGTTGCAATTGTTTCCCGGCGTTTCTGATACCGTGCAAGAGTCTGCTCCGTGGTTTTATCACCGGTGAATTTTACAAGCTCCTGTGTGGCGTCATCAACGTTTTTCTGCAAAAACGCGAGATATTCCTCATCGGCACGGTAGGCTTCACCAGAGGTAATGCTCTCGATAAAATACAGTTGCTGCGCATAAAGAAACGGAACATCCGGGTCAAATTGACCGGATTCGATCCACTCACGCAGTGCTTGCAGATCTTCTTTGGCGTTCCGGACTTTCTCTTCACGCTGCTTTTTCCATTCAGTCAGTTCATGCTGAGCCTGTTCTGTCTTTTCTACATTGGTCAGAAGCGTGTGCTCGTTGGCATCCATGCTTTCAGCTTCAGAGTTTTGTCTATCCAACGACTTCTGCAGACGGTCCATTTGTTTCTGAAGAGTTTCATAGTCCGCTCTCTTTTGTGCATACTCAGGATCCTGCAACAACGAGGTATCTTTAGAGTTCGCAACAGAGATTTCCTCGTCAAGTTTTTCGAGAAGAGATTGAACTGTTTTTGCTGTGACAGTTTCGGGAACAGGAATGTCAAGTGTTTGGCAGGCTGTTGCGATGTAGCCCTGAATGGACTGACTTATTTTTGCTTCGATTGTTTTAATCGTTTCTTCTGAATAGACCTTTTGCAGATATTCGTCCGGGAGATATTCTTCAGAAAGCTCAAAATGATACTGTCTATTGCGAAAACGGGCGTCATACCGAAGTAACAAAGCTTGGTACAACTCCGGAATCGAACAATTAGCGACATTTGAAATCTGATACCGTTGCATCAGATCTGACGAAAACAGCCGGAACAACTTCGTTGGAGTAATCAGAAGGACGTGTTCCCAGCCGCCATCTGAAAGCTCTCCCCGCAAATAAAATAGGCGATGCAGCAAGCACTGTGACTTGCCAGAGCCTGCACAGCCCTGAACGACAAAACTGTCGGCCGAATCCGATGCGATAATTTCAAACTGCTCCTGTTGGAGTGTTGCAATGATGTTTTGCAATTTCGGGTCAGAACGGTTCTCTTGCAATTTCTGCTCCAGAAGTTCATCCGCATCGATCAGAAACTGTGACTCAGCAGGTGCTATCGGAAACAGCTGAATCGCACTTACAAGTTTTCTGCTTTTTATTTCATCATCGCATATTTTTACAGGATCAATAACTATTTGCTGCTCATCTTTTTTCGGCTGTGGCCGAAACACCTGCCGCTTTCCATTTTTTGCCTGATAACATTGAAACAACTGTTCTCTCATGGGAATTTTGGCATCTTTTTTGAATGGAACCAGAAACTCATCCAGCCCTACTATAAGAGTTTGCTCCAATGACGGAACGTCTGAAAGAAAATAATGTTCCGTTTCTTTGCTATCAGACAATTTCAATTCAAGATGTGCAAAATACGGCTTAGGGTAAAGACTCCGAGCCAAAAGATTCTTTTTGTTTAGATTTTTGTATGCACCACCGAGCTCCCGGTGCGGAACAAAAGCATCCTGAGCTTCGAATGCGCCCCGATGAACTGCAGCACTTTTTTCTGCAACATTTTCTTTTGCTTCTTGGATTTCTTCGTCCAAATAACGGTAAACATCATCTTTGTATCGGGTTTCTTCTTGAAGAAGGGACTTATGAAAGCTGGAGTGCATAACATACCTCCGGGAACAATAAAATTACATTTATTATACAACATATATGCCGAAAACAAAAGAGAAAACATGAAAAGTGTCCAAAATTGGAAAATCATGAGCAAGAAAGCGAATTTGCTCCTTTCTTTCGATACCTTTTACCACACAGCAGCAAAGATGCCCACCAGCTTATGAAAGCCATAGGCCAGTGGGCATCGTGTTCTTTATAGAGGCTTAATCTTCCAGCCTGCCATGCTCGCAGCCGAGGGAGAGATAGCGTTCTATCTTCCCTCCCAGCACAAGCTGTGCATACTCCAGCGGCTTATTGTACAGCAGCCACTCCAGTTCAGCCCGTTGTGCCGGGGTGTTGCCGTATTCGTCCTCCACGGCGATGCAGTCGATGGCAAGGGTAGTGCCACCCTCGAACCGGGCTTCCACCCGGTTGGTGTCCATGTTGTAGCGGCAGGAAAGCAGTTTGTTCATAAGGAAACCTCTTTCTATATTAAGGTGATGTCTGTTCGATTGTCCAAATCCCTGCCATGAATCATAGTTGTGGATGTACATTTGATGTGTGGTCTAAACAGGCAAGATTGCAGCTGCCGTTTTGGGTTCGAACCCGACCGTTTTCCCGGCTTTGAATAAAAATCCGATACCTGTTTTAAAGGGCTGATTTTGGCTCTGCACATTTTTGCACACTTTTTGCACACCGGAACGACTGGATAACGGATGCGAGAGAGAGTAACAGGTGCAAGGAATGCAGCAGATGCAAAACGTAAATTTACGATAAAGCGATAAAAACAACGAACCTGCGCAATTCTGAAAATTGACGATTGTTGCACGTTGGTTTCTCTTAATCAGTGGGCCCAGGGTTCGAGTCCCTGGAGGTGCACCACAAC
>ERZ1106951.3674-NODE-3674-length-10940-cov-2.475976_pt1 | contig 10940 bp, 11 predicted proteins | sample MGYA00403676_ERZ1106951 | MGnify/ENA primary metagenome ERZ1106951 (study PRJEB35170, sample SAMEA104062398) | human gut metagenome | biome: human gut; feature: human-associated habitat; material: faeces | place: Denmark | collected 2012-04-23 ...
CCGGGAAATGAGAATTAAGTCACCCCAATTACCCGAAGAGGCAAGCTGAAATAACAAAAATCACAAAAACAGCCAACCAAAGCAGCGCAAAGGCAAGCTAAAATGCCGAAAAATGAAAATTAAGTCACCCCAACCACCCGAAGAGGCAAGCTGAAATAACCAAAATTGCAAAAACAGCCAACAAAAGCAGCGCAAAGGCAAGCTAAAATGCCGGGAAATGAGAATTAAGTCACCCCAATTACCCGAAGAGGCAAGCTGAAATAACCGAAATTACAAAAACAGCCAACCAAACCAGCGCAAAGGCAAGCTGAAATGCCGGAAAATGAAAATTGAGTCACCCCAACCACCCGAAAAAGCAAGCTGAAATAACCGAAATCACAAAAACAGTCAACCAAAGCAGCGCAAAGGCAAGCTGAAATCACCGAAATCAAAAAAACAACCAACCAAACCAAGAAAAATCAGTCATCTTCTAGGTCTACTTGCACATCATCTGTATTTTCGCTATTATGGTTAAGAACTTAAATTGGACATTAATGTTGCACAGGAGGCTGCATATGAATACAGAACGCAAACTGATTTTTTTTGATATAGATGGCACGATTGTGACGGAGGCTCGTGATGGTCGTATTATTCCGGATAGTACACGTACAGCCCTTCGAAAATTACAACAAAACGGCCACTTATGTTTTATTAATACCGGACGAGCGCTTGCTGAGATTGACGAACCTATTTTACAGTTGCAAATGGATGGGCTTGTCTGTGGCTGTGGTACATATATTACGTATCACGATAATGTACTTGCTGAACATACGATACCGTTTGATCTTGGTAATCGCATATTAGCAGCGTTACATGACTGTAATCTGGAATGGATCCTTGCCTGCGTTCTGTAATTCGGACAGTTTCTCGCGGCGTACCTTTAACAGCTGGTGGATATCCTGTTCCTGCTTGTTCTGCTCCTGTGCCATCTTTTTCTTACTCCTTCGTTCTTATATTCTGATACCGGATTGCTCCGCACTACGTGCGTCAGACTTCTGACCTTTTGACCCTGGTATCAATTATGATACTCTCTGAATCTCCAGAACCTTGTACTGAATCACGCCAACCTGTGTCTCAACGTCAACCACATCGCCAACTTTTTTACCTAACAGTGCATGGCCGACCGGAGACTCATTGGAAATCTTGTTCTGAAGGCTGTTTGCCTCAGTAGATCCCACAATACGGAATTCCATCTCCTCGTCCTCATCCATCTCCAGAACTTTTACCTGGCAGCCAACGCTGATCTTCTCCAGATCGATCTCATCTTCTACAACTACCTCAGCGTTCTTTAACAGTTTCTCCAGCTCTTCGATACGAAGTTCGATGTCTCTCTGCTCATCTTTTGCTGCATCGTACTCTGCATTCTCGGATAAGTCACCCTGCTCTCTTGCCTCTTTGATCTTCTGGGCAACTTCTTTTCTGCGGAATACCTTCAGATTCTGAAGTTCATCCTCATACTGTTTTAATCCTGCATAGGTTAAAATGTTCTTCTTTTCTGCCATAATAACTGTCTACCTCTCTTTTGGTTCTTATATTGATTGAATGTCACAAATCTTAAGTCTCAGTGCATATTTCAAATGCCCATACATTCAAAATATTATATCTTATGCGTGTCTGCTTGTCAAGGATTCAAAGCATAGGGGATCTGTGACTTTTCGACATGTTAAACGGATGCCTTACACTTCAAAATGTCATGATAAAATTTATCCATCTCTTTCTTGGTCTTAAAGAGTGCCACATACATCTGATCTCCCATGGCCTCCGCCAATGCTTTCGGCAGCCGCTGATCCATCTTCAGGTTGAAGCGGTATTTCTCCTTGATCTGGGCGTCATCGTATACAAAATGTTTTCCATCCCTCCGGCCGGCAAATGCACAGTAAGCATGGCCTTTTGACCGCACCTCTGTTTTGTCAAAAGCGATCATATCTGCCCAGATCTTATACACATCCAGACTGTGGGCAAAATTCATCATATCCGGGGTAAATCCGCCGCACGGACGCATATTAACCTCCAACGCCACAATACTTCCCTTTTTGCCAAGACCCTCCTGATCCTTCGTCAGACGGAAAAACTCAAAATGAACAAACCGGCTCTTGACTCCAAAGCTCTTCACCGTTGCCCGGCCAGCTTTTCTGGTATCTTCCGGCAGATCCTTCAGAATATAAAAGATCGCATTATCCTCATTGTTGACGATATCCATAATCGAGATCGGTGTAATATTGCCTGTCTCAAAAAGCGGCTCTCCATGAGAATCAATGATAGCATCATAGGAGTTGATCTCTGCATAAATAAATTCTTCCATAATATAAGAAACATCCGTCTCTTTTTCTGAAAGAAAGTTTTTCAATTCCTGCTCGTCGGATAACCGATAGGTATGGGAGGCCCCCACACCATTATCCGGTTTTACGATCACCGGCCAGCCAACCGTCTTGATAAACTCCATGCATCCGTCAAAATCATCCACCATATGGTAACGGGCCGTCGGAATTCCGGCCTTCTGATAAAACTCCTTCATACCGGATTTGAATTTGATCCGTGGCATATCACTCTCCTGAAATCCACTGGTAATGTGAAAAGCAGTTCGCAGCTTAGCATCCTGTTCCAGCCAGTACTCGTTGTTGGATTCCAGCCAGTCGATAGGACCATATTTAAAGATCAGAAACGCCACGCCCCGGTAAACTTCATCATAATTTTCCAGGTTACTCACCTTATAATATTCTGTCAGGTTCTCTTTCAGATCCTGGCTCAGTTCATCATATGGCTGATCGCCGATTCCCAGAACATTCATGCCATTTTTCTTTAATTCCCGGCAGAACTGCCAGTAGTTGGTTGGAAAGTTTGGGGAAAGAAAAACTACATTTTTCATGATCACACCTCATTTAATAAATACGGCAGGAAATACTCTACCTGCTTATACCACCAGTACCAGTCATGGGAACAGTCATAGCCCCAGTAGTCCACCCAGGCATCGATTTTCTTCACCTTTAAAATCCGATCCAGCTGTCTGGTGGATTCCGGCAGTTCCCACGGACCCTGTCCCACACAGATCACTGCCTTTTTCAGGTTGTAAAGCTGGATAAATGGGTGATCCTCCGGCATATCCCCCAGATAGCGGATCGGGGAGTTCCGGTACACTACCTCGTCCATATAAGAGCCAAATCCATACTCCGTGGAATACAGACCGCTTAAAGCAAGAAGCCGGTCGAACAGATCCGGACGGCGGAAATAAAGATTCGCCCCATGAGTAGCCCCCAGACTGCACCCAAACACCATGATTCCGGGATATCCGCTCCATCCATTGCGATCATTGACCATATTTCTCATAAATGGAACCAGCTCATCCGTAATATAGTCCAACCACTGTTCGTATCTGCGGATCCGCCAGTAAGGATCTCCCTTGGTATCAGACCAGGTCTCCTGATCGACGGTGTCGATGGCAAATACCATAACTTCCCCGGACTCGATCCACGGCGCCCAGGTATCTGTCATGTGGAAATTTTCAAAATCGTAAAACCTTCCATCCTGACAGGGAATAAAAAGCACCGGCCGGCCTTTGTGACCATATACTTTACACTCCATGTCACGCCCAAGAGCCGGGCTGTAGCTTTTGTAATAATTCATTTCCATACCATTATCCTCCCTTTTCATGCGATGCAGGTGCACTCAGCAGCTTTCTGGGCCTGATTTCACAAAATCGTAAGCATCGAATGATCTTTTACAGACTAGTTTTCCTGGTATCCATACATCAACGTATTCATAAAAAATGGAAGCTGTTTCTCCCAGCTTGCCTCGCAATGAGTTCCCCCTGGAACGATCCGTCCAGAAGCCATCACACCGCGATCCATCAGTGTGGACAAAATCCGGGAAAATTTCTGAATCACCTGGGGGCGGAAATCCCCTTCCTCAGAACCATAATCCATGTAAATGATCGTATCTGGAAGAAGTTCTGCTTCCTTTGCCAGTTTTCTCAGCTTCACCGGCGCCACCCATACAGATGGTGAAAGCGCCGCAGCCCTGGAAAATACCTGATTATACTGCAACACCGCATACAGGCTCATCAGTCCTCCCATGGAGCTTCCGGCAATGAACGTATGTTCTCTATCTTGAAGAGTCCGGTAATCCCGATCGATCATAGGCTTGAACTCCTTGATAAACCAGCTCATGGTCTCATCACCACGGCCCTTGAATTTACCTAATTCCGGTGCCTGGAAATCATAAGGAGAATACTCCGAAAGCCGTCCATTTTCCGGACTCCGGTTGCATTCCACTGCTGCAATGATCAGCTGGGTTCCAGTAAAATCCATGTATTCCTTCATGCCCCAGCTTTTTCCATAAGTGGCATCCCAGTCAAAAAACACATTGTGGCCATCAAACATATAAAGCACCGGATATCTCCGCTCTGGTTCCCGGTCATAAGATTCCGGAAGGTACACATACGCATTTCTTGTAATATCCCCCGTTAATTCCGGGATTGTGATCTGCCATTTTTTTACCATTGTGTCATCCCCTTTTTTCACTTTTGTTACGGACAGAACCAGAATCGCTGTTACTATACACAGGTAGGCATTTCCTGCCTTTTTCTAAATACGGCTCTGAATCAGGTTGTAGAAATCTTCCCATGTCTCCGTCTGGTTCACGTCATTTCTCAGAGAAGAAGAATGAGGCAGACCAACCGTATACCAGGATAAATGTTTCCGCATCTCACAGAGTCCCAAATACTCACCCTTAAACTGGATCTGAAGCTGGGCGTGACGCAGGATCGTTTCCTTTAGTTCTTCTTTGTCCGGCGGTCCCAACAGTTCCCCTGTTTCCAGATAATGAAGGGTTCTGGAGAAGATCCATGGATTTCCCTTGGCACCTCTGGCGATCATCAGACCATCACAGCCGGTCTCATAAAGCATCCGTTTCGCATCCTCCGGTGTAAAAATATCACCATTTCCGATCACTGGGATCTTCACTGCCTCTTTTACCTGGCGGATAATATCCCAGTCTGCTTTTCCAGAATAAAACTGGGCTCTGGTCCGTCCGTGGACTGCAACTGCAGACACGCCGCAGCTTTCCGCGATCCTGGCGATCTCCACGGCATTGATATGGTCATCATCAAAGCCCTTGCGGAATTTCACAGTTACTGGCTTTTTTACCTTCTTTACCAGAGCCGTTAAGATCTCCTCCACCAGTTTTGGATTCTTCATCAGAGCCGATCCCTCTCCGTTATTTACAATCTTGGGAACCGGACAGCCCATGTTAATATCAATAAAAGCATAAGGCCCATCCTCCACCTGAGCAGCGATATCGCTGACGATCTCCGGATCTGAACCGAATAACTGCAGCGCTACCGGTTCTTCTTCTGGCCGTACCTCCATCAAAGGGCCTGTATTTCTGTTCTTATATAAAATAGCTTTCGCGCTGACCATCTCAGTATACATCAGTCCGCAGCCCTGCTCCTTGCATAATAACCGGAACGGAAGATCTGTCACTCCTGCCATAGGAGCTAAGATCAGATTGTTCTCCAATTCAACATTTCCAATCTTTAGTTTCATTCCTGATCCTCAATACTTTCTCCCAGGAACACCACCCGGTAGAATAACTCCAGGGATTCTAACAATTCCCTTTTTTCTAACTGGTACTGACGGATCTTCAAGCCGCTTCCGATCTCATCAAAAAGGTAATCCCCCTCTTCTGCGGAAACCTGGAATTCCAGATTCCCATCCTTGTCAAATTCCAGAGTCAGGATCCCTCCCACATCCTCCGTAAATAATACGCACATGATCTGCAGTTCCTGACGGATATTCTCCGGCAATGCCTTGAACTGTGGATTAAAATAATATTTCTGCTGGTAAGAATTGGCTCCGCAGAGCACGATCTTTTCATCCATGCTGTTTCTCCTTTTTATCTATAAGATTCCCCGAATTGCCATGTGCTTTGCACTTCACAATTCTCTTGCAGGCAAGTCTGCATCGGATTTTCCACCTTTGCCCCTGATATCATATCAAAATAAGGAGATCCTGCTATGCAGAACCTCCCTATATCCATAATGAATGACACCTTTATCTTGTTAACATCTTGCTGATCCGGTACTGGTCTTCTGGAATATCCTTGGTCATCGCCAGTGCTTCCTGGATATCAAAATCCACAAACTCACCATGCTTATATGCCACCAGACGGTTGCTCTTGCCATCTGCCAGAAGTTCCACTGCCTTTGCGCCCATGATGGATGCGTAAACACGGTCTTTACAGGTTGGCGTACCGCCACGCTGCATGTGACCCAGGATGGTCGCCCTGGTCTCAATACCGGTCGCAGCCTCGATTCTTCTTGCCATGGAAGTAGAATGGCCGATACCCTCTGCATTGATGATGATATGATGTTTCTTACCGATCTTACGGTTCTCGATGATGCGGTTGATCAGCATCTGTTCATCACCGTCATAACGCTCCGGAAGAAGGATGTCTTCTGCGCCATTGGCAATGCCGCACCATAAAGCAATGTATCCGGCCCGGCGGCCCATAACCTCAATGATACTGCACCGCTCATGAGAAGTAGAAGTATCACGTACTTTATCGATTGCTTCCATAGCAGTGTTCACAGCGGTATCAAAACCGATGGTATACTCTGTACATGCGATATCCAGGTCGATGGTTCCCGGAATACCAACTGCGTTGATTCCCAGGTTTGCCAGCTTCTGCGCACCTGCAAAAGAACCGTCACCACCGATAACTACCAGTCCGTCGATTCCATGTTTTTTGCAGATTTCAGCACCACGCTGCTGACCTTCCGGTGTACGGAATTCTGCACATCTTGCTGTATAAAGAATTGTACCACCGCGTTCGATCGTATCTGATACGTCTCTGGCAGTCATATCAACGATTTCTTCATTCAGAAGTCCGTTGTATCCCTTGTAAATACCCTTTACATTCAGTCCGCTGCTCAGTCCTCGTCTTACAACAGCACGGATCGCAGCGTTCATTCCCGGAGCGTCACCGCCACTTGTAAGTACACCGATGGTTTTTATCTGTTTCTCTGCCATGATTCATTCCTCCATCTCCAGGCTTCCTTTCATCGCTTGCATAATAATAGGAAACCTTGTTATCTGTTCTACACATATTCGTTGTATAGTGTAAAGCATTTTTAGAAGTTTTTCAATACTCTTTCCACAACTTTAACGTTGGATTCTCCATATTTTTTCCTGAGTTCACCTGTCAGGGAATCGCTGATCCGCGCGTGATATCCTGCCGGAAGGCGCTTCATCGCATTTACATCTTTCAGATAGATCACAACTGCCGAAACACCGGCATATCCTTTCAGCGTCTCAAGAAGTTCCTGCTCTTTTTCGGCATACTCGGCTTTGTCTTTAAACTGAATCCAAAGTTCCTGCGGCATATCCTCAAAAGCTCTGACTTTTTCAAGGATCAGCTTACTCGGTTTGTCGTCTTCTGCATTGACACGCCCCTGCACAAATACACGTGCATCTTCATTAAGCATTGACTGCCATTTCTCGTAATCACGCGGAAATACCACAATCTCGACAGTGCCAAGCAGATCCTCCACAGTAAGAAATGCCATTACCTTATTGTTCCTGGTGTATTTAATCGTCTTCTCCGTGATCATTCCACCAATGATCACCTTCTGTCCATCATACACTTTCGGTATACCGGATTCTTCATCCGGTTGGAAATCTGTAGTTTTCGCGGATATCATTTTTTCCATAATGTTACGGTATCTTTCCAGCGGATGACCGCTCAGATAGATTCCGAGTACATCTTTCTCGAAAGCGAGGATCATTTCTTTGTCATATTCTTCCACATCCGGCATCCGGATCTCATATTCTTTCTTTTCTTCATCACTTACCAGGTCAAACAGACTCATCTGACCGGCAAAAGAATTTTTCTTTTCCTGTGCAATACTGTCCACGATCTGACCGTAAACAAGCATTTTCTGGCGGCGGTTGCCTTCCAGACAGTCCAGCGCACCGGCTTTGATAAAGTTCTCGATTGCACGCTTGTTGACTGTTCCTGTCAGTCTCTCGATAAAATCTTTCAGAGAACGATACTCGCCGTTTGCTTCTCTTTCTTCTACCAGCGCATTGATGACCGGGCGGCCCACACTCTTGATTGCAGAAAGCCCATAACGAATCGCGCCATTATCCACAGAAAATCCATATGCACCTCTATTGACATCCGGCGGAAGGATCTTAATTCCCATCTGCCGGCAGCTGTAAATATACTCTGACACTTTCCCCGGATTATCGATCACGGAAGTCATAAGTGCCGCCATAAATTCTACCGGATAGTAATATTTCAAAAACGCCGTCTGATAAGAAACAACCGCATAGGCTGCTGCATGGGATTTATTAAATGCATACTTTGCAAAATCGATCATATCATCATATATCTTGTTTGCCGTCTGCTCGGAAATCCCGTTTGCAATACATCCCGGAACCCCCTCTTCTTCATTACCATAAACAAAGTTCTGGCGCTCTTTCTCCATGACTGCGGCTTTTTTCTTTGACATGGCACGGCGCACAAGATCGCTTCTTCCAAGCGTATAACCTGCCAGATCACGCACGATCTGCATAACCTGCTCCTGATATACGATACAGCCATAAGTTGGTTTCAGAATCGGCTCCAGCTGAGGACAGTCATATTTGATCGTATCCGGGCGGTTTTTGCCACGGATATACTGCGGAATAAAGTCCATCGGGCCTGGACGGTACAGAGAAATTCCCGCAATAACGTCCTCAAGACTCTGCGGCTTCAGTTCCTTCATGAAGTTTTTCATACCCGCACTTTCCAGCTGGAATACACCGTCAGAACGTCCCGTTCCCAGTGAATCAAGTACTTTTTTGTCATTATAATCAATCTGCTGCATATCAAGATGAACACCAGTATCCTGCTCGATCAGATGCACTGCATTCTGGATAACCGTCAAAGTACGAAGTCCCAGGAAATCCATCTTGAGAAGTCCCAGTTCTTCCAGCGTTGTCATCGTAAACTGTGTAACGATCGAACCGTCCTGCGCCCTCGAAAGCGGCACATACTCTGAAACATCCTTCTGGCTGATAACAACACCTGCCGCATGCATGGAAGTATGACGCGGCAGTCCTTCCAGTCTCCTGGCAGTATCGATCAGGTCATGGATCTCCGGCTGGTCCTCATAAGTTTTTTTGAGCTCCGGATTCATCTTGAGAGCCTTGTCGATCGTGATATTCAGCTCCTGCGGGATCATCTTGGCGATCGTATCGACCTGTGCATACGGAAGGTCCATCACACGGCCTACATCACGGATAACACCCCGCGCCGCCAGCGTACCAAAAGTAACGATCTGAACCACGCAGTCATCACCGTACTTACGGCGAACATAATCAATCACTTCCTGTCGTCTTTCGAAACAGAAATCCACGTCGATATCAGGCATGGAAACTCGTTCCGGATTCAGGAAACGCTCAAACAGAAGGTCATAACGGATCGGGTCAAGCTGTGTGATCCCAAGCGTATAAGCAACCAGGCTTCCTGCCGCAGAGCCACGTCCCGGTCCTACCATAATGTCATGATCTCGCGCATACCGAATAAAATCCCACACGATCAGGAAGTAATCCACGTAACCCATGTTTTTGATCGTGGAAAGCTCGTAATTCAGGCGTTCTTTCAGCTCTTCGGTCACTGGCTGGTAACGCTCTTCCAGCCCTTTGAAACAAAGTTCATTCAGATATTCCCAGGAAGTATATCCCTCCGGAACATCAAATTTTGGCAGTTTGGTGACACCAAACTCAATCTCTACATGACACCTCTCTGCAATCTTATGCGTATTCTCCAGAGCCTCTGTCGCATAAGAAAAAAGCCTTTCCATTTCCTCCGGAGATTTTACATAATACTGCCCGCCATCATATCGCATTCTGTTTTCATCGGACAGTTTCTTACCTGTCTGAAGGCACAGCAGTACATCGTGCGGCTGTGCATCCTCTGCCAGTGTATAATGAACGTCATTGGTCGCAACCAGTTCGATCCCTGTCTCACGGTGCATCTTGAGCAGCTGCTGATTTACATTCTGCTGCTCGGGAATTCCATGATCCTGCAGTTCCAGGAAAAAGTTTCCCTTTCCAAAAATATCCTGGTATCTCAGTGCAGCCGCTTTTGCATCCTCATACATCCCTCTGGTAAGAAATCTCGCCACTTCACCCGCAAGACAGGCACTCAGAGCGATCAGACCTTCATGATATTTTTCAAGAAGCTGCAGATCCACACGCGGTTTATAATAGAAACCTTCCACGAAACTTTTGGACACGATTTTCATCAGGTTCGCATAGCCCTGGTTATTTTCTGCAAGAAGAACAAGATGGTAATAACGATCATCTCCGCTCCCGATCTCACGGTCAAAACGGGATCCCGGAGCCACATAAACCTCGCAGCCAAGGATCGGATTGATCCCTGCTGCCCGCGCCGCACGGTAAAAATCGATCACACCATACATAACTCCATGGTCTGTGATCGCAGCACTGTCCATACCAAGTTCCCTGACTCTGTTCACATACTCCTGGATCTTGTTGGAGCCATCCAGAAGGCTGTATTCTGTATGAACATGAAGATGTGTAAAATTCATATTTTTATCCTTTACTATGCCCAATTACTTAACAATGTAGATACGGCGGTCTTTGATCTCGATCTTGCCTTCTTTGAGCAGATGTCCTACCGCACGTTTAAATGCATTTTTGCTCAGACCGAACTCTCTGCGGATGACTTCCGGTGAAGCCTTGTCATCAAATGGAAGAACTCCTGCAAATTCTTCGATAATGCTGAACACACTTTCTGCATCTTCATTGATCTGAATGTATGCTTCCTCACGATCGCTGACATCCATTTTTCCATCTTCTTTGACCTTGGTCACACGAAGGTCAAGGACAGTTCCC
>ERZ1106951.3686-NODE-3686-length-10895-cov-4.474170_pt1 | contig 10895 bp, 7 predicted proteins | sample MGYA00403676_ERZ1106951 | MGnify/ENA primary metagenome ERZ1106951 (study PRJEB35170, sample SAMEA104062398) | human gut metagenome | biome: human gut; feature: human-associated habitat; material: faeces | place: Denmark | collected 2012-04-23 ...
CGATTGCTTCAAGGGTCTTGCCCGTAACGTCGCCATAAATCCGCTTGTCTGCGTCTACAAGCAGTTGCAGCGTATCTTTTACGGTATCGGATAGGGCTTGCTGCTGTTCGGGAGATAGCTTATCAAATACGGGGGTCTGCTGCGCTTGCTCCTGTAAAAACTCCGGCACCTGCTGAAAACCTATGCTGTCAACATAGTGGGCGGTGTTCTCGCCGTTCTGATGAAGCACAACAATGTCGGAAACGGAAAGGCTATGCCCATTGAAATCGGCGGGGTGGTCGATATTAAACTTTTCCCAAATGCCGCCAAGCGTCATATCCTTTGTAAGCGGCGCGGTATAGACGAGTTCATAATTTGCCCGGTCAACGGTATGCCCCGTTGCTTGCAGACGGTCGAACGGCTCAAAGCGCAAATCCATAGTTTCCTCTCTGCGGGCTAACTGATAAATCCCGTAGCTGTCCTCCTTGCCGTTGAGAAGCAAGGTTTCTTTTGTTTTCGCTTCCTGCTCCTGCTCGGCTTGCCGCTGCTGCTGCAATTCGGTAAAATGCCCCTCGATCTCGGTAATGAGTTCCTTTGCGGTTGCCTGTATCGTTTCAAGGGACGCTTTTAATTCGGTCATTTCCTTGCCGCTGCTCCACCCGGCAACATACCCGAAAGAGTAATCCGACGTATCAAGCCCGAAATGCTGACACACCGTATAGGCGACGCTTTCAGCCTGTACCTCGCGGCTGCGGCGGTCAACGCGGTTTTGTTCCTCCAGCGGGGCGTTTAAGTCCACATCATGCAGCTTCGCATGGGCGATTTCGTGAATGGCGGTCTTAACCGCTTGCAACTCACTCACACCCTCTTTGATAGCAATTCGCTTATCGGTCAAACTGAAATATCCGTTTGCGCCGTTTGTGATCTGCTCAAAAGCAATCGGAACGGGGGACGCTTTTTCAAGGGCAGCGAAAAAGTCCTCGTACTGTTCCACATCGGCAAGCAGCGGTTTAACGGAGAGGTCGGGGAACTCCTTGCCCTCGGTCTGCGAAATGTCAAAGACGGTTACAACCTTAAAGGCGGGAACGGTAACTTCCTTTTCTTCCTTAACCGTCTTTCCCTCGCTGTCAAGTATGGGCTTTCTTGTGTCGGGGTCGATTTTATCCACCAGCTTTTTTACCTTGTAAGGTGCGGGGGCAAAGATTTTAATGCCTTTCTCGCCGCTTTTCACATGGCGGTCAAACTCTTTCTGCCATTGTGAATAGCCCTTTACCAAATTGCCGCCCTGCATGGCAATTAGGATAGTGTTATTCAAACTATAATCATGGAACTTTGACATAGCGGTTAGAAACTCTTTGTAGCGGTCGCTGTCAAAAATCGCTTGTATGCCCTGTTCCAGACGGGCGGTGATCTCCTTTACCTTGTCGCCGGGTTTTTCAGAAGAAAGGATAATCGGCACGACGGGGCGGGGCTGCTGCGGCTCTGCGGCCTGTGCGTCTGCTTGCTGCGTTTCGGCTGCGTCCATATAGGCTTTGTCCTGTTCGCCGCGCTCCGGCTGCGGGTAACTCATAATGCGGTATTCTTCCGGCACTTCGCGCCCCTCAAACTGCCGTTCCCACTCGTCGCCGCTTTCCACGATATAGCCGTATTCGGTAAACGCGCCTTTTTCCTGCGCGGCGGCGTTCCTGCCAAAAGTAGTAAGGTCAATGCCGCCTTTCCATTCTTCGGGCATTTGTACCATGCCGGATTGATTTAAGTAATAGTCGCCCAAATCGTGGTAGTTATGTACTTCGGGGATATGGACGTAAAAATCCACGTTGTAGGTGAAGTCAATTACCTGTCCGATATTTGCAAGCCCGTTTTTCTGCTGCAAAGCTGCGTTCAGCTTGCCAACCTCGGCGGGGTCAAGCTGTTCGAGCCGCGCCGCAAGAAAATTGAGTTCGTCCACGTCGGCGGCGCATACCATTTCATAAGGCAAGGCAATATGTTTCTCCGGGTCGTCGGAATAGCCGCGAATGGAAAAATCCTGCGGGTTATCGGCGGTAATGCCGACGCTCTGCATAGCGGTCTGTAACTGCTCCTTTGTGGCGGGCATATCCAGCCAATAACCGCCGGGGTCGCCCGCTTCAAAACGGCTGCGGTTGCCAATCATAATAGAAAACTGTTCGCTCATGTGTTCACGCTCCTTTTCCTGCCCGGTATTTTCGGGGATAGCTGCCGCCTGTTGCTGCTGCGGGGGTTCTTCGCCCTCTATGGTGTAGTCCGGCATGAGCATACCGTTTACTTTGAAATGCTCGGCGTACTCCTGCGGGATAGGCGGGGAGATTTCCGTAAACAGACGGTCGTATGCTTTGATACGTCCATTCAGATACTTTTCCATAGCCGCCTTGTCGGAAAAAACCTTTCTGTCCTGTCCGGCAATCTTCGCTTGCCCGTTCCTGTTCGGGCTGTTGGTATAAACGCCCCATGTGAGAGAATAAGAGTAAGGGACGCTTTGCTGCTTCTCCCTGTCGTAACGGGTGTTCTCGTAAATGTGGTAGTTCATCTGATATACCCGGTTGCTGCGGGTATATCGGTCATATTCGCCTTTCTGCCACTCGTTAGAAGTGTGCTGCACAACGGTTGTCCTTGTGTATTCAATCGCTTTGTCAAGCAAAAGGGTTTTGCCCGCCTGTTCCTCCCATGCGGCAGCTCGGCTTGAGAGATCGTTAAAAATCGCCTGTTCCGCTGCCGCGCTTTCCTCGCGCATGGCGTGTAGCTGTTCCAGCGGCAAAGAAACATAGGGGGCAATATCCCCGTCCTTTGCTTCAAAATATATCCGGCGTTCTATCCGCATGGTTTCGGCGGTTTCCAATTTGTCATGGTCGTATGAAGAATACGGCATATTGTTTCATCACGTCCTTTCTCGATTTTTAAGGGTTTGGGACTATCCCAACAAGCAAAATGCCCGCGCTTCCCATAGAGCACTTCCCATAGAGCAGCGCGGGCATTTCTCGCAAACGGGTACTCGTTTGCTGTGCTTGCTATGTAGTTGTTTTTATCCGTAAACGCCTGTTTCTCTCGCTTTCCGCTTTCTGCCTGCGGCGTATCTTTGCCGCGCAATCGGGACAGTATTTCGCCCGGTTGCTGCCCGCCGCAAACGTGCTGCCGCATACCGCGCAACGCTTCAAATCGGTTTCCCCGCTGCGGGTGATCTGTTCGCATAGCTGCCTGTCTGCGGGTAAAACCGCTTCGCGGAAATAACGGCATAACAGCGAATAGCTGATACTCTGCACACAAACGCAAGTTTCCCCGTCGTCCAATAGCAGACAGTTCCCGCAATCGTTGTTGGCGCACGCGGCGCGGGTCATTTTCTTAACGGCTCGATACTGCTTTTCATCAAGCCTAATCATTTTCGGTTCTGCTCGACGCGGAAGTTTACATACTTGCCGCCTGTGTCGGCAAGCAGCACAACCCCGTCAAAGGTCTTTCCCGTTTTGGTGGAGTACATACCCTTGATTTTTACCTTTCCGTCTTTCAAAAGGGCGGCGGCAATCGCCTTTGTGAAAGTCTTTTTGCGCTGCTGAAAGAACAAGTCATTTTTCCACATGACAAAGCTGCAAGCCCTGTCGGAACAGTAGTAGTTTTTCTTGCCCTCGTAAACCGCCGCGCCGCAACGGGGGCAAGTGCCGATTGCTTCCCGCTGCGGGGTAAACAGCTTCGCTTTATCTTCGGAAATCGCGGAATAGGTTTTGACAAGCCCCGCTGTCATTTCCTCAATGCTGCGCATGAAGTCGTCCGGGCTGTCGCTGCCTTTGGCAATCCCGGTAAGGCGGGTTTCCCATTCTGCCGTAAGCTGCGGGGACGTAAGGATTTCGGGCAGAATAGCGGCAAGGTTATACCCGTCCTTTGTGGGGATTAGCTTTTTGCCCTTGCGCTCGGCAAAGCCCGCGCTAATAAGTTTTTCAATGATACCCGCCCGCGTTGCGGTAGTGCCTAACCCTTTGCGCTCTGCGTCCTCCGGCGTTTCTTCCTTGCCCGCGTTCTCCATAGCGGACAGAAGCGTATCTTCGGTATATGCTTTCGGGGGCTGCGTGTAACGCTCGGAGATCTCCGCTGCCGGATTATCAAAGGTCTGCCCCTCGGCAAGCGGGGGCAAAACGGTTTCCGGCTCTGCGTCCTCGTCCTGTTCCTCGGACGCGGCGCGGGACAGCTTTTCAATCTCACGCCACCCCTCGCAAAGCGTCGTCTTTCCCTTTGCGGTAAAGGTATAACCGCCGCAAGAGATAACCGCCGTAACCGCTTCGTATTCATAGGGCGCGGCTGCGGCGCAAAGCAGCTTCGCGCACACAAGGGTCATAAGTTTTGTTTCGCTGTCAGCAAGGGAAGAAAAGCCCGCTTTCAAAAACTCGGCTGTCGGCAAAATAGCGTGGTGGTCGGTTACTTTGCTGTTGTCGCAAACCCTTGTAAGGTCTGCTTGCAGCTTCACGTCCCGCATAAAGGGAAGCAGCGAACAAAGCCCGGTAATGAGTTCCTTTGTGCTGTCCTGCATATCGGAAGTGATATATTTGCTGTCGGTGCGGGGATAGGTCAAAAGCCGCTTTTCATAGAGGGCTTGCGCATAATCAAGGGTCTGTTTCGCCGTAAATCCATACAGGCGGTTGGCTTCGCGCTGCAACGCGGTAAGGTCAAACAGCTTCGGCGGGGCAACGGTCTTTTTCTCTTTTTTGAGGGAAGTACAAACGGCTTGCGATTTCTCGCAAGCCGCTTTCATCTGCTGCGCTGCCGCTTCGTCGTTCAGCCTTTCGGACAAAGCCGAAATACCGCCCGCGTCCAGACGGACAACATGATATTTTTCTTTCTTAAAGCTGCTGATCGCATAGTCGCGGTTTACCAGCATGGTAAGGGTGGGCGTTTGCACTCTGCCGACATTCAGCGTTTTGTGATAGAGGATAGAGAAAAGGCGGGTCGCGTTAATCCCGACAAGCCAATCTGCCTTTGCTCTGCAAAGCGCGGATTGATAGAGGTTGTCATAGCTGCGCCCGTCTTTGAGGTTTGAAAAACCCTCGCGGATTGCGCTTTCTTCCATGCTGCTAATCCAAAGGCGGGAAAAGGGCTTTTTGCAATTTGCCTGTTCGTAGACAAATCGAAAAATGAGTTCTCCCTCGCGCCCGCTGTCGCACGCATTGACAATCTCGGAAACGTCGCTGCGGTGCATAAGGTCTTTGAGTACGGAAAACTGCTGCTCCTTGCCGCTGGCAACGGTAAACTGCCAATCCTGCGGGACAATGGGGAGATCGTCATACTTCCATTTTCGGTACTGCTCGTTGTAGGTCGCCGCGTCCGCAAGGCTAATCAAATGCCCGATACACCAGGACACAAGGTAGCCGCTGCCCTCAAAATATCCGCTGCGCTTTTCATTCGCGCCAAGTACGGCGGCAATCGCCGCCCCGACGCTCGGTTTCTCTGCAATTACAAGTTTCATACTTCCTCGTCCTCCTGCTCGGTTTCTAATTCTTCCTCGTCGTCCTCGTCAAAATCGAGATCGTCAAGGTTGCTGCTGCCTTTTGCCGCGTCCTTTTTGGGCTTCATAATCTTAAAGTAATAGAACGCGCCGCCGCCCGCTGCGGCAAGAAGCAGCACCACAAGCAGAATAGCACCCATGCCGCCGCCTTTATCTTCCTCCGGTTCCGGCTGCTCGGTTTCTTCCGGCTCCGGCTCGGCTTCCTTGCCCGCGCATTCGCTCATGTTGACGCTGCAAACGGGGCAATCGGTGTTGACGCTTCCGGCAACGCATTTTTCAGTACAGCTACAAGCGGGGGTTTCGGTCTGTTCGTCCTCCATAAGCTGCAAAAGGTCTTTTTCATCAACTTGATTGAGGAAATGGACGGTGTTTTCTCCGTCCTCGGCGCGGTCAATGATGATGTAAAAATAGTTGCCGTTTTTCGTAACGACGGTAATAAACTGCTTATCGCCGGACGCTTCGCCCGTTATGTCGTCCACAAGGCTCATGTTGCCCTCCGGCGTTAAGGGCTGCGGCTCATAGCCGCCCGTCGTTTCTTCCGGCTCGGTTTCGGTTACGGGGGTAGGCGGCTCGTCGCTCACATCACCGCCGCCCGCAAAAGCGGTAACAGAAAAGCCGCCCATGAGTACAAGGGCGGCAAGCAAAGCGGTAACGCTGCGGAACAGTTTTTTATGCTTCATCTTCGGTTTCCTCCTGTTCGTCGGTATAGTCTGCGTCCGGCTGCGGCAAGGCAATTTCGCCGCTGGCGTAAGCGGAGAGGAACGCGGCAAGCTGCGCCCCGTCAAGGTGTACCGCTTTCACCATTTGAACGATCTGCGCGTTTTCTTCCTCGATTTTCTGCGCTTCAAGGTCTTTCAGCCTTTTTTGGTATTCAAGGATTTTCGCCCTCGTTTTCTCAATATCCCTTTCGATACGGTCAAGTTTCGTGTTCGCCATAGTCATTTACTCCTTTCCAAACTGTTCTTTCCATGAATAGCTGCGCCCCAATCCCTTAACGGTTTTAAGATAGGGCATAGCGTTTTCTTCCAAAGTCGCCGCCCGGTTAAATAGATCGGGATAGTGTTCTTTGAGATATAAAATCTCTTGTTTCTTCATGCTCGGACAAAAGAAACAGGACGATTTACCCGGCTGCGGCAATCCTGCCGCTTTGATTTCCCGGATACAATCGTCCCTGTTCCAGCCCCATTCTTCAATGAGGGGGTAGCGGTTATGATATTTTTTGTCGGCTTCGTTGTACTTGCGGGAATGTTCATACCGTTTCACTTCTCCCGCGTCATAGCCGATATAGCGGTTGACTTTCTCGCCGCGCTGCCATACTTCGCGGCAAGGCGCATAGTGGTTGCAAAACTTTTCCTGCGGTGCGATTTTGTGTTTCTGCGAACAACGCTTATGCCCGTAGGCAATCGACGGGAGCGTATGAGAGCGCAAGCACTCGGTTTCAAGAGATAGGCGGTTGCCGTAGCGGTCAACATACTGCACAACGGTAATCTGCGGCATACCGTGTTCCGCAAGCCATTGATTGATTATCTCGATAAATTGATAGGTATGCGGGTGTTCCGCGCCCGTATCGGCAAAGGTGATAAGGTCAATCGGGATTTTGTGCTTGTATAGGCCAATAAGTAAGGCGGCACTATTCGTGCCGCCGCCAAAAGATACAATATTCATTTTTCAACTCCTTTTAATTGTAATTTAACCGCCCGTAGGCGTAAAAGTGGGATTGCCAATAGCTGGTGTCCAGCTTTGAATACTGGATAGGGTCGCCACAATGCAGCATGACGGGGCTTCCGTCCCCGTCCTCGCCCACATAAATCCCCACATGGGAAACGCCGGGGGTGTCGTATGTACCCGTAAAGAAAACCAAATCCCCCGGCTGCGGGTTGGAAACGCGGGTTGAGATGTTGTAAAGCCCCTGCGCCCCAAGTCTGCCCGTATTGTATAAGCCGCTGTTCGTCAGCACATAGCTAACAAAACCGCTGCAATCAAAAGAGGTTTCCGGGCTGCTGCCGCCCCACACATAAGGAAAACCGACATACTTTTCCGCTTCCTCAATGAGCCGCGCAAACTGTTCATCTTCCAGATAGGCGGGCGGGATTTCATAATCCGCTGGCGGGTTTTCATAGTATTTGGAGATATAGCCGGATTGTGGGAAAAGGTCGGGGCGGTTTCCAAGCGACGACATATACATAGCGTACATGGATAGCTGTTCCTCGCCCATAATGTAAACGGGAACATGGGAGAGGTTGAAGTTTTCCAAATCCACATTGAGAATGTAATAGTTATAGGCTACTTCAACGTCGTATTCGTTGCCCTCGCTGTCCGTCCGCGTTTCGGTGCGGTAGCGTACCTCGACTTCCTCCGTAACCGTCAAGATATACTGTTTATCAAAGAGCATTTCAAGGGTGCTTTGCGCTTCATCGAGAGTAAACACGCCCTCATGCCAAGCGGAGAGGATAGAGATTAGCACATACGGGTCATGCTCGATCTCGTCAGCCGTTACCCGGTATTCGTCATAGCCGGGGTATTCGCTTTCGATGTTATCCAGCATATCCTGTAACTCGGCTTCCATAGCGACATACGCGCTTTCTGCGCCTGTAATATCCGCGTCCTCGGAGAGATAGGACGACGCAATCAAGCCGCTGCCGCCGTTGCCGCCGAACAGGGAACAAGAGGACAAGCCGCCGAAAAACAGAAGCACGATAAAGGCAATCCCGCCCACAATCAAGCAGCCTTTCCAATGCCGGACGACAAAGAACGTCGCCCGTTTGGTTTCCTGCGCCGTTTTCTTCGCCGCCTTTGCGGTGGCTTCGGCGGTCTTTTTCACCTTGCCGCCCGTTTTCAACGCCTTTGCATACTGCTTTTTAATGCGCTGCTTTTGCCAAAAACGGGAAATCGGGTTGGAGTGCGCAAGGGTGGGGTTATCATGCAGCGCCTTTTGATAGAGGAAATCGGCGTTTGCCTTTGCTGCCTTTTTCTCGGCTGCTGCCGCTGCCCGGTAAGGTTTCAGCTTATGGCTGCGTATGCTGCGTTTTACTGCCCGCGTCGTCATGCCGCCTGTTTTCTCGCCCACAAGTTCTATCCTGTGTCCGCTTTCCACACCGACGTTTTCTTTCTCCACCTCATAGATTTTTCCATGTACGGCGGCGTCCAATTCCTGCGCCGGACGGGATAACGGGTTATGCCGCAATTTGCCGTTTGGGGGCTTATCCGTCTTTTCAAAAGCAAGGCGCGTCTTTGCTTTGCCTTTGGCTTCGTCAAAAACGCGCTCTTTTGTGATTTTGGTCTGTTTGGGGATAGCCGCCCGCGCTTTGTCTAAACGGTCAGCCGCCGTATCGGATTTTTTGATTGCCTTTTGCAGTTCCGGCGTTGCCCGTTCCGCTTCGGAAAACTGCAAGCGGGACGTATGGGTTTTAAGCTGCGCTGCGTCAAGGGTCTTTTTCTCCGCGCCCTTTTCTAAATGGCGGCTAACCTCTGTGCCGATACGTTGGGTCGCTTTTTCCGCTGCTCCCGCTGCGGGGGCTGAATAGTTTTCCTCCGGCGGTCTTTCGCTGATACTCGATGTTTCGCCCGTCGTAAGGTTTTCCGCAATCGCCCCGTCGCGGGTCATTTTCTGCGTTACCTTGTCGGGGGCTTTTAATTCCTTGCTCAATGTTCATCACCTCCAATACGCTGTTTTGCAAGGGTGCAGTATTCGGGGTTGATCTCTATACCGACATAACGGCGGGAAAGGCTTTTTGCCGCCGCTGCGGTCGTGCCGCTGCCTAAAAACGGGTCAAGCACAATCCCGCCGACAGGACAGCCCGCCAAAATGCACGTTTCCGCAAGTTTGGGCGGGAACGCTGCAAAATGCCCGCCGCGATAGGAAGTTGTGTTGATCTGCCAAACGTTGCGGCGGCTGCGGACGGGGGAAATCATTTCGTCGGTGTATGCGCCTTTCCTGCGGGGGCGGTTGATTTTCTGCGGCTGGTTTTGCCCCGGAACGGTAGCGGCATATTTGTTGCTTTTCCCAACTCCGCTTTTCAGCCGTACCGCCGTTGTGGGGGCTATCGGCTCGGCTACTGCCTGCCAATCGTAGTAATATTTCTTCGACTTGGTAAGCAGAAACACATATTCATAGCAGCGCGTCGGTCTGTCCCGCGTGCTTTCCGGCATGGCGTTTCCCTTGTGCCAAATGATAGAACTGCGCAAATACCAACCGTCGCCCCGCAAGGCAAGGGCTACAAGCCACGGAATACCGATTAGGTCTTTCGGCTTGCAGCCGGGGGCGCGGTGGTTTACCGCCACTTGCTGCCCGTTCCTGCCTTTGGGGTATTTCGGGTCTTGGTGGTCGGCTTTGCTGCCTGTGCCGCAATAAGTGTCCGCGATATTCAGCCAACAAGTACCCTCCGGCGTAAGCACCCGCTTTACCTCATGGAAAACCGCCGTAATGCGGGAAACATATTCCTCCGGCGTTGCTTCCCGCCCGATCTGCCCGTCTGTGCCGTAATCGCGCAAAGCATAGTAGGGCGGGGACGTTACGCAACAATCCAAACAGTTATCCGGCAAGGTTTGAAGCACCTGCAAGCTGTCGCCGCAATAGATTTTATCCGTTTCTACCCTCATGCCGACACCTCGCCGGGCTTGGTCGTCATTACGCGGTAGAGTTCCGTATCTTTTGGGAAACGGTCAATAAAGGGCAAAATCACGTTGCCATAGAAGATAAGTCCCTCGCCCGCTTCGGAATGGGTTACATAGGTCATTTGCTGCTGCGAAATGTTAAGCTGCTTTGCAAGGATTTCCCTGTCGCCCTGGGCTTGGTTGAGCATATACACAAAATCGCTGTTTTCAAAAATGTTCTCCACCTCGCGGGACGATAACAAATCTTTCACGTTTTGGGTGATACCTGTCGGAATACCGCCCCACTTCCTAAAACGCTTCCAAATCTCGACGCTGTATGCTGCGGTCTGTTCCTCTTTGAGCAGCAAATGAAACTCGTCGATGTAATACCGCGTCGCCTTGCCCTCGCTGCGGTTTACCGTTACTCTGTTCCATACTTGGTCTTGGACGATCAACATACCGACTTTTTTAAGCTGCGTACCGAGTTCCTTAATATCAAAGCAGACAAGGCGATTATGAATGTCAACGTTTGTCCTGTGGTTAAAAATGTTCAAGCTGCCGTTTACATAGAGTTCCAATGCCGCCGCGATACGCTGCGCTTCCTTTTCCGGCTGCTTCTTGATCTCGTCGTAGAGGTCGCCCAAAATCGGCATATTCTCCGGCTTCGGGTCGGCAAGGTAGTTGCGGTACACGCTGATAACAGCGCGGTCAATCAAGGTCTTTTCGACAGCTTCCAGCCCGTTTTTACCTCCCATAATCAACTCACAAAAGGAAAGGATAAAATCGCTCTTTAAGGCTATGGGCGTGTCGCCCTCGCTGT
>ERZ1106951.3692-NODE-3692-length-10884-cov-2.774310_pt1 | contig 10884 bp, 9 predicted proteins | sample MGYA00403676_ERZ1106951 | MGnify/ENA primary metagenome ERZ1106951 (study PRJEB35170, sample SAMEA104062398) | human gut metagenome | biome: human gut; feature: human-associated habitat; material: faeces | place: Denmark | collected 2012-04-23 ...
CAGATTGGCAAATCCCGCTTCTCTCGCCATTTGAAAACTTTCCTGAAACTGTGCCCAGGTATGAATCCGTCCCAACAGTTTCAGTTCCGTATCGTCTGTAGACTGACAGCCAAGACTCAGCCGGTTGATTCCCGCTCTGTGATATCCTGCAAGATTGATTGCTGTCAGCGTTCCCGGATTGGCTTCCATCGAGATCTCTGCATCTTTTTTCAGACAATATGTGTCCCTTACCACCTCCATCAGTTCCTCCATCCAGTCCCCCGGAAGAAGAGAGGGCGTACCACCGCCAATATAAACAGATATAACTTCATATTCTTTTGCCTGAGGTCCCACCGCCGCAAGTTCCCGCAGCATGGCATCCAGATATACCCGCCGGCTCTTCTCATCGGCAGGTCCGGATAAGAAATCACAGTATTCACATTTTCGGATACAAAACGGAATATGTAAATATAATTCCAATTCTTTTTTCATCTTACTCTTCCTCAACTTTGGCTCGTTAAATTTCCCTGTAACGTAAAAAACTGCAGGCAGAACGTTGATCCTGCCGCAGTTTTTTTGCATATTTATTGTAGTACCTTCTGCATATTCTTTTTGATTTTTTCCGTCAGATATGCATATTGCAGCAGTTCATCCTCACTGAAACTCTGGTAGCGGGTCTCATCGTACTCCCGCTGTACATTAACAAGTGCTTCTTCCACCTGCGCGGCTTCCGGCAGCATCCAGACGGTGATTCTGCGATCCTGAGTTTTTTTCTCTCTGCTTTCCTGTATACGGATATACCCTTTTGCCATCAGCTTCTGCAGATGCAGCGACAGACTTCTTCTGGTCATATTGGTATAATCACTTAACTCTCTTCTGCTGACCGGCTGTTTCAGATGGCTGAGATAAAGAAGCAGACGGATCTCCGGAAAAGTAAGATCAAACTGGCTTGCCACCGGTTCAAGATACCTGTCAAAAAGTTTCCGGCTCCGGTATTCATCCATCAACACTCCTTCTCCTTCTACGGCTTCCAGGTACAGACTGCTTCGCTCTTCCCCAAGCTTCTGAGAACCTGGCAGAATCGTCGGTGCAACCATACCGTCTCCCGCCGCATCGATCAGAAAACGATATACCTGCAGACGGTTTTTCTCGTATTCCTCTTCATCCAGAACATTTTTGTAAAAATCCTTATAGTAGGTAAATACCGTCAGCTTCATCTTGATCGTTTTCGACAGATTCATTCCCTGGCTTGCCAGAGAACCTTTCGTCTTCACATAATAATAAATCGGTGTATGCAATGCATAGAATCTTCTGGCATGTCGGATATACTCCAGATTGAACATAAAATCCTCACACCAGCTGATCTCCGGATTCATCTGCAGGTGATGTTTCATGATAATATCCCGCCGGTACAGCTTGTTCCACAGTACACCGTAATAAAAATCTGCTGGTTTTTCCATCATGCAGCCCACAAACGCTTCCTGATCCATCACGCCATCGATTTCGATATCTCCTTTATGAGACAGCCTCTCCCCGATCACCCGATAAAAATCAGCAATCACAAGATCCGCCTGTTCCTCTTTTGCCGCCCTCACCAGAAGTTTCGTCGCATCCGGTGTGATCCAGTCATCACAGTCCAGAAACTGCAGATACTCCCCGTGTGCCTGAGCAATCGCCATATTTCTGCTCTCAGACACACCGGAATTCTCCTTGTGGATCACCAGGACCCTGTCATCCGCAGCAGCGTACCGTTCACAGATTTCCCTGGTTTTATCGCTGCTGCCGTCATTGATCAGAAACAGTTCAAAATCTTTATATTCCTGTTTCAACACACTGTCCACGCATCGTTCCAGTGTTTTTTCTCCATTATAAACCGGAACGATAATACTTACTGCAGGTTTCATAGTTTTTAATCCTCATCCAGCTTCAGTACACTCATAAATGCTTTCTGTGGGATTTCTACATTTCCCACCTGACGCATTCGTTTCTTTCCTTCCTTCTGTTTTTCCAGAAGTTTCTTCTTACGGGAAATATCACCACCATAACATTTTGCCAGTACATCTTTTCGCATTGCGCGAACAGTCTCTCTGGCAATGATTTTTCCGCCTACCGCTGCCTGAATCGGAATCTCAAACAACTGTCTCGGAATTTCTTCTTTCAGTTTCTCGCACATTTTTCTGCCGCGCTCATAAGCTGATCCCTCAAATACAATAAAGGAAAGTGCATCCACTTCTTCTTTATTGACCAGAATATCCAGTTTTACCAGTTCGCTTCTCTCATAGCCCTTCATCTCATAATCAAAAGACGCATATCCTCTGGAACGGGATTTTAATGCATCAAAGAAATCATAGATAATCTCATTCAACGGCATATGATACGTCAGCAGTGCTCTGGTTGTCTCCATATATTCCATTCCCTGATACTGTCCACGCCGCTCCTGACAAAGATCCATGATCGGTCCGATGAATTCTGTCGTTACCATGATCTCTGCTTTTACCATCGGCTCTTCCATATATTCAATAGTTGACGGATCCGGCAGATTGGACGGGTTCGTCAGATCCATTACTTCACCGTTGGTCTTGTGTACTTTATAGATAACACCCGGTGCTGTTGTCACCAGATCCAGATTATATTCTCTCTCCAGACGTTCCTGGATGATCTCCAGATGGAGAAGCCCAAGGAACCCACAACGGAAACCAAAGCCAAGAGCAACGGAAGTCTCCGGCTCATAATAAAGAGACGCATCATTAAGCTGAAGTTTCTCCAGGGCATCACGAAGATCGCCGTATTTGGCACCGTCTGCCGGATAAAGTCCGCAGTAAACCATCGGATTTACCTTCTTATATCCCGGAAGTGCCTCCGCACAGGGGTTGTCTGCGTCCGTTACGGTATCACCCACACGGGTATCCCTCACATTCTTGATACTGGCAGTAATATAGCCGACCATACCTGCCGTCAGTTCATCACAGGGAATAAACTGGCCAGCGCCAAAATATCCTACTTCTACGACTTCCGTAGTAAATCCGGTAGCCATCATATGGATCTTCGTGCCCTTTTTTACACAGCCGTCCTTGATCCTGCAAAATACGATAACACCTTTATAAGGATCATAAACAGAGTCAAAGATAAGGGCTTTCAGAGGTGCATCCACATCTCCCTGCGGTGCCGGAACTTTATTTACGATCTGCTCCAGAACCTGTTCCACGTTCAGACCTGTCTTTGCGGAAATCTGCGGTGCATCCTGGGCTTCAATCCCGATCACATCCTCAATCTCATTGATAACACGCTCCGGGTCCGCACTTGGAAGGTCGATCTTGTTGATCACCGGAACCACATCCAGATCATGGTCCAGTGCCATATATACATTGGCAAGTGTCTGAGCTTCGATTCCCTGTGCTGCATCCACAACAAGGATCGCTCCGTCACAGGCAGCAAGGCTTCGGGAAACTTCATAGTTAAAGTCCACATGTCCCGGGGTATCGATCAGGTTAAAAATATACTCATTTCCGTCCTTGGCTTTGTATACAATACGAACCGCCTGGGATTTGATGGTGATCCCTCGTTCTCTCTCAAGGTCCATGTTATCCAGAACCTGGGCCTGCATTTCCCTCTCGGTAAGAAGTCCCGTCATCTCGATGATACGGTCCGCAAGTGTTGACTTGCCATGGTCGATATGTGCAATGATACAAAAATTTCGAATTTTACTCTGGTCTATCATTCAGGAAGTCCTCCTTAAATTTCTCTCGTATAAAGCGTTCAGAACGCATATTTTTCCATACTGTTCTTTATCATATCATATTTCAGCCTTCTTTGTCACTGCCTTTCAGAACTCTGTTTAAGATATCTGCAAATGGTTCCATGGCATTTCGGACTTCCTCTACGGTATTTGTCTGTGCTCCGGCCTCCAGAAGCAGGGCCCGTGGCTTAAGATGCAGATTATAGCGAAGACCTGCCAGATAGATCCCCCGGTAAAGATCGGGGTAATACTGTGCCGCCTGATATTCCAGCTGAAAGGAAAATGCCAGATTCTCTTCTATGTAAGGATTGGGCAGATAACTCACTGCCCCCTGACTGACTGTATAGCTTAATCCATTATAAAAAAGCAGCTGAGCAGTAGGTTTTCCATTCACCTGCGTTACCAGATGACGCTCATCCGGCACACCATCTCTGTGAAGATCGATCACAACTTCAATGGTGGGATTTTCTTCCAACACTTTTTCTATGGATGCCCTGGCATAATCATAAGCCTTGCTCCTGTCCAGTGTTCCTCCCATCATATCAAAGGCATCTGTTATATGAATGACCTGGTATCCATATGTTTTTTCCAGAAGTTCAGTAAGATGATCTCCCACTCCCACGATGGTGTCCTCAGTCTGTCCTTCCCTTGAATCTGCAAAAGCCTCCTGGGAATGGGTATGATAAATCAGGATCTGGGGTACCGATGAATCCTTTTTAACGGACAGATCCTCCTTCAGAAAACGGGGCGCACTGATCTGCTGCGCATTCGTTTCCGTATTGGAATCCAATATAAAAAACTGATTCATCACATAGTCAAAATCTGCCAGTTTCGCCTGAGACAAGTCAATCTGCGGATGTGGCAGTGCCACAGTCTCCTGTTCCTTCGCAGTATTTTCACCGGATCGGTTCTCCTCTGACGGAGGAGTCTCCGGTTCTGTGTTCCCCGGCTCCGTAGCTTCCTGTTCTGAACCTCCCGGCTCTGTAATTTCTGGCTCTGCAACTTCCTGTTCTGCATTTCCCTTAACAGTCTCCTTTTCATTTTTTTTGCCGTCAGGAGATTTTTTCTCTGCCTCTTCCGCTTCTTTCTTTTGGATTTCTTTTTTCTTTTGAAGCTCTTCTTTCTTCTGAAGGGCTTCTTTCTTCTCCACTTCTTCCGCCTCGGCCATCAACAGCGTCTCCTGCTCTTTTCGGTTCTCTGCTTCCACTTCTTCACCCAGATGCTCTGCGTTTTTTTCCTGCAAAAGCATCTCTGTTTCCCGGTCTCTGCCATTTTCCTTCTGCAGAGCTTTCTTTTCCAGAAAGCAATACAGCGGCAGCTGTCTGTAGATCTCACCATGCCTGAAAAAATCTCCCGGAAGGACAGCCACCACACCCAGGAAGATCAGGCTCAAAACCACGCAGAAAGCCCTCTGGATATTCGTCACCCACGATCACCTCTTATGGTATTTTATGACCTGTCCTCTTCGATTAGACTATCGGAAAAAGCCAGATTCAGTCCCTCGGAAATGGTAAAGCTTAAATATCGTACCGTTTCATCCACATCCTTTGGTGTTACAAACATGGTGTAAAGCTTCGGCGAGATCATTTCTTCCAGAAACTCCTTCTGCTCATCCTCCTCCAGTGCCTCCAGAAGCTCTGCCATGGAATCATGGACAATAGTAGCCGCATCCACCACAGTCGGAACACCGATCCCGATCACACGGACCGAAAGATTTTCTTCATTCAGGCCTTCCCTGTGATTCCCCACGCCGGAGCCCGGACTGATCCCGGTATCCGTGATCTGGATCGTCCGGTTAAGTCTTGTCGTACTTCTGGCCGCCAGCGCATCTACGGCAATCACCACATCCGGCTTTGTCTCCGAAACAACACCCCGAACAATTTCCAGAGTTTCCATTCCGGTCTGTGCCATCACACCCGGAACGATACCGCTGATCTGATGCATTTTCATATGTTCATTGCTCTTCAGCCCATATTCCCGGATCACATGCCTTGTCATATGAAGATTGGAAACTGCACGAGGGCCAAGAGAATCCGCAGTGATCTCCTGATTTCCAAGCCCTACCACCAAAATTGACAACTGACGTCCAAGATCGATCAGCTCCCTTAAATGATGTGCCACTTCTTCCGAGATCTCCCTGTGATAATCCTCATCCGGAACGGAAAGATCCGGTGCCTCAATGGTAATATAGGTTCCCTGCGGTTTTCCCATGGTCCTGGCTCCGTTTTCCGTTGTGATCCTCACAACTGTAGTACGCACCTCCTTTTCCTCATCGTATTTTTCCCTGATCTCTACTCCATGTACTTCTACATTTTCCTCCTGAAAGCGTTCCGTTGCTTCCAGTGCCAGGTCTGTTCTGATTCTGCTCCTTCCAGCCATACTCTCATCCTCTTTTTCTGTAAGATTGCAAAGACTTTTTCGCTGCTGCCTGCAGCTTTTCCGGTGTTTTCCCTTTTATTATTTCCCCTTTTTCCCATAAATATGTATCATTTCCCCTTTCCCACACAGCATCTGGTATTTTTTTCATATTTTTTTGGAATTTTTGCAAAAAACATCTTGACATTCCTGTGCACGTATAATAATATATATAAGCATGTTTCATAGGAGCGCCCGTGTCTGTTCCTGTGAATGTAATTTAATATTATATTTTTAAGGAATCGGAGGTGTACGAATTGGCTAACATTAAATCCGCAAAGAAGAGAATCTTAGTTAACAGAACTAAGGCTGCAAGAAACAAAGCAATCCGTTCTGCAGTTAAGACTTCCATCAAGAAAGTTGAGACAGCAGTTGAGAATAAGGATAAGGCAGCTGCAGAGGTTGCTCTTAAGGACGCAATCTCCACAATCAGCAAAGCTACATCCAAGGGCGTTTATCACAAAAATAACTGCGCCAGAAAAATTTCCCGTCTTTCCAAAGCTGTCAACAGCATTGCGTAATAGACCACGGAATATTTTAGTTATAAGCTTATAAGTAAAAGGAAAGACAGTCGAACCGTCAGCGACTGTCTTTTTTGTATATAGATTTCTGTTTTGTATATAGATTTCTGCATTGACCAAAAGGAGTTTTTTTATGATATCTCATCCCTTTCCCTACCGCATTATCCGCAGCAGCCGGAAAACCCTGGCGATCCAGATCAGCGTTTCCGGTCAGGTGACTGTCCGTGCTCCGCACACAATGCCAGATTCCACCATCCATCGTTTTCTCTCACAGAAAGAAAGCTGGATCCTGGAGCATCTCTCACACGCTGCCACTGATCCGGCACAACCCCAGGCTGAAAACCCGCCTCTTTCAGAATTCCGCCGCAGTTATTATATGGAATCCGCCAGAAAAATATTCAAAAGAAAAACCGCAGCCTACGCCAGAAAAATGGGCGTAACCTACGGCCGTATCACGATCCGGGAACAAAAAACCCGCTGGGGAAGCTGCACCAGCGAAGGAAACCTGAATTTCAACTGGCGGCTGATCTTCGCCCCGGAAAAAGTCCTGGATTATGTTGTGGTACACGAACTTTCCCACAGAAAAGAAATGAATCATTCCCCTGCCTTTTATGCAGTGGTGGCATCTGTGATGCCGGAGTATAAAGCCTGCGAAAAATGGCTCAGGGACAACGGAGCGACCCTGTGGCAGAACCCGTCTCCGTAAAACTCAGGCTCTCACTGCTCTCGCCGAGCTGTACTTCACGATCAGAAGCTCCACGCTGAGCACATCTCCAAGTGTACCTGTCTTTACCGCCTCTTCCGCATCCACAAAATCCCGCACAGCATTCTCCAGCTCTTCCACAGTGTAGGATCTGGCACAGGATGTCAGGTTCCGCACAACAAAAGAGGGTACTCCTAGTTTGGAAGCGATCTCGGTCTGAGAAAGACCCTCCTGTGACATTTTCTTGGTCAGGCAGATCTGACGAAACTGTTTCGCCAAAAGAAACAATATCCGCATCGGCGGTTCCCGAAGAGTCAGAAGGTCATAGTACAGATCCAGGGCCCGCTTCTGGTTCTTCTCCGTCACCGCACGCACCATATCAAAGATCTTATTGGTTGTCTGCGTGGTACAGACAGCCTGGATATCTGCAGCCGTCACAACATCTCTTCCGACCGTATAGGAGATCAGCTTTTCCAGCTCCATCCTTATATTTCCCATATCTGTTCCCGTCATGGTCAGCAGAAGCTCCACATCTCTCTGGGTGATCCTGCGGCCATTTTTTCCAAGGATCCCTGCTGCCCACCGCATAAGAGTCTTTTCATCCTGCTGTTTAAATTCCCCGATGCTGCCGCAGGCTTTTACCGCCTTATACATACGGCTTCTTTTATCTACCTCAGACTCGCAGAACACCAGATACAGATAATCAGGCAGAGCTTTCATATAATCTGCCAGTTCCTCACATTTGTTCTTAAAGAATCCCGTATCCTCAAGAAGGACTACTCTTCGCTCTGCAAAAAAGGGCATGGTATCACAAAGACTCAAAAGCTCCCGGACATCGATCCCCTTCCCCTCATATCTGGTAAAATTCATGGTATCATCGTCCGGGTTCAGAGCCTTCACCAGATTTCTTTTATATTGTTGTTTCAGATAGGCTTCCTCACCGTAAAGGAGATATGCCTGCTTAAATTTTCCTGTTTTAATATCTTCCTGAATATTCTTCAATCTCTGTACCCCTGTCTGATTTTCTCTGTAATCCAGTTTATACGACAACTGCCGGAAATGCAACACCCAAGCAAAAATTTGACTTTCCACCGGATTCATGCTACTGTAAACAGGTACATATTCCGGCAGATCCGTTCTGTCAGCGAAATATGTGGAAGGGAGTGTTCCATTATGGAAAAAAGAAGAAACAGCAGAACAAGCAACCTGAAGAGCGCAACCACCAAGGCCAAAGCTACCGTGAAATCAACTGTAGAAAAGATTGAAAAAACACCTGCAGCTGAAAAAACCGTTAAAGCAGTCAAAAAGGCAACAGAGACTGTAGCAGCCAAGGCACCAGAAGTAGTAGAAGAAGTTAAGAACACTGTAAAAAATCATAAGATCAGCGGCATCACACTTGAAATTTTTGAGACATCCATCACAGTTGCCGACCTTGAGGCAGCTGTTAAGAAAGATGCAGAAGCAAAAGGCCTTAAGGGCAAAGAGCTCCACATCTATGTAAATGCAGAAGAAAGAGCAGCTTACTACACTGCTGACGGAGAGGGTTCCGACGATTACAGGATCGATCTGACCACTCTGTAAGCTCCGGCGGATCTGTTCCACGATCACTTACTATGCCGGTCTGTCTGTGACATTCCGGAAACGCAAAAAAGCCATGCACAGGACATTTTCATCCGGTCCCGCTGCATGACTTTTCTTTTTTATCTTTTACTGGATCTTTTTGATCCAGTCTCTGGAGCAGCCTACTGCAGCTCTCCAGCCTTTTACCATGGCATTTCGCTTCTCGTCATCGATCTCCGTGCGGAAAATACGTTCCACATCACGACTTTCCAGTACTGCCTCCTTGCTTTCCCAGAATCCCACAGCAAGACCTGCCAGATATGCGGCACCAAGAGCAGTTGTCTCAATACATTCCGGACGTTCTACAGCCACATTACTGATATTGGCCTGAATCTGCAGGAGAAGGTTGTTTGCACTTGCTCCGCCGTCTACACGAAGAACTGCAAGGTCACTTCCTGCATCTTCCTTCATAACCTCCAGCACATCATTGACCTGATATGCAAGTGATTCCAAAGTCGCACGCACAATATGATACTTATTTACACCACGGGTCAGCCCCACGATCGTGCCGCGGGCATACTGATCCCAGTAGGGAGCTCCAAGTCCCGTAAACGCAGGCACGACGTAGCAGCCGTTTGCATCCGGTACCTTTCCCGCAAAATACTCGGTATCCGATGCGGAATCCACCAGATGAAGCTCATCACGAAGCCACTGGATCGCAGCACCAGCCACAAATACGGATCCCTCCAGAACATAAGTGATCTCTCCGTTAAGTCCCCATCCGATGGTTGTAACCAGCCCGTTATTGGAAAATACCGGTTTATCTCCTGCATTCATCAGAAGGAAACCACCGGTTCCATATGTATTCTTGGTTTCCCCTTTCTCAAAGCAGGCCTGTCCGAACAATGCTGCCTGCTGGTCACCGGCTGCACCGGCCACCGGGATCCTTCCACCGAAAAAGGATGGATCTGTCTCACCATAAATCTCACTGGACTCTTTTACCTGCGGGAGCATGCATTTCGGAATATCAAGCTCCTCCAGGATCTCATCATCCCACTCCAGTGTATTGATATTGAACATCATCGTTCTGGATGCATTGGAATAATCTGTTACATGAACAGCTCCCTTGGTCAGCTTCCAGATCAGCCAGGTCTCCACGGTACCAAACAGAAGCTCTCCCTTCTCTGCTCTTTCGCGGGCGCCCTCCACATTATCCAGGATCCATTTTACTTTGGTGGCAGAAAAATACGCATCGATAACAAGTCCTGTTTTCTGACGGAATTTTTCTTCCAGTCCCTTTGCTTTCAGGCTGTCGCAGTATTCTGAGGTTCTCCTGCACTGCCATACGATGGCATGATAAACCGGCTGTCCCGTATTCTTATCCCAGACAATAGTGGTCTCTCTCTGATTGGTGATACCGATCGCTGCAATATCCTCTGCCGTTGCCTCAATCTGGTTCATAGCCTCTCTGGCAACAGAAAGCTGTGTGGACCAGATCTCGCCTGCATCATGCTCTACCCATCCCGGTTTCGGAAAATGCTGGATAAACTCCTTCTGCGCCACACTGCGGATCCTTCCACTTTCATCAAAAAGAATACAGCGGTTACTGGTCGTTCCGGAATCCAGCGCCATAACATATTTTGCCATATAAAAATCCTCCAATACATTTCTTGGCTGCGGCTCAATGCCTCTGCAGCCTCATAATTTCCATACCTTCTGATTTGTAGTGGAAACCGCTGCTGCCCCCGCACCCAGGGCTCCCATCACATCCTCCTTATCGGAGATCAAACCGCCTGCGATCACAGGCACCTTGCTTGTTTTACATATCTGTTTAAGAATCTTCGGCATCAGCCCCGGCAGAACCTCTACCACATCCGGCTTTGCTGCCATTACCTGTGTTTTCACATTTTCATAAGCCATAGAATCAATCAAAATTCCACTCATTAGAACCGTCTTGTTTTCTTTCCATG
>ERZ1106951.3705-NODE-3705-length-10859-cov-3.762310_pt1 | contig 10859 bp, 5 predicted proteins | sample MGYA00403676_ERZ1106951 | MGnify/ENA primary metagenome ERZ1106951 (study PRJEB35170, sample SAMEA104062398) | human gut metagenome | biome: human gut; feature: human-associated habitat; material: faeces | place: Denmark | collected 2012-04-23 ...
TGGAAAAAGCAGAAAACTATGATGGTGAAATTCCGCTTTTTTAAGTGTAACAATTTCCAGTTTGTTATTCCACACACATCGGGTCAACTTGCCCCGAACTTTTATAACTAAATACCCGCCGCCCATACAGCGGCACACCGCATCCAGTGCCTGTCCCCGGCAAAAAAGTACGGTCAGCAAAACGATAAACGGCGCAGCAATCAATTTTAATATCAGTCTCATATCTTTAGCCCCTTTCTATCTTCCTACCTATATTTTACCATGCGAGCGCAGGGGCAACAATGTTGCAGACGGTTAGTAAATCTTGTCAAGAAATATTGTTTCTGAAGGTTTCATGCTATATAATAAATCGTAATATGAGGAGGTGTTGGTATTATGAATAAATCACAAAAAGAGTTAGTCCTGATGGATTGCAGAATAATGCTAAAAAAACTTGGAGATATACCGTTTGATTTGTCATATGAAATTTTTCAAAAGGATTTATGGAATATTGGAAATAAATATGGCATAACTGGGCCGGAGGTTTTTATGATTTTGATGGATAATTTTCCTAAAAAGGAGGGGAATAAATGAAAAAGAGCAAGAGCCTTTTTGAGGCACTTACAGCGCTCAAAGCAGTAACTCAAACCCTTTTCAAAAAAATGCCGGTTCTATTTTTGGTTGTAGTTTACTTGATTGATTTGGGTATTCGCAGTTATTTGTCCGCAGGGTGGTCAACTACATATTTATTAGGGTTGCTAATTCTCATAATTTCTATTGGAATCTATGTTAGTAGCAAAAGCTTTTCGGAAACGACACTTAGTTTTGTGTTGGGCATATTAACCATTTATTCGATTGATTGGGAAAAAGCAAATATCACCTTGTTTGTCATTCTATATTTGGCATATATCGTTGTGACATTTTATATTTCAGCTATTCGATTAGCTGCAAATCAGGAAAGTATTTTAACTCAAGCTGCGTGCAAATTAGATATAGGCAATTATAAGGATGTATATAAGCGGTTAAAAAACATTTCCCAGAAATCCACAAAATATGGACAATTATCTATACTGGACAAAAGCGAAATCATTCGTTATTTAGCATTTCGGCAGGTTATTATTGGTGAGTATGAAGAAGCAATCAATATGATAGAGTTAATCAAAAATGTATGTCAAGCGGAAATAACGCCGTGTTGTGAGATATATTATGGCTTCTATACCTATTGTCACAATCAGACTCCCACACCTCCGAATATTTCAAAAGAGGTGGAGAAAATGTTTGATAAGGTAACGACATTGACTATCTCCTATTTAGAGTTCTTTGAAATTTTCGCACAGACCAAACGCATATTAGTTGAAAAAGCACTATCATTTGATAAGTATTTACTTGAAATCAAATTGTTGGCTCTACAAGGATATAGTAGCGCAGATATAAGTGAGATAATGCGAGAAAAATATCTAAAATAAAAAAGGCAAAAAAAAGTGCCTGTCCCCGGCAAAAAAGTATAAACTTTATAAAAGTTCTATAAACAAAAGTATACATTTTGTGCAGAGGAGTCTGAGCAGCAGCACGAGAGGGTAGCGTGTTACTGCTCAGCTCAACTTATCAAGAGAGTGAAAAAATAGGATGACAACGGTTGTATTTAGTGCTATACTTAACCCAGTATCAAGGGTAAATACACCTCATTAAATATGTCCATCTTACATTGGTGTATGTCCACAGCAAAAAATGTGGGAAAAGCAGGTCAGTAAAAATCGAAATACAAACAAGAACTGTAGCCTGCAGTAATACTCTCCATGGGGCAAGATCATGTTAGAAAGCTTAGCAGGCATTCGGTGTATGAACAGGTGGGACGAAGGAAGTTGGGATACGATACCATTAGACACGGAAGGTTCACCATCATAGTTAACAGAGAATTTATAACACTTATAAAGAAGACCAATGGGACGTTTTATAAGATGTACTCTCTTTTAGCTATTCAGTACAAGATACAATGACTGTCATACACTTTTGGCTTTGGTTTAAGAGGTAAATATTTAAAGAAAAGCCTGAAAAATCAATGATTTAGGGCTTGATGATATTAGGAAGGAGAAGATGATTTTATCATCAAATTAAAATGCAGAAAGTTTTTTTATCCCATAGCAGTGCGGACAAAGAATCGTATGTTCGAATTGTTGCAAAGAAATTGATAAATAACATTGGTGAAGAAAATGTAATATTAGATGAGATTACATTCCAACAGGCTCGAAAAACTATAGAAGAAATTGATAAGGGCCTGAATGAAACAGATTTATTTGTTTTGTTTATCTCAGAAACTTCTCTTAAATCGGAATGGGTGCAAGAAGAAATTTTCAAAGCAGAGGATCTTTGGAATAAGAAAAAATTGAATCAGATTTGTCCAATCATCATTAGTGAAAAAATAACATATGATAATCCTAAAATACCTGATTGGTTAAGGGAGAATTATAATTTGCAATATGTAAGTCGACCGACGAAGGCAGAACAAATAATCGAGCAAAGAATGATTGAGTTATCATTTGAAAAGCATCCTCGATTAAAGGAAAGAAATGAGATTTTTGTGGGAAGAAATGATCTAATAGGGTTGTTTGAAGAAAGAATGGATGATTTTGAAAAAAGTAAACCAGTGTGTATGGTTGCTTCAGGTATCAAAAGTGTTGGAAGAAGAACGCTATTAAAGCACTGCATTTATAAGAGCAATATTAAAAAGAATAGTTATCCATTTCCAGAAATTTCATTAAATTATGCGGAGAGTGTCGAGGATTTTATATTAAAAATATATGATCTTGGATTTGAAGATGATTTAGACATAAAAGGTTTAATGACAAAACCACTTGCTGAAAAAATATCATTAGCAGCAGATTTATTGGCAACTATCCAGAGATTGTCTGATATCATATTTATTGATGACAACGGATGTATTATTAATCAAGATGGAGAATTTGCAGAATGGTTTTCTAAAACAATAGAGAGTGAAAAGATAAAAGATAAATTTTCTGTATGTATTATTTCACGTTATCGATTAAGGACTTTTTCGGGTGAAATATCTTACAGTACAAAAGAAAAAATATCTCACTATGAAGTGTCTGAATTAAATAAAAAAGAACGCGATGGCTTGCTTTCTAGATATTTAAAATTTGAGAATATAGAATTAGAAATAGATGATATGCGGTTGATTTCTGGTTTGCTGTCAGGGTATCCAGAGCAGGTGTTTTTTGCTGTACAACTGATAAAAGATAAAGGGATCGAGTATTTAAGAAAAAACACATTTGAAATTATAGAGTATAATAATAAAAAAGCAAGCATACTATTAAAGGATATAGAAGGCGATGTTGAAAAAATTTCGTTTTTGGCATTGCTATCAGGATTTGATTATATAAGCCTTAAGTTTGTAAATTAAATTGGTGAAGAGGATCTTAAATATATACATTGTATTGATGAATTTATTTCAAAGTCTATTTGTGAATATGTTGGTGTTCTTAAAGAGTATATTAGAGTTAACGAAACGATAAAGGATTATGTGACTAGAAATAATTATCAAATAAAAGATCAGCATAAGGCTAACATGGACAAGAACCTTAATAAATTTTTAGAGAGCATGTCTATGAGTGAATATGATGTTCCAGAATACTTATTCTCTTTGAAAGAGTCATTGCTCCGAGGAAAAGCAATTGATGAAAGTTATTTGATCCCTTCCTTGTATTTAAAGTCAATGACAGAATTATACAATAATAGAAAAAATAAGGAAGTTATTAACTTCGCATATAAGGCACTAGAAAAAGAGGAATTTACTGATACCCGAATAGCTTTTGAGATACGGTATTTGTTGTGTTCTGCATTAGCAAAATTGAGGGATAATCGTTTTAAAGATGAAGTACAGGAAATATCTGGTCCGAATTATTATTTTTTATATGGATTTTATTATCGTCAGATTGGAAAGTTTGATAAGGCTCTTGAGATGCTTGATAAAAGTATGGAAAGAAGAAATAATTTTTCAAAAGCAAAGAGAGAAAAGGTACAGGTGTACATTGGTATGCAAGAGTTTCAGTCTGCCAAGGAATTAGCAAAAGAAAATTATTATAATTATATGGATAATCCATACCATATTCAGGCATATTTTTCTTGTTTGATAAAATCAGAAAAAAGTAAAGAAAATCGAGAAATATTAAATCAGCTTATAGATGGATTGCAAAAGATAAATACTGATGTTGCAAAAGAAATGACGCTAAGATGTCGGGCTCAGGTTGAAGCATTTTATGACGGAAATGAGGAAGAAGCTCTTTCACTAATAGGACAAGCAATAGAGATGAATCCTAACATTCATTATGCAAAAATTGTAAAATTTGATATATGTGAGCGATTTGATATGCTTGATGATATGCGCCAGATTATAAACTTTTTCGAACAACCGGAATACAAAAATAAGTATCATAATAATATAATTAGCTTTAAGGCAATTTTATTAGCAAAAGAAGGGCAAATTGATGAAGCAGTAGATTACTTTCGTGGTAATATATGGGATTATACGGAGGATGCAAAAGATAAATTTATAGCAAAATTGGAAAGATATAAGATTGAAAATGAGAAGTAGACATTGAGCGGCAGAAACTGACCACATTGGTGCCACACAGTGTACGCAATGCCATTTAGCTAGATGTTCGAGAAAATGTTCGATTTGTAATTGAGTTTTTTCAAAAGTACCAAAAAAGCTATTTATGAGGCAAAGCAGCAAAAAAGAGTATACGAAATAAACGGATTAAAAGAATAAAAATAGTCCGCATCCCCGTTACAGCAGCTACAGAACACAGGATCTTGCAAAGCAAACTGATATTCTTAAATCGAACAAAGTAGGTAGAGAGAGAATTGCCGAAAATTAACCAGTCGGCAGTGCATTTTCTTTATTTAAGAAACTGCTTGTAATTTGTCTCGTTTAGGAATATAATCAATATGTATTTTGCCCAAAATGTGTACTGCACTATGTGGCGGTACATATTTTCCATAAGGGGGATTTAAAATTGAGAAGAAAAAAAGTAATATTGTTCCTGCTGTTGACGGGCACTGCGCTTTTAGCAGGCTGTGTGAAAAAGAGTGTAAAAAAAGAGGAGGCAGAAACAATCAGGGTGTACTTGTGGACCACAAATTTGTATGATGAATATGCACCTTATATTCAGTCACAGCTTCCAGATGTGAATATTGAATTTGTAGTTGGCAATAACGATTTGGATTTTTATAAGTTCTTGGATGAAAATGGCGGACTTCCTGATATTATTACGTGTTGTCGTTTCTCACTTCATGATGCAAGTCCGCTTAAGGATAGTCTTATGGATCTTTCCACAACAAATGAGGCAGGTGCAGTCTATAATACATATCTCAATAATTTCATGAACGAGGATGGAAGTGTGAACTGGCTTCCTGTATGCGCGGATGCGCATGGATTTGTAGTAAACAAAGGATTGTTTGAAAAGTATGGTATTGAGCTGCCGACAGATTATGACAGCTTTGTTTTGGCGTGCCAAAAATTTGAAGAAGCAGGTGTTCGCGGATTTACTGCAGATTATTACTATGATTATACATGTATGGAAACACTGCAGGGACTGTCTGCTTCAGAGCTTACATCTACGGATGGACGTAAGTGGCGTACTGCTTATAGTGATCCTGCCAACAAAGAGCGTGTTGGCCTGGATGATATTGTTTGGCCGCAGGCTTTTGAGCATATGGAACAGTTTATTAATGATGTGAAATTGGGACAAGACGATCTGAAACTTAATTATGATGATGTAATAGGTATGTATCAAAATGAAGAGCTTGCTATGTATTTTGGCACTTCAGCTATGGTGAAGACATTTCAGGATCAGGGCATCGACACAGCGTTTTTACCATTCTTTAATCAGAATGGTGAAAAATGGATCATGACAACTCCATATTTTCAGATAGCATTGAATAAGGATTTGGAACAGGATGATTCACGACGCAAAAAAGCAATGAAGGTATTAAAAGAGATGATGTCAGAGGAAGCGCAAAATCTAATTATTGCGGATGGTCAGGATATGTTAAGCTACAGTCAGGATGTGGATTTTTATCTTACTGAGTATTTAAAAGATATTAAGCCTGTTATTGAAGAAAACCATATGTATATTCGTATTGCATCAAATGATTTCTTTTCTATTTCTAAAGATGTGGTTTCTAAGATGATTGCAGGTGAGTATGATTCAAATCAGGCATATAAGGCATTTAATGACCAGTTAAAGGATGAAAAATCAGCTTCTGATGATGTTGTGTTGAAGGTACAGAATACATATTCAAATTACTTCCATGCTGACGGCGGAAATGAAGCTTATTCAGTTATGGCAAATACGCTGCGCGGTATTTACGGGACAGATGTGCTTATTGCAGCGGGAAACAGTTTTACAGGAAATGTGCTGCAGGCTGATTACACTAAAAAAATGGCAGGCAGCATGATCATGCCAAATAGTCTTTCGTCTTACAAATGTGAAATAACAGGAGCAAAGCTAAAAGAAATATTGAAAGCTTTTGTGGAAGGCTGCGAGGGCGGATTTATTCCATTTAACCGCGGTTCACTGCCAGTTGTCAGCGGCATTTCTATGGAGGTTAAGGAAAATGGCAATGGCTATACATTGACTAGCATAAAAAAAGACGGAAAGACAATCAAAGATGATGATACATTTACTGTGATGTGTCTGGCAATAAAAAAGCATATGGAGCCATTTCTTTCATTAGAAGGTGATCTGTTCGAAGGTGGAGACACGCTCGTGAAGGATACATGGATCAATTATGTCTTAGGGGATGATGCTGTTTTGGCAAAACCAGAGCCGTATATTACTTTGAGGTAAGTAGATGGATGAGATAAATTACAGGAAAAAGAAACAGTTTATGAAAAAAAGACTGGGAGTATTTGCAGCAGCAATTGTCTTAATCATTGGAGTCAGTATGGTGGGCATCCAATATACAAGGTTTGTGTCGAAGACTGTGTATCAGGAAAGTACTTCTCATTTGACAGAGATCTTTCACCAGTCAAATAAAGCATTAAATGAACTTGTCAATAAAAATTTGACATATCTTCATATGTGGAGTGCGTATCTACAGAAGGCTTCGACAGAAAAAGAAATTTGTGATTATATCAATAAAGTACAGGAAGAAACAGGATTTTCGGGCTTTTATTTTTTATCGTTTGATGGCAATTATAAAACGATAACAGGCGAAACCGGGTATCTTGGATTACAGGGAAATCTTGATGATAAGATCACTCAGAGAAATGATATTATAATGAATGCAGCACTGCCTGGAAAATCGCAAATGCTTGTTTTTGCGTGTCCTGAAGTTAATGGAATTTATCAGGGGTTTGAATATGACGCCATTGCTGTTGCATATGACAACTCTGATATTGTAAAAGTATTAGATATCTCTGCTTTTCAGGGAAATGCAGGTGGATATGTAGTTCATTCAGACGGACGCGTTGTGATTGATCATGCACCAGAGTCATGGAAAACAGCATATAATTTCATAGCTGTTTTAAGAGATCATTCTGGGCTTTCAGAAGATGAGATTATGGCATTTTCAGAGGAGCTTAAGCAGGGACACACAGGCGCTATGCTTGTAAATTTAGAGGGAAGAAATTACTATCTGATTTATGAAAAGGTGAACATTCAGGATTGGGAATTGCTTGGAATTGTTCCAGCTGATATTGTCAATGCCAGTATGAATGAGCTGCAGTTTAGTACGCTTATTATTGTAGGTGCCCTGCTGTTTAGTATTGCAGCATTCATTATTGTAATGATTCTTAGAAAAAACCGGTTAAATATAAAGAGCAAAAATACACAAATTTTGTACAGGGATGAGATGTTTAAAAAACTGTCGATGAATGTAGATGATGTTTTTTTGATGGTAGATGCTAAGACAGCCAGAGTTGACTATGTAAGTCCGAATGTTGAAAAGCTGCTTGGTATTACAGTGAAACAGATTAAAGAGAATATTTATGTTTTGGGAAAGCTTCATCCGCAGGATACAGAAGGACAAAGATCTAAACATCTAAAAGGACTGCTTGTCAATGAACAGCGTGAGTGGGATTTTGAGTATGTTCATAAAAAAACAGGGGAACAGCGTTGGTTTCATATCATAGCAATGGGCAGTGAGATAGAGAAAAAACAAAAATGTATCATTGTAATGTCAGATAGAACTGCCGATAGGAAAATGAATCAGGCATTGTCAGATGCTGTCAGTGCAGCTGAAACAGCCAATCGTGCAAAGAGTACATTCCTTTCAAATATGTCTCATGACATTCGAACACCAATGAATGCTATTATAGGTTTTACTACACTTGCTGTAAGCAATATTGAAAACCAGGAAAAGGTAAGAGACTATTTAGGAAAGATCCTTGCATCAAGCAATCATCTGCTTTCTTTGATCAATGATATATTGGATATGAGCCGCATTGAAAGCGGAAAGATTCATCTTGAGGAAACTAAGGTTAATTTGTCAGATCTTCTTCATGATTTGAAGACAATTATAAGCGGACAAATTCATGCAAAGCAGTTGGAACTTTATATGGATGCAATGGATGTTACAGATGAAGATATATACTGCGATAAGACACGATTAAATCAGGTGCTTTTGAATCTGCTGTCAAATGCAATTAAATTTACACCGGCAGGAGGAACAGTTTCTGTTCGTCTAAGACAGTTTCCAAGTACTCAAAAAGATTGTGCTCAATATGAGATTAGAGTCAAGGATAATGGAATTGGCATGAGTCAGGAGTTTGCACAGAAAATTTTTGATCCCTTTGAGAGAGAGCGAACATCTACTGTAAGCAAAATTCAGGGTACTGGACTTGGCATGGCTATTTCCAAAAATATCGTGAATATGATGGGCGGTACGATTGAGATTAAGACGCAGAAAAACAAAGGTACAGAATTTATTATCCGTTTGATGTTTCGTATTCAGTCTGAGAAGCATCGCGTTGAAAAGATAACAGAGTTAGAAGGTCTTAAGGCATTAGTAGTAGATGATGACTTTAATACATGTGACAGTGTTACAAAGATGCTTGTAAAGGTTGGAATGCGTTCAGAATGGACACTTTCCGGTAAGGAAGCTGTTCTTCGTGCACGCCAGTCCATGGAACTGGGGGATGCATTCCATGCTTATATCATAGACTGGCGTCTGCCGGATATGAATGGTATTGAAGTCACCCGGCAGATACGCAGTATGGGTGATGATACGCCGATCATTATCCTGACTGCTTATGACTGGTCAGACATTGAAGTAGAAGCCAGAGCAGCAGGAGTAAATGCATTTTGTGCAAAACCGCTGTTTATGTCAGATATCAGAGAGACATTGATGGCTGCTATCGGTCAGAAGCAGACCGGGGCAGAGGACCGTATCCTTCCGGAAGCAGGTCCTGATTTCAGAGGTAGATGTATATTGCTTGTGGAAGACAATGAGTTAAACCGTGAAATTGCTGAGGAGCTTCTTAAACAATATGGATTCCTGGTTGATATAGCGGAAAATGGAGCAGAGGCAGTGAAGAAAGTGAAGAATTCAGCACCAGGCACTTATGATCTGGTGCTTATGGATATTCAGATGCCTGTAATGAACGGATATGAGGCCACGGAGCAGATCCGGGCACTGGAGGATCCGGCACTAGCGAAGATCCGGATCCTTGCAATGACTGCCAATGCTTTTGACGAAGACAGAAAGCAAGCACTGAAATGTGGTATGGATGGATTTTTGTCCAAGCCAATCGTAATGGAAGAATTGATCCGTACATTACAAAATAATATGATGTAAGTGTCAAAAGTATAAATTGCGTTTGTGCTCGCACAAATAAGCAATTTATACTTATTGACACGCCGAACACCGAAAACGAAATAAAATGGTGTGAACACGCCATTTTATGGGAGTTTGAGGTGTTCGAGGATTGCGGGAATTGCATAGCAATGGAGCAATCCGGTTACATCAGTGAGTGGCAAAATTTACTTTTGACACTCACATCATAATATGAAATGAGCCAGATCACAGCCATTTACCCATGTTTTTTGACCTTTTGAACATAGTATTTTTGAATCCAGGATCATCTTAATTTCCAGATATCCCGGTCATACTCCCCGATCGTTCTGTCAGAGGAGAAATATCCGGCCTGGCTGATATTGACTAACATTTTTCTTGCCCATGAGGTGCGGTCTTCGTAGTCAGCGAAGGCCTTTTCTTTTGCTTCGCAGTAAGCTTTGAAATCCGGGAAAGTCATGAACCAGTCTTTGTTTAACAGTTCTTTGTACAGGCGTTCCAGGTTTTCTTTATCGCCTACGGCTAACATTTTCTTGCTGATGATGAAGTCTACGGCTTCTTTAATAGCCGGGTCTGCATCGTAGTAGTCTTTGGAGCAGTAGCTGGCGTTTTTGTAGCGTTCAATGACAGTCTCACTGGAATCACCGAAGATGTAGATATTGTCATCGCCTACCAGCTCATGGATCTCTACGTTAGCGCCGTCATCGGTTCCAAGGGTTACAGCACCATTTAACATGAATTTCATGTTTCCGGTTCCGCTGGCTTCCTTGGAAGCAAGGGAGATCTGCTCGGAAATATCGCAGGCCGGGATCAGCTTTTCAGCCAGAGTGACATTGTAGTTGCTTACCATAACTACATTTAAGTATGGTTTTACCTCAGGGTCCTTTTCAATGATCTGCTGCAGGCAGAGGATCATATGGATAATATCCTTGGCAATGATATAGGCAGGTGCAGCCTTTGCCCCGAAGATGGCAGTGATCGGTGTAGTTGGTTTTTTGCCCTTTTTGATCTCCAGGTATTTATGGATGAGATAAAGGGCATTCATCTGCTGTCTCTTGTACTCA
>ERZ1106951.3714-NODE-3714-length-10833-cov-2.774912_pt1 | contig 10833 bp, 7 predicted proteins | sample MGYA00403676_ERZ1106951 | MGnify/ENA primary metagenome ERZ1106951 (study PRJEB35170, sample SAMEA104062398) | human gut metagenome | biome: human gut; feature: human-associated habitat; material: faeces | place: Denmark | collected 2012-04-23 ...
TCCATCAGCTGTTCCTTGATCTCCTTGGAGATCACTGCCTGAAAATCTCTTACGATCGTTGGGAACGGGTGTGGTCCCATAACAGAACCAAGGCAGTAATGGGTATCGCTGATGCGGTTGGTCCACTCTCTGAAGCATGCAGAGCAGGCATCCTTTAAGGTTCCGGTACCTGTAGTTACAGGGATAACGGTTGCTCCTAGCAGTCTCATACGGTATACGTTTAAAGCCTGACGCTCGGTGTCTTCCTTACCCATATAAACCACACATTCCATTCCCATAAGAGCTGCTGCTGTAGCGGTTGCAACACCGTGCTGTCCTGCGCCGGTCTCAGCGATGAGGCGGGTCTTGCCCATTTTCTTGGCTAACAGCGCCTGTCCTAAAACATTGTTGATCTTGTGAGCGCCAGTATGGTTTAAGTCCTCTCTCTTTAAGTAGATCTTGGCTCCGCCCAGGTCTTTGGTCATCTTTTCTGCATAATACAGACGGCTTGGACGACCTGCATACTCATTTAACAATTCAGTCAGCTCCGCCTGAAACTGAGGATCATCTTTGTAATGATTGTAAGCCTCTTCCAGTTCGATCACTGCGTTCATCAGTGTTTCCGGAATATACTGGCCACCATGGATTCCGAAACGTCTTTTTGCATTTGACATATTTTTTTCCTCCTCTTGCCTTTCATGTACCATTTGTACACTTATCTGTGTCTGTTGTACATTTACCTGTGTTTTTTCCTTCTTTTCCTTCATCTGACGGGGCAGTTGTCAATGTTTCGTGCAAACACGGACTTTGACCGGCTGCTCACGCAAAAAAGTCCCTGACGATATAAATATCATCAGGGACGGAATAAACCGCGGTGCCACCTCTGTTTCACATAAGCTGTGCGCTCTGCGTAGTACAATCATACTACCGGCTATTAACGTCAGCCCCACGTCGCAGAATACTCGAAGTCACCTTCTTTGACTGCGCCCTCAACGGTCCATTTGACAATCTGGGATCTATCGGACTTCCACCAACGCCGACTCTCTGTGAGGCCATAACTGCCGTTATCTCCGTTTCAACGGTTTTCTAATGAAGTTGTTTGGAGTATAGCACTGTGACGTGGTGATGTCAAGAGTTTTTATTCGGATTTTCTTCAGTCCTTTTCGTTAATTTCTGAAATTTCAGAAACTGCCTGCAACGCACACACTGTCAGCGCAATTCCATCCATATACTCTTTAATGGATAAATGTTCATTTGGCGCATGATTATCTGAATCAGCATCACTCCATCGCACCTGAATAGCCGGAAGCTTTAAAACATTAGTCCACAAATAATCGGGGGCTGATGATGGTCTGCATGGGTAGATCACATATTCACCATAAATGTCACGACAAATTTCTTCAACAGCCGGCAAATACGGCGTATTCACATCTGTTTTTGAAGAAGGGATATAACCATCATTTTCAATTTTCACATTATCATACCCCATCATCTCAACATGCCTCTTGATACATTGAAATACCTTCTCAGGATCCTGATCTGGTACTAAACGGCAATCGATCAATGCTTCCGCTTTTGCAGGAACTACTCCATTAGCTCCTGTTTTAATCCAGCAAATATTAAATGTAGGCTGTCCTAAAAGTCTCGGATAAAAGTCCTTGCCATAATTAGACGACTTTGCCTCATAGATTGTATTCAAACTGTCCTCTGACTTCGGCAGTTTATCCATGATCTCAATTTCTTTTTCTGTAAAAGGTAATATTCCTTCCTCAAAACCAGGTATCAGAATCTTATCTTTTGATCTGCACTTTCCCAATATCTCCACCAACTGCCACGCAGCTGATGGCAGTACCGGAGCATAACGGGCATGAACATTCCTATTCATCGTTTCAACTGTAATATGAATAGACAAATCTCCCTTTGCCCCCAGAGCAATGATAGGAAGTCCACTAGGATCCTTTGGACCATCGCTGAAAAACACCAGATCTGCTGCCAATTCCGTCCTGTGCTCTGCCAGAAATTCCTCCAATCCTCTACTGCCGCATTCCTCATCCCCTTCAAATACAAAAATAACATTTACGGGAACTTCCATTTTTCTTCTGATAAAGTATTCCAAAGCTTTTAAATGAGCCATTAAAGGTGATTTATTATCAGCACTTCCTCTTGCATAAACTTTTCCATCACGTACTGTAGGAACAAACGGATCTGAATGCCACAATTTTCGTTCTCCAGCCGGTTTCACATCGTAATGGGCATAGATCAGAACTGTCTTTTTTTCCGGATCATTGCCAAACCGCCCTACCAGGACTGGAGCGGGTTTTACAGAATACTTTGTTACTTGAATTCCAATTTCTTCCATTTTTTTCTGGATCCAGTCACAGCACGTTTCAATTCCTTCCCCTGTTTCACTAACACTTATATGACGGATCAGTTCATACCAATCTTCCAAAACCTGATTCTCATAACATTTTAGATATTCCTTGATATCTGATAAAAGTTTTTTGTCTTTCATGTCCATCCTCTTCTACATTTCACTGATTTCTTTTAAAACTGTGGCTGTAAGCTCAGTCCCTTTGATATAATTGGATAAAGTTAAATGTTCATTTGGTGCGTGATTATCAGAAGTAGCATCACACCAAAGCACCTGGATCGTAGGAAGCCCCAGAATATTGGTCCACAAATAATCCGGTGCTGTTGATGGCCGATTAGGATATACCATGTACGGACCAAATACATTCCGGGTTGCTTTCTCCACTGGAAGCAGATACGGAGTATCAACCGGTGTTTTTGTAGGCTCTGTAATTCCATGACAAATGACTTCTACGTTGTCATATCCTAATTTTTTAATGTATTGTTTCAGATTATCCAATATTTTATTGCCATCCTGGGCAGCTACAAGACGCATATCAATTTTTGCAATTGCCTTTGATGTAAGAACAGTTGCTGTTCCGTTTCCTGTATATCCAGAACTGATTCCTGATATATTAAAACTTGGGGTTCCATTTAATTGTATATAGTAACCCTTATCTGCCGGATAGATCGGATAAGCTCCATAACTTCTAAATAGATTTTCTCTCACGTCCGGCAGTTTATCGTATATAGCTTTTTCAATTTCTGTCGGCTGTACAACATCATCATAAAAGCCTGGGATATGGACAGTACCATCCTCTGTCTTTAATTTATTTAATAGCTGAACCATTTGCCATGCTGCACTCGGCAAAACAGGTGCATATTGGGAATGCACATTTCTGGTCATAGTTGTCAACACTAATTCTACATATAGCATTCCCTTTACACCAAGAGCAATAATCGGCTGGTCATTATGGTTTTTAGATCCATCGCTAAAATATACCATATCAGCTTTTAATAATTCTTTATGTGAGCGAAGAAATTCTGGCAATCCTTCGCTATTACTTTCTTCTGAACCCTCAAAAATGGTTTTTATATTAACAGGCAATTCCCCATATTCTTTCAACCAAAATTCAATTGCATTTAAATGAGCCATTAATGGTCCCTTATTGTCTGCTGTTCCACGTCCGTACATTACCCCTTCTATAATTGTTGGCTCAAATGGCGGTGTTCTCCACTGAGTAAGGTCACCCTGAGGTTGTACATCATAATGAGCATATATCAAAACTGTCTTTTTTGAAGGATCTTCTCCAATTTTTCCAATAATCACTGAATGTGGCTCGATTGGATAAGTCTGTACATCCATTCCAATTGCTTTCATCTTTTTCACTATTAGTTCACAGCATTTAGATACTCCTTCACCAGTACTGCTTACACTAGGCTGAGCTACAATCTCTGATAATCCTTCTATAAGTTTACTTTCATTTTCTTTTAAATACTCCCTTAAGTGATCTGAAAAAAACTTATGTTCCATTATAAATCCTCCTTTTTTAATAACATGTCTTCTCAAAACCATGTAATCCATTCAAAAAAAGCCAGACCTTATTCAGGACTGGCTGCACTACAAAAAAGAGAATATTATGCAATTCTCCTTTTCACATTCTATTCATTTCACTGTCTCATTTATCTAAAGCTTCTCACATATTTTCTTTTTTGTCAATCTTTTTTATCTTCAATTATTGCCACTCACCATCTATACCAACATTACTTTGATAATACAAAGCGGATCATGTCCAAAAAACGGGTGAAAACCGGATATTGTTTCATTTTTTCCGGATAAAAAGCCATATAATCCACCGTAATCGGAGGATTTCCTATAAGAAAACAAGCAGGTTTGCGTTCTTCGTTAAAATATGATAGATAGCTTTCAAAAATAAAGCCAACCCCTGCGCCTGCAGTGACCAGGCGTAAAATAGTCTCTGTTCTGGTATATATCTCTATTGTTTCTGGTCTCCATCCTAAAGAGGCAAAAAGTTGTTCTGCATGTTCCCTCAATGTATATGCTTCCGGCAGCAACATAAAATTTTCATTTTTAAACCAAGATAAATCGATCCAAGGATATGGCTTGGCAGATTTAATTCCATATGCGTTTAGCAAATGATTCTTTGGAGTGATAAACAGCAACCGGTCCTTCATCAAAAATTCCGCACTTATTCCCGGTATCTGCCTCATATGATTATGAAGTAAAAGATCAATTTCTCCCCTTTCCAGCATATTAAACAAATTTTCACCATGATTTTCGTTAAAAACAACATCCAATTTAGGAAATTCCTGTTTAACTGCCATAGTCAATGGCGGCACAACATGAGGAGCTCTGATCTGCTGGATTCCTACTCTAATACATGATAAATCCCGTTTTTTCAACACCTGAAGTTCTCTATCAAATTCTTCTTTTATGCAGAGCATCTTTTTAGCCTTATTAATATAAAGCTCCCCAGCAGGAGTTAATTTCATAGGAACTGCAGAGCGGTCAAATAACTTTACATCCAAATCCTTTTCCAAATGATTTAAGAATGTAGTTAATGCCGGTTGACTAATTCCCAGTTCTTTTGCCGCTCTTGTAATATTACTATGACGTTCCAAAGAAAGCATATAAATTTGTTCTTTTAAATTCAAAGACCATTTTCCTCCTCTCTGCCAAATATGCAAAATTTTCTCAGTATAATCAAACATTATGGGAAGCATTCTGTTATAAACAGATTTTATCTTTACAATTCTTTGTTTATTGATTATACTTCACTCAACATTTTCCTGCAACAGGAAGCTGTTTCTTTTCATTTCTGTTCTCATTTTCTTAATTTTTACTAAAGGGGGAATTTTTATGCTATCAGAAAAACAAAACGTACCTAAGAAAAAGTTCAAAGTGCCTCATACCTTTGTCATCATCATTGGTATCGTATTCATTGCCTCAATACTCACATGGATTCTACCGGCGGGAGAATTTGCCCGTGTTGAAAATGCTCAGGGAATTAAAGTAGTTGTTCCTGATCAGTTTTCATTTATTGCTAAAACCCCTGTAAATCCACTTTTAATTCCTAATTATATTATAGACGGTTTTTCCAGCAGTGCCAAACTGATTTTTATGGTCATCATGTCTGGTGGTGCTTTTAATGTTCTGGTTGAAACCGGTGCACTTCAGGTACTAATCGCAAAAGTAGTTGCAAAATTTGGCAATAAGGAAGCTATTTTCATCCCGCTTCTGCTCCTGGTTTTCGCTGCCATTGCTACTACACAGTCTGTAACTGTATTTATTGGATTTACTCCTGTTATCATTATGATGACAAGAGCTATGGGATTTGACTCCATTACTGGTGCTGCACTGCCACTTTTAGGTGGTGCCATTGGTTTTTCCACAGGTACTTTAAATACCTCAACTACCATTGTTGCCCAGAAAATTGCAGAACTTCCACTTTACTCCGGTATTCAATACCGTTTCTTCTGCTTCTTCGTTTTCTGGATTTTTACCAGTATTGCCCTGATCCGTTACGCACGTAAAGTCAAATCCAATCCTGCTTCAAGCCCTATGTACGAATTGGATAAACTGAGAAATGATGAAGATGTTGATGCCTCTCACGACTCTTCTCTGACTCCACGTAAGCTTCTGGTTCTTTTAACTTTAATTGGTTCCCTTGTTGTTCTGGTATGGGGTTGTGTAACACGAGGATGGGATCTTCCTGAAATATCTGTTGTCTTTATCTGGCTTGGTGTAATTTCAGGTGCTTTTGCAGGTTTTGGTCCAAGTACTATTGCTAAACACTTTGCAACAGGATGTCAAAAACTCACTGTATCTGCTTTAATCCTTGGTCTTGCAAGAGCTACATCTGGTGTTTTATCTTCAGCCAATATTCTGGATACTCTGGTTTACGGATGTACCATTGTACTTAATGCATTTTCTCCTGCACTACGTGGCATGTGTATGTACTGGGTTAATTTTATCATCAATATATTGGTAACTTCCGGCTCCGGACAAGCTGCTGTAGTTATGCCAATTTTTACTCCCGTTGCAGATATGGTCGGAATTACCCGTCAAACTGCTATTCTGGCATTTAACTTTGGCGATGGATTCTGCAATTACATTCTTCCTATGTCTACCGCATTAATGGGGAACTTAAGTGTTGCAAATATTCCTTACGATCGTTGGATGCGCTTTATGTGGAAAATCATGCTTCTCTGGCTGGCAGTAGGAAGTGCCCTGGTATTTATCGCTCAAATGATTCACTTAGGCCCCATGTAACGGCAAATATATCAAAAAACTTTTAACATTCACTATACGTTAGTAATTTCGAAAAAACGTCAAAGAGCCTTCTTTACTCTTTGACGTTTTTTATCAACTATCTGACTACGCCTGTGGCTGTCTGATACTGTCATAAACCTGTTGTACCTGGTTTTTCAGTTCATCGTAGTAATCAAAATGGATCAGGACCAGTTTGGAATCAATCTGGCGTACATACCAGTCAGAGTGATGGGCGGTTCCATCACCAAAATCGTAGGAAGTCCTGCAATAGCGGAATTCATAGCCCCCCAGGCTCACTTTACCTGAAGCATCTACCTTATAGCCATCTGTTCCCCCGTGACCAACTACTGCATCCATGAAACGATCCAGCTCCATGTCTGCCTCTGTAAAATCCACTGTAATACGGTAACTTAATTCAGGATCATTTACATCCACATGTTCGCCTCCAACCAGGGCATAGGTCTGGGCACTGCCATTTCCGATCATAACAGTAGCTTCCTCCGGGAAGGAAAGTGTCATATCTGCCCAGTAATTCGTATAGGTATTTCCTTCCAGTTTTCCAAGGGAATAATCCGGGGCCGCTTTCTCACTTCCGGCGATCATATTTCCCTTATCATCAAAGGTATACTGGACTCCGTTAATGGTCTTTGTTACAGAAGTAACCATATGACCACTTTCATCTGCATACTTCCAGCCGCCATTTTCCTGTACCCAGGCATTGTACTCAATATTTCCGTTTCCGTCCAGATGATAGGTAAGGCCATTTTCATCCTGTTCCCAGCAGTTTAACGCCAACTGTCCGTCTGCCTTTTTATACTGCCAGTTTTCCCCGTTCTGGTACCAGCCTTCTACTCCTGTATAAGGCTTTAAAAGACCTAAAAAGGCTGCTGCACGCTCTGCCTGGTCAACAGAATAGGTCTGGCAGAGCACATAGATCTTGTCTCCTGTATTCCGGATATAAAAATCATTGACCAGCAGTTTTTCCATCCGGTCTAATAATGCCTTTGCCTGCTCTTTCTGTTTTTCAGAAAGCTGTCCTGACTCCAGTTGTCCCCTCATGGAGTCTGCCATCATTTTTCCGTAATTTACCTTCAGATACTCATAATCTGCAGCTCCCAGCTTTACTGTACCGCTTTCTGTATCTGCCGGATCCAGACCGGACTCTGCCAGCTCCGCTTTTAAGGTTTCTACGCTAAAAGGCTGTCCGGAACCATCATCTGCAGGCAGGACCATGGCTGTATTGATGATATAACTTTTATTGGTTTCATCTACCATGGACGCCGCAAAATCGATTTTTCCGCTATCTTCCACAAGACCCGCTACGATCTCCCCGGAAAGAGCCGAAGAAGCGCCACTTCTGTCTACTTTATACTCTGCCGGTGCGCTAAATTCAAAGCCGCCCATACGGCTTGTTACAGTCTGACCATTAATATAGCTTAAGCCCAGCGGGTCTGCAAACGCTACAAAAGCACCGGCTGCCGCCAGTGACATTCCAAGAGCCAGTGTCAGCACGTTTCTTGATAAGGTACGTTTTTTCATATATATTCTCCCTGTACTTTCAAATATATTCAACCCATGTACTCTCAGGATCTTTTTGTATCCGATTTTGCGAGTACATTTAACTAAAAAAGCAGGGGCCGACTCAGGCAAAATACCTGTGAAACAGCCCCCGCAAATCTGTGTCGTGCTTTTTATTGTACTATTTATTCTGCTTTCTGTCCAGCCATGATCATCATAATATCATTGCTGCGGTTTACAAACCCGGTCATACGCTCCGGTGACAGCTGGCCATGTGCCAGGCTTGCCAGATCATACAGCTGTTCGCAGATCTTAACTGTATTTTCGCCTTCTTTGTTCTCCAGGACATATTTAACCAGAGGATGGTTTGCATTTAATACAAGAGTCTCTCCTGTTGCGCCAAATGCACTCATATCCATGCCGCCCATGCTGTACATTTTCATCATATCCTGCATACGACGCATTTCTTCTGACAATGTGATCATTGAGGAGATCTTTTCATTCTTGAGTTTTTGTACTTTTACTTCAAGCTGATCCTTACCCAATGCTCTTTTGAAGATTTCAGACAACGCATCCGTCTGCGCTTTTAATGTATCCTCGTCTTCCTCATCTTTCATCGTATCCGTCAGATCTGCATCAATACGCTGGAATTTCACCTTCAGATCTCCCTGTTCTAACTGTGAAATAAACGGCTGATCGATCGTATGTGTTAATACGACCGCATTCAATCCCTGCTCCTTGAACAGATTGACATACTGGCTCTGCTGCTGCAGATCTGTTGCGTAGTATACCGTTGTCGGTTCTTCTTCCTTGTCTGCATTATCAGCATCCGCACCATTCTCGGCATCTGCTGTTTCATCGCTCTTTGCTTCTGTACTCTCTGTCTCTTCTTTTGCAGGCTCGTTTTTCTTAGCCTCTTCGATATAATCCGGCAAGGTGATGTACTTACCGTCCAAATCCTTAAATATCAGATAATCCGTCATTTTTTCGCGGAATTTCTGATCTTTTAAGCAGCCATACTTGATAAATGGGCTGATATCATCCCAATATTTCTCATAATTCTCACGGTCTGTCTTGCACATACCGCTTAATTTGTCTGCTACTTTCTTGGTGATGTAATCAGAGATTTTCTTTACAAATCCGTCATTCTGCAATGCACTTCTGGATACATTAAGCGGCAGATCCGGACAATCGATCACACCTTTGAGAAGCATCAAAAACTCCGGGATCACTTCCTTAATATTATCTGCAATAAATACCTGATTGTTGTAAAGCTTGATAACACCCTCTAAATTATCATATTCTGTATTAACCTTCGGGAAGTACAAAATACCTTTGAGGTTAAATGGATAATCCATATTTAAATGAATCCAGAACAACGGCTCCTTGTAATCGTTAAATACCTTGCGGTAAAAGTCCTTGTACTCGTCATCGGTGCACTCATTTGGATGTTTCATCCAAAGTGGGTTCGTATCGCTAATAGAAACCGGACGTTTATTGATCTTTGCCTTTTCTTTACGAGGGCTGACCTCGACCATCTCTTTCTCGCCATTTTCATTTTCGCGTTCTTCCGTCTTCGCTTCCTCTACAATCGTCTCTACAACAACATCATCTTCACGAACATCGGCTGCATCGATCGTTTCATATTCCTGCTCTGCGTTTGCTTTAGAAAGGAAGATCTCAACCGGCATAAAGGAACAATATTTGTCCAAAATCTCTCTGACACGATACTCATTCGCAAACTCTAAGCTGTCCTCGGAAAGGTACAGGGTGATCGTTGTACCAACAGTATCTTTTGTGCCGTCTGACATTTCAAAATTGATACCGCCTTCCGATTCCCAGCGAACCGGTGTAGCATCCTTCTGCCAAGACAACGTGTCGATCGTAACTTTGTCAGATACCATAAACGCAGAATAAAATCCCAGTCCAAAGTGACCTATGATCTGCTCTTCGTTCGTTTTGTCCTTGTATTTCTCTAAGAAATCCGTTGCACCGGAAAAAGCAACCTGATTGATGTACTCGTCCACTTCATCTGCCGTCATACCAAGACCGGTATCTGTCAGAGAAATTGTCTTAGCATCCGGATCAACAACGACCTGTATTTGTGCCTTGTAATCCTCCGGCATATCATATTCGCCCATAATTTCTAACTTCTTCAACTTAGTAATGGCGTCGCAGCCATTGGAGACTAACTCACGAAGAAAAATGTCATGGTCAGAATACAACCATTTCTTAATGATTGGAAACATATTTTCAGATTCAATTGATAAGCTACCTGTTCTGCTCTGCATAATAATCCTCGTTTCTGCACACTTTCCTATAAAAAACGAACCCTGTGTCAAGTGCGCCGAGACACTGATCCGCCGCATCACCGCCAGATGCGTCCGTCCTTGTTAGCACTCTACCCTTATGACTGCTAACAACATCTAAAAAATATATTAGTATCATTCTGCCAAAATGTCAAGAGCAAACATAACATTTTACGAATCTCACCCCCAAACTTCGCATACCCACTGTTATGTTCTAACCACATATTGCTTATTATGTCAGCAGCAAATTAGCAGTTTTGCAGTCGATAAACTTAATTGTTCTGCCATAAGAGATCTAAGAAAATTGCCGCAGAACGCAGAGTTTTTATGTGATTTCTTATTTTGTTAAGTCTCTGATGAATACATGCCTGAAGGATTGTCTGA
>ERZ1106951.3717-NODE-3717-length-10829-cov-2.206794_pt1 | contig 10829 bp, 8 predicted proteins | sample MGYA00403676_ERZ1106951 | MGnify/ENA primary metagenome ERZ1106951 (study PRJEB35170, sample SAMEA104062398) | human gut metagenome | biome: human gut; feature: human-associated habitat; material: faeces | place: Denmark | collected 2012-04-23 ...
CGGGTCTGAAGCCCCAGGTCGAGCTGTGCCAATGCCTCACGGTAGAAGTCCTTTTCATTCTTTTTGATGCCCCAGCCGAGTCCTCTGGATTTGCCGCGGCGCAGTGCCATGGCAAGATTTTCCTGTATCTCCATATTGGCGGCGGTGCCGCGCATCGGATCCTGGAAGACTCTGCCGATATATTTAGCGCGTTTGTATTCTGGTTCTCTGGATATGTTTACGCCGTCGATCTCGATTTTACCGGAATCGATCGGATATACGCCTGCGATCATATTTAACATGGTGGATTTTCCAGCACCGTTTCCGCCGATGATCGTCACGAAATCGCCCGGTGCCAGGTGTAAGTTGATACCGTTTAAGGCTTTTTTCTCATTAACAGTTCCTTTATTAAAAGTTTTCTTTACATTTGTTATCGTCAGCATTACTCCTCCCCCCCTTCTGAATAATCTTTTCTCAGCCGGTATTTAGCGAGTGCTACCGGAATACAGAGTGCCAGTGCTACAATGACAGCAGAGAGCAGCTTCATGTCGTTTGCATCCATACCCATGCGGAGTACAACCGCACGGATCACAAAGTAAATGACCGAACCGACAACCACGGAGGTCAGTTTCCAATAGAAAGAGGTCAATCGTCCCATCAGGACTTCGCCGATGACGATCGCCGCCAGACCGATGACGATAGCACCGGTACCACTTCCAACATCACCATATTTCTGGCTCTGGCAGACGAGTGCGCCGGAAAGACCGACCAGGCCGTTGCTGACCATCAGGGATAAAAGCTTCGTCATACGGGTGTCCACGCCCAGCGCGCGCACCATATCCTCGTTGTTACCGGTTGCACGCATCGCACTTCCGATCTCGGTTCCGAAGAACCAGTAAAGAAACAGAATAGCCGCCACAGCCAGCACAATTCCAACGATCATCGATGCCTGTGCCTGGGTCATCCCGAAGGAAGCAGCCAGCCCGCTGATAAGTGTCTTAACTTTCAGAAGCGGCAGATTGCTCTTTCCTCCCATGATCCGGAGGTTGATCGACCAGAGGGAAATCTGAGTCAGAATTCCTGCCAGAATCGCTGGTATCTCAAATACAGTATGAAGAATACCCGTTACCGCACCAGCCACGACACCGGCTGCCGCTGCAACTAAAAGTGCCAGCACCGGATTTACTCCTTTGTTGACTACCAGGACTGCACAAACGCAGGCGCCCAACGCGAAGCTTCCGTCTACTGTCATATCCGCGATATCCATCAGGCGGAATGTAATATAAACTCCCAATACCATGATTCCCCAAAGAACGCCCTGTGCGACCGCGCCCTGCAGGGATACTAATAAACCGCTCAATCTTTTACCTCCCCGTGTTTCGTATTTTCTTCATCTGATTAACTGTAAAGACTGCCAGATCGGCATATTTATTTTATGCTTCTGATCTGACAGTCCATCTCATTTGAAGTTTAGGTCTTTCTGGTACTCTTTATTTCTCAAGTCCAGATACATCGATTCCCAGCGTCTCTGCTGTCTCTTCATTGACACTCAGCTCGCACTTGGAAGCGTCCAGATAACCGATCGGCATCTTAGAAATATCGGCGCCCTCAGTCAGGATTTTAACGGCCTGCTCACCGGTCATATAACCTAACTGGTAGTAATCAATACCGTAAGTAGCAAGACCGCCTGCATCTACCATGCCTTTCTCGCCGCAGATAACCGGAAGTTTATTCTCATTTGTTACCATCGTTACGGTTGCCATACCAGCCGCGATCATGTTGTCGGTTGGTGTGTATACACAGTCTACATTGCCAACCATAGATTCTACAACGGTAGGAATCTCATTGGAATTGGAAACGGTGTAATCTTCATACTCAATACCAGCTGTATCAAGTGCTTCTTTCGCCATGTCAATCTGAAGAACGGAGTTTGCCTCCGCGCTGCAATACAGAAGTCCGACCTTTTTTACATCTGGAATAATCTGCTGCATCAGATCAATCTGCTCTTTAACCGGAGTCAGATCAGAAGTACCCGATACGTTGCCGCCCGGAACCTCGTTGCTCTCTACCAGACCGGAAGCCGCCGGATCGGTAACAGCGCTGACAAGAATCGGAATCGAATCGGTCACACCTGCAACTGCCTGTGCTGCCGGGGTTGCGATTGCAAAAATCAAATCATCTTTATCGTTGACCAGTTTTTCTGCGATCGTCTGGCATGCAGACTGCTCGCCAGCTGCATTCTGCTGGTCGATCTCGTATTTGATGCCTGCATCGTCCAGCGCTGCCACGAAGCCCTCATTGGTCTTATCCAGTGCCACATGCTGGGTCAGCTGTAATACGCCAATCTTATAGGTCTCGCCGTCTGCTGTCTGCTCTGCCTCTTTGCTTTCTTCTCCGTCTGCGGACTCCGCTGCTGTCGTGTCCGTACTTGCTGTCTGTCCTCCGCAGGCTGCCAGGGATGCCGCCATCGCGCCAGCCAGCATCAGGGCTGCTAATTTCTTTGTCTTTCTCATAATATCATCCTCCTGAACCTTTTCAACGTATGTAACAGATTTTCCTCTTATGCATCAAACCATGATTTATTTTTCACTTTAAAGAGCTGAACTGTTACGCTTTAAAGCAATCATACTACAAACTCCAAAAAGAGTCAACCTAAAATTCCACTATTTTATAGGGAATTTAGGTTGACTCTTTTTTATTTTGCTTCCGCGATCTGCAGTTTCACCGTAAACGTTGAACCTTTTCCGACTTCCGACTCTACCTTCACGCTTCCATGATAAAAATTCACGATATGCTTGACGATCGAAAGACCAAGCCCGGTGCCGCCCTGTTTGCGGCTGCGCCCTTTATCCACCCGGTAAAACCGCTCAAAAATACGGCTCTGGCTCTCCGCCGGGATGCCGACGCCGGTGTCGCGGACCGTCAGTATCATATCCGCGCCCCAGTGCTTGACCTGCACCCAGATTTCGCCGCCCTCGTTGTTATACTTGACCGCGTTTGTCAACAGATTGTTAAACAGCTCCTGCATCTGGCGCAGATCGGCACGAATCGTGAAATTCTCGCACTCTTTATGGACTGTGATGCCGCGCGACGCCGCCTGCGCGGCAATCGAAGACAGGCTGTCCTCCAGCAGTTCCACCGTGCGGATTGTCACAATATCTGCTTTCGCACCGCGCGATTCCAGACGGGAGATCATCAAAATATCATCCACCAGGTTCGTCATCCGCATTGCCTCTTTTTTTATGCGTCCCAGAAAATCACGTGCCGTACCCGGATCCTGTGCCATGCCGCTTTCCAAAAGCTCGACATAACCGCGGATCGAAGTGATCGGTGTTTTCAACTCATGCGATGCATTGCTGAAAAACTCCTGCCGGATCTGTTTTTCTTTCTCGATGCGCTCCAGATATTTCTTCATATTCCGGGACATCCGCGTCGTCGTGTCCGCGATGACATTGATCTCCTCATACGGGCATTTTTCAAACCGAAAACGCGTGTAGTCGTCATCCATCCGCACCATTTCACTGGAAATTTCCTGCAAAGGACGCGTGATGGACTGGGAAAACCGTTCCGCCTCCATTGCCGATGCAAAAAAAGCTATTCCAAAGCTCAAAAAAGCGGCCGGAATCAACATCAGGATATATTCACCCAAACCGGTTGAACAGGCAGAAAGGCGCAGTATGTATTTGCCGTCCGATGAACGGATCGCCGCGTACGCCATCTGCATTCCTAACGTTCCGGAACGCCGCACCGAATATCCATAGCCCGTCGCCAGCGCATCCTTCACTTCCTTGCGCTCCAGATGATTTTCCATCTGATTTACCTGCGCTACTTCCGTATCAGCCACCACCGTGCCATCCATCCGGATCAGCGTATAACGGCTATTATTGTCGTTCGTAAGGTCGCTCAAATCCATCAGCTGTTCTTCCACATTTCCCGTATAATCCAACATACGGTCAACGGATTCCAATGCAAAATGCATGTCCTCCCTTGACCGTTTGAGCAATACACTGCTGGTAACCACCAGAGCGATAAATGTATTCAGAACCAGCGCCAGGAATAACAGATGAATAAATTTCGTCAAAATCGCTTTTCGCATCGTTTCATCACTTTCCCGCTTCTTTTTCCTTTAAAAACCGATATCCCACGCCGCGCACTGTCTTGATCTGGGCTCCGGCGTCATGCAGCTTCTGCCGGAGTGTCTTGATGTGCATATCCAGCGTTCTCGTCTCCCCATCATAGTCATAGCCCCAGATATGGTCGAGAAGCTCGTCGCGCGTCACCACCCGGTTGATATGTTCCATGAGATATGTTAAAAGTTCAAATTCTTTGAGCGTCAGCTCCGTCCGGTCGCCGCAGGCAATCACCTCTCGCGTCTCCCGGTTGATGCTGACTTCACCGATCGTCAGGCTGGAAACCTCCTCTTTTGCAGGTTCCACCCGCTTTAAAAGGTTTCTGACGCGCGCCGAAAGCTCCAGAATACCGAACGGTTTCGTCATGTAGTCGTCAGCACCGTTGTCAAGTCCCTGTACAATATCCATCTCACGATCCTTTGCCGTCAGCATCAGGACCGGGGCTGCGGAAAAGTCCGGCATCTCCCGGATCTTGCGGATCGCCGCCATGCCGTCCATCCCCGGCAGCATCCAGTCGAATACAAACATCGCCGGATACTCCCGCTGCGCCTCCCTGCCTCTCCGGAGCAGGGCCGAAAGGCTGTCAAGCGCTTCCTCTGCCGTCTCAAATCCGCTGGCGCAGTAACCGAAGTTTTCCAGTGCCACGCAGATCAGATTCCGGATATTTTCATCATCCTCAATCACATATATCCGATATTTCATTACTGCATCTCTTCCTTTACGTAGCCAGCTACATTCTTGGCATGATCCGCGATTCTCTCATAATTTGCCAGTGCATCCAGGAAGATAACACCGCCCTCAATCTTGCATTCTCCATTGGAAAGACGGTTCATATGGCTCTCGCGCATCTCTTCTTCCATATTGTCAACCTCTTCCTCCCAGCGGGCAGTCTGACGTACTTTCTGCATATCATGCGCCTGACGCGCCTCCACGGACGCCTCGACCGATTTAAGCGTTGCATCTGCAATCGTCCGTAGCTCTTTCAGCGCCAGATCCGAGAAATCAATATTCACATTCTCAATCCGTTTCTTGGCAAGCTCTGCTAAGTTTTCACAGTGGTCACCGACACGTTCAAGATCACCGATTGTATAATACATATTCTTAACGAGAAGATGCTGTTCATCATTCAAGGAGAGGTTGTTGATCTTTAAGAGATATTCGGTCAGCATTTTCTCCATGCGGTCGATCGTCTCTTCATTTTCAAATACCTGTTCACAGAAATTATCATCTGCATCCACCAAGGCTGCTGTCGCTATTTTTAGATTGGCAACCGCTACCTTACCCATGTTGACAACCTCGTTGCACGCCGTCTCAATCGCAAAGGACGGAGTTTCGAGGATACGGTCGTCTAAGTGACGGATCATCTCGGTCTCGACACTGTTTGCCGACCACTCTTTCTCTGTCTCCTTCGGCTTCGGAACAATCACATCCGATGCCTTTACCAGGAAACCAGCAAACGGGAACATAATGCAGGTGTTGACAACGTTAAATATCGTATGGAAAATCGAAATTCCCACACTGTCCGCACGCGTCATCGCAAGCTCCGGATTCATCATAAACACGATGTATAAAGCGACGCCAAATACAACTGCACCCGTCACATTGAACAGAAGGTGAATGACCGCCGCACGCTTTGCCGTACGGGTCGTACCGATACAAGATAACAGCGCGGTCGCACAGGTACCGATGTTCTGTCCCAATGTAATAAAGACTGCTGACTGCCAGTTTACCATGCCGTTGATCGCCAGCATCTGTAAAATACCGACGGACGCGGAACTACTCTGGATGATTGCGGTAACTGCCAGACCGACTAAAATACCTAAAAGTGGATTCTGTCCCAGTACCCGGAAGGACTCGGAGAAGATCGGCGCATCCCGGTACGGCTCAATCGAACCAGACATGAAAGAAAGACCGATAAACAGGAGTGCAAAACCGATCAGGACTTCGGCACCCTCTTTTTTCTTGTGGCTCTTCGCAAACATCGTGATGAATGCGCCGATACCGAAGAGAACCGGTGCAAAGAACTCTGGCTTTAACACCTCGCCCCATTCACTCATCGACACAATCCAGCTCGTCACAGTCGTACCAATGTTGGCACCCATGATGATGCCGGTCGCCTGCAGAAGATTGATAATTCCGGCATTTACGAAACCAACGACCATAACCGTCGTCGCGGAACTACTCTGGATGATCGCGGTAACACCCGCGCCCACCAGCACGCCCAGCAAGCGGTTCGAAGTCAGGATCTCAAGCACACGTTGTAAACGATTGCCCGCAAACTTCTGCAGACCATCCGCCATCGACTCCATTCCATACAGGAACATTCCCAGTCCTCCAATGAACTGAAAGAGTGTTCCCAAAGTACTAATAGACATACATATTCTCCCATCATCTTTTGATCTTTACACGTAGTATGTCTTCACTATATCAAATAAATGTAAAAATAACCAGCAGGAAATGTAAAATCTGTGTAAAATCTGATATTCGCAACACTGTACTGCCTGAATGAGAGGATGGTTACAGGACAGCCCGGTATCACTCCTATGGCGCCGGGTTGCGAAAGCCGCCTTCCACAAACCGCCCGCTCGCAAACATCGCCTGAACAGCAACCCGGTAGTCAGATAGCTTCTGTGCCTTCTTAATCTTCTTCAATTCTTTTTCACATCCCGGAAAATGGCACTGGAAATAATACCAGAGTTCCTTCATTTTAAACAAAGTATTCCGGTCGCCAGACATGATTTCTGCATAACCGGTCAGGAGGCGATCGTGGAATTGCTGGAAGGATTGGAGATGAGTCGAGGATAGCAGATTCCGCACCTCTCCAAAAATCCACGGACTTGCAACCGCCCCACGCCCAAACATCAACGCGGCTAATTTCGTTTTTTTCTGCATTTCGCCTTTGTCAGACGGTTCATCTTGTCCTACAATTTCTTCCATGAGCGCAGACGCATCCGCCGCCGAAAAAAGATTTCCATTATAGCTGACCGGGCAGCGGCTCTGCTCCAGCGCATACGCAAATGACTCCATCCGTATTTTCCCCTTATAATAGTCCTCGCGCACTCTCGGGTGTACAATCAGTTCTTCCAGCGGATAGTGATTATAGATAGCAAGCAGGCGTGGAAATTCAGACGCTTCTTTCATGCCGATCCGGGTTTTGATCGACAAACGCACCGGCTTTCCATCCGACGCGTGGATTTTTTCCAATCCGTTGCAGACTTCCTCCAGAAACAAGCTCAAATCTTCCGGCTCGGCTAAAAATCCCGCGCCCTTTTTCTTCGTAACCACCGTCCCCGACGGACAGCCCAGGTTCAGATTAACCGTCCTATATCCATACTCCGCCAGTTCCTCGCAAACCCACAGAAAATCTTCCGCCGAATGCGTCAGAATCTGCGGGATCAGGCATAATCCCTGATTATGCTCTGGAAGAATATCGTTTCTCTCCCTGGATGTCAGCTTATGGCTGGAACCTGGTGCAATGAACGGACTGTAATACCGGTCAACGCCCCCATAAATGACTGCATGCACCTGCCGGAATACGTATCCCGTGATTCCCTCCATTGGTGCAAAATCTAATTTTACACTCCTTGCATCGTTCGCGCTTATACGATTCGCGCCCACTTTTAATGCCTCTGGCTGAATCATTTTCTTCACGCTTCATTTCCTCCCAGTGATATGATATAGATCGGATTCTGCCCTTTCATCAAATGACTGGAACCAATCTTCTCCGCTTTTGCAATCTGCATGGACAGAATCTCCGCCTCTATCCCGCGCTCTTTCAGGTAACTCATAAGCACTGTCAGAGACTCCAGCGCAATCAGGTTGATCACAATCCGGATATCTGGGTTCAAGTGGAACAATTCATCCAGAATCTCGCGCATCTGTCCGGTTGTTCCCCCGATAAATGCCCGATCCGGTCGATGAACACTTACCTGTGCAAATGTCTCCGGCGCCTTTCCCGGCACGATCGTGACCGCCTCTGTTCTGGCTTTCTCACAATTTGCCCGGATCAGTTCAACCGCCTCTTCCTTATATTCAAACGCACACACATGAATCCCCGGACAGCTTACCGCCGCTTCCACACTGACAGAACCCGTTCCCGCGCCAATGTCCCAGAACTCACAGCCCTCATACAATTCCAGCTTGGCCAATGACACGGTCCGCACCTCACTCTTCGTCATCGGGACCTTGCCCCGGATAAACCATTCATCTCGCATTTGCTACTCCCTATTTTCTTGATTCTCATATAAATTCACTCAATTGATATATTTTTGCTGACTCCCTTTGGCACATACATCCAGCCATTTTCGCAAAAAATCTGGACAGGATGCATAATAGAGATGCGGAAATCCGCCAATCTGTCCTCCCTTTTCATGGATGCAGCGCCAGCTTCGGTTTCCGGTCGGTTTGACTGCCTCCCAGTCGGTGCCCGGATCTTCGCTCTCCCAGTAATGGAACTCATGCCCGTGAATTTCCTGACCGGATGAGGTCAGCAGACGCACATAGCCAAACCGGCGCAGGCGGTTCGTCCGGTAAGCGTCAAATGGATAAACGCCAGCCATTTCCCAGTGTTTTCCATCGCTTCCTTCAAGAGTACGGTGTAAATATAAAAATCCACCACATTCCGCTAAAAATGGCATTTTGTTCTCCCAAGCCTGACGGATAGACGCAAGCATAGAGGTATTTTCGCTTAATGCTTTTGCGTAATTTTCCGGGTATCCACCGCCAAGGATCACACCAGATACCTTCGCGGGCAGTTCCTGGTCATGGATCGGACTAAATGGAATCAGCTCCACGCCAAGGGATTCCAGAATTTCCATATTTTCCTGATAATAGAAACAGAACGCTTCATCGCGGGCTACGGCGATGCGGAGCGGATTTCTGCTTTCAGTAAATGAACCTGCTGCACGAGTTTCCATTGCCACTTGCGATGTTTGACATTTCGCCAGTCCTGCATCCTCATTGTTTTCGACCTTCTCCGCATAACTGCGTGCCAATTCCAGTATTCCATCCAGATCCACTGATTCCTCCAGCAAATCCGCAATCTCATCCAACTGCTTCTGGATCTGCGGCACTTCCTCCGGCATCACCAGTCCCAGATGGCGGCTGTCAAACTGGATCTCTTTACTGACCGGCACACATCCCAAATATTTCACACCCTCAGCCTCCAGCACAGGCTTCAGCCGTGCCCCGATCATCGGGCTGGTGCGATTCAAAATCACCCCAACGATGTGACTGTCCTTCTGATATTGCAAAAACCCACGCAGCATCGCCGCCAGAGAAAGACTTGCCCCCTTCCCATCCAGAATCAGGATCACCGGAACATCCACCGCCTGCGCCACTTCATAGGTGCTTGCCTGGGTACTGATACCGCCAAGGCCGTCATAATACCCCATCACGCCTTCCATCACCGCCAGATCAAACCCGACATTTTTCTGCTGATACTGAGCCTTCAAAGCCTCTTTTGACAGGAAAAAGCTGTCCAGATTCCCCCCAGGAATCCCCAGAACCTGCTTATGGAACATCGGATCAATATAATCAGGACCACATTTCCACGCCTTTATCTTCAGTCCCTTCCTCTGCCACGCCCGGAGCGCCCCGCAGGTAATCGTCGTTTTGCCACATCCGCTGGACGCCGCCGCAAATAAAATTCCTGGAATCATGCCTCCGCGCCTCCAAATGACAGGATATACACCGGATTTTCCCCCTTCATCAGATGATATGGCCCGGCTTTCTCTGCCCTGGACACCTGCATACAGACAATCTCCGGCTCAATTTCCATCTTTTTCAATGTCTGGCACACTGCCTGAAGACTTTCCAGTGCAATCACATTGATCACAATCCGCATATGTGGATTCTGAGACAACAACTGTCGCAATATCTCCTCCACATGACCTCCCGTACCACCTAAGAATGCATGGGTCGCCACCGGAAGTCCCGCAAACACTTCCGGCGCCAGTCCTGGAACGATTTTCACGTTGGAAACGCTAAATTTCTCACAATTCTGATGCAGAAGATCTACAGCATCCGGGTTTCTCTCAATGGCGTAAACTGTTCCCTGCGGCAGCTGCAACGCCATCTCAATCGTAACCGAACCAGTTCCCGCCCCTACATCATAAACTACCGCATCCGGAGGCGGTTCCAGCTTGGAAATCGATACCGCACGAACCTCTGCTTTCGTCATCGGTACTTTGCCGCGGATAAATAAAGAATCTTTCATTATGATCCACCTCGTAATCTCCCCTAAAATTTTATACTCAACTTCATTTGGACAAGACATCCTGATGCTCATATACCACAAACGTGCATTTTCATCTGTTACCCGAAGAAGGCACCGAAAATGAGTCCAATTCAGATTGTGAACGCATGCGTTCACAATCTTCTCATCTGGAAATGCAACATAAAATTTCCGAAAATATTGTAAATTTCTTTTTGAATAGCTTTTTCCATAATCTTTAGTCAATTCATCTGACAGCGTATCTAATAAAGCTTTTCCATATTCTGCTCGCTATTCTTCAGATTCCAAGCTCTTAAGTGTATGTCCATCTGCGTCCCTCCAGCTTGTCAAACCGTTTGCACTCTTGCCTATATCTGCCGTAACTTGATTATCTGCATTTACGATAAGCGTATCGCCTTCATTCTGATAAAGCATTATATTTTTCTTTGCGTCGATATATTCCTTGTAATCTTTGTGCATATCAAGGTGGTTCGGACTTATGTTTG
>ERZ1106951.3721-NODE-3721-length-10814-cov-14.758992_pt1 | contig 10814 bp, 10 predicted proteins | sample MGYA00403676_ERZ1106951 | MGnify/ENA primary metagenome ERZ1106951 (study PRJEB35170, sample SAMEA104062398) | human gut metagenome | biome: human gut; feature: human-associated habitat; material: faeces | place: Denmark | collected 2012-04-23 ...
GCGGCAGGCACGGATGCGTTTTCCGATGTCGGCGTAGTCCACCATAGTACAAGTACCCTCCGTTTTGTGAAGTGATACTTGTATTGTATGTGCAATCGACCAGGATTGTAATAACCTGAAAGTGCAGTAGACTCAAAAAGCAATTCAAAACAGCTGATTTTTCAAGGCATAAGGTTTATAATGAGCAGCGCCACTACCCCCAGAAAATTCACGATTCCAAAGGAGAGGGATACTCCCAGCAGCACCTTATATTTTTGCATTGCCGTTTCCGTCAGGTCACTTTTTCCAGTTTCCATTTCTGTTTGAAGGTTCTGTTGGTACTGGGTCAGCTGTGTGCTGCTGCTCGCCGCATTTTCCGTCAGCTGCTGCACGATCACTGCCAGTTGCTCCAACACTTTTTCCTCATCAGCATCAACCTGTTGAGAAAGCGCGTCCAGCTTTTGTTCCGCGCCGACAAATCCTTTTTCTATTACATCGCGCGATTTTTCATCTTGTTTTTCCAGCTTTTCACCAAACTGCCGGAAATTATCGTCCATCTTTTCTTCTGTTCCGGCAAAGCCCTTTTCTATCGTCTCATACGAGTTTTCCCCCTGCCTTCTCAGCTCTCCCTGTATTATTTTCTTTGCTGTTTCGATTTCTTGCTGAGTTTTCTCCATTTCTTGCAGCAGAGTCTGATTTGCCTGAGCCGCGGCTTCGTTGTCCGTTTGCATCTGCTCCGTGATGGTGTTTCTGGCAGCAGTCACGCCTCGAGTGATACTATTTTGCAGCGTTTCCAGCTCATCCATGATTGCCGTTTTTGAAGCATCAGTCTCCTCTTTTACCGTTTTTTTCACGCTGCTATCTGTTAGTGTCACAGCCCGTTTGACGGTTCCCAGCTCCTCTTTCACAGCTTCAAACTGGCCGTTTTCATCGGATGCGGCCTTTTCCAGCTTCGTCTGCAATTCCTCCGTCAGCGGCTGCACAACGTAGCCCTGAAATAGAGCGCCCACCTCACCTCTTGTTTTGTTGTCTATCGTCTTATGATTTATGTCCATCACTCGTTCTCCTCAAATTCTCAAAGTCTTGTTCCGTCAGTGCCAGCAGCAAAAACAGTTTCATTTTTTCTTCTCCTGAAACACTCTGCTCCATCTGTGCCACGATCTCATCGCGCTGCTGTAAATAATGTCTTTGTGCCACTTTCAGATAGCGTTCCAATCTTTTGCTATCCTCTTGTCGAATCATCTCAATGGCAGCTTTCTGCTTTTTCAGCGCTTCCAGCTGCATCTTGGGCGCAATTTGTTCATCCAATGATTTATCACGAATCGATTTTTTCTTATTATATAAATTCATCTGCTCCCTTTTCAGGTTCTTCAAATTGCTGAGTTCTGTTTCGATTTCGGCGCACCATTTATCACAGCAACCACTTTGCAGCATCTTTTGAGCGTTTACTGCCATTTCGCAGTTAAACCTTTCCAAATCTGTACATTTCACCTTCAGAAAAATTCCGCCCGGATAATACTTTGGATAATATGTTATCCGCGACTGTTCCAAAATTTCCAGTATTGGCAAATCGGTTTTGGCTGGCTCCGCCAGCTCAGCCTGAGCAAATGTTTCACAGACCGTCTTCCAGTACAAGTCAACTTCTTCTTTCAGTCCTCTCAATACCGCTGCCAGCACCTTTCGGTCTGCGAGTGCTTCTTTTTCACTGCATCGTTGGTCTTTCAGATACCGTCCATCCGATTTATCCCGGTACAGCTGTTCCTGATTTATCGTATCCTCTGCAATCGAGTTGAGTTTATCGCCTGCGCTCCTGAAGTTTGCAGTCTGATCCTCCAGCTGACTTTTGGCCCATTCCAACTTTTTGATTTTTCGGTCCAGCGTACTGATCATATCGTCTTTTTCGAGTTCTTTGCAATCATCCCTTGCTTTTCGAAATCGCTCATCTGCACGCCGGATCTCCCCTTCTTTTTCCCCGATCTTCCGTTCCGTCTCTTCCAGCCGGTCACTTTCGTAAGAAGCTACCCGGCTTTTCAAATCTTCGACGGCTGCTCGGAACCGCTGTCCCTCCCGAGCTGTAATGGACGTTCTCAACGCTTGCAGCGTACTTTCCACGGTTTCTTTCACTTCCGCCGCATCTTCTTCGTCCAGGCTTTTCTGCATCGTATCCAGCGACTGCCCTAAATCTACTGGAAACAGCTCCATCTGTGTATTCTCGCCCAGTACGCTCTTCAGCGTCCGGGCATAAATTTCGTCGATATACTCATGAAAATCCTTTTCACGGGCAGCACGCTTCGTCCTGAAGTAACTGCGGATGTTCTCTGCACTGTAGGAGCCTGTGCTAACGACTATAAAGCGCTCCGGTCGATTTTGCCACGAAACTTTTCCGGGCAGTTCCATCGACCCCAGCGACTGAATATCCGCCGCATTGCACGCTACGATGCAGACCTGCGAAAACGGGAGATATGCGTTTATCAGGTTTTCCACATGAGGCCTTTCCCTGTCATTCGCACTCTGCACACCCGGCATATCAATAATGCGAATTGAACCGACTTCGGACTCTTCCATAAAAAAACTCTGCGGAATATCGATGAACAAGATCTCGTCCGTAGAAGTTCTCTGGCCGCTTTCCACGTCCTGCCGTACCTGCTGCAAAGCTCTGACCATCTCTTTCGCATCGTAATATTTCTTTTCCGGCGTCGGTTCGTCGAGCTTTGCAAAGGCCAGTGCATACTTATCCGTCGCCGACTTTGCATAAATGATCGCGGTCACTGTAGAGGAATTACCCTGCGGTGAGCCTGCACGCAGAGTGTTATAGACGTCATTGAAGTTTTCATCCCGGATGCCAATCATCTTCAAAATCAGCGTTGACTTTCCGATTTGTGACTTCCCGCATATCATGACGAGATACGTCTCATTTTCATCCTGATATTTCAAAAAGCGGTTGTCCTTTGTGGCTGTCAGGTCATCCTTTAACTCATTGAACGCCTTTTCCTGCCAGTCTGAGCGTCTCTGAAAAAGCTGGCCGCAGTTTATGTCTTCTATCATAAGAAGTTTTCCTCCAGTTTTTCTGTACACCGGTCTGCCAACTCGTCCAGCAAATCTCTGGCTGCATTAATTTGCTTTTTGACATTGTAGATCTGCTGCGTTTTCCGGCTGCTGGAGTCCGTATCGATCAGATTTTCTTCCAGTCTCCCCCGAATCATCGCCATCTTCGCCTTATAATCTTCTACGGCGTCTTCTTCCAACTTATCATAAATCGTATCCAGTGCTACTCTGGCACGGCCATAATCATCACACTGTATCCTCGTAATGTCACGTCCAATGGCAATGGCCGCACCAGCCGCAAGCGCTCCTCCTGCAACCGTTGCCACAACGCCTACACTGACGCCAAAAGAACTCGCAATTTGCGGAATCAGATTGAGCTGTGCATCGCCGATCAGATCCATACCTGTCATACCCGCAAGACCGACCGAAAATTTCTGCACCGAACTAGACTGCTGATAATTGTTGTACAACATTTCACTCGTTTTTCTTTGTTCCTCTGTGATCTCGCCGCCCGCCTCTTTGCTCGTACGACCTGCATCATGCAGTCCGGCCGCTACTGCGCCAACACCAAGAACAAAATCGCTTGCACTCTTTGCACTTTGTTCCACGTCTTCCCACGAAATCTGGCCTTCGCAGGGTTTATATTCCTCAGCACCAATATCTTTTGCCATTGCATCATAGCACGACATACTGTAATAATACGTGCCAATTTCGACAAGCGAGGCCATCAACCGACGGCTTGAAACATTTTCAGGCACAAAATTCGGCTCATTTTTACCGCTCGGCTTTTGAAGCAGGCTATAGAGCGACTGCGGCACCTCTAAATTTTGCTTATCATCAGTCAAATGGCGCTCTTCATCCATTGACAGCAGCTTGGGCAGCGATGCATTCTGCGGATCTTCCAACGTCCGAAGAGATTTCTTCAGTGCCTCCATCCTGCACCGTTCTGGCACCAGGACGCGTTTGCAAGTATAACCCTCTTCATGTTCATATTCATACAGCGAATCTTTTACGATTTGCTCCGCCGCTTCCATATCTGCTTTGCTCACACCCAGAATCGCTTTGCGAAGGCTATGAAGTTTTCCGTTTCGCTCATCGAATTTGTGGCTCAGCATATCTCGGCTCTTCTTTGCGCCCTTCCCATACTCCTCTTTCAGTTTTGTCTGATACTGCTTGACTTGGTTGGCCAGTGCCTCATCAAACTGCCGCAGAAATTTATCATTCGCGTGGCTGACAATATCTCCGTCATCTGTTGTTTCCAGAATTTCTTCGATCTCACTGAGTTTTCCCCGGATAACATCTATTTCATCCTTCAGATAATCGATGTTATTTTCCTGCGACTGCATGCTTGTACAGCCGTATAGCTTGATTGCATTGTCCAGCTGCCGAATCCACTCTTCGTTCATTTCCGGCTCAGCATATGCACCTGTGCAGACTACTTGATTTTCATTTTCAATTTTCATCTCCTGCATAAAAGTCTCTCGAACTGCCGCGTTCCCATCCACAGCACTATCCGAACGGGTAATTGTGTAGATGATGTGTGCTCCAAATTTTTCCGCAAGCTCTTTCAGGTGGCGATAATTATCCTGCTGAGAAAGCAGTCTCCCATCAAACGCAAATATTGCCGCATCGGAAGAGCTGATAGCAAAGTCCACCAGAGTTTCCCGGTAACTTTTCCGTGCCTCAAAACCAGGCAGCAGGACAAACGAGGTCTTTTCGTTTCCTCCATGTTTATGAGGGACCCGCAATTCCAGATACAGCGTTGCTGCATCCCTACCCTTGGAAGCATTCCGAAATTCTTCCGGCGACATTTCTAATTCCTGCTGATGATATTCTTCATTTTTGTCCTTCATGATCCGAATTGCGTACAATTCCGGCTTTTTGTCAGCCGGCATATCCTCTTTTTCGGTAATGAATACCGGTATCTCTTCACCGCGTTCCAGAGAAATATTCAAGCAGTCATCATCCAGCCCATAGAAGTGCTTCATCAGAGTCGTTTTGCCCGCGCCCTGCATACCGGAAACGCAAATCAGTGTTCTTTCATACATCAAGGAAGCAAGCTTTATCTTGCGCACCGAACCCATCAGTTCCCGAGCCATCCGGGCTGCGTGTTGCATATCGTTGTCTTTCCCGGGGTCATCGTCTTCCGGGGCACCGTTTTGGACACAGCCTGCCAGACGATCCATCAGCGACATGATCGTCAGGCATCGGTGGGTCAACTGATCCAGTTCCGAAAGGGAGATCAGATTCTTCTTTTCATTGCTCATTTCAACGTCTCCATTCATCGTTCAGCCATTTTATTGTGGAAAATATATCCTGCCGCAGCTCCGGCACAAGATACATTACGACAGCAGCCATTATAGTACCGCCCACCAGCCTGCGCAGGACGGTCACAGATCGGTTCTGCTCTTTTGCCTTTTTATTTCGAGTAGCAATTTTTTTCTCTTTTGCCAAAAGTCCGCTCGGATGTCCTGCTTTCCGTCTGAACCGCTTTGGTCTGCCTGCTTTACGGTTTATCTTTTTCATACGCATAATAACACCTTTCGTTACCGTTTTTTGAAACGCTCCAGAAAGCCTTTTTTCCGCTCTACTCCCAGCTTCACATCAAGTTCTGAAACCGAATTCAGGATTTTTTCTTCTTTTACTCCACCTGCGCGGGCATGTTCTGCGGATGCATCCGCGCGCTTGTGCATGCTGGCGTACCAAGCATCTGTGGCCTTGAGTGTCTGCATGAATTCTGCTTCGCTGCCTTCCACCTGCACACAGAACAGAAGATACTTCTGGTCCAGCGACAGCTGGTAATTCCGCAATCGCTCATCCATCTTCTGGATGTTCCGACGCTCAAGCGGCGTAGAGACATGGAGTACTTCGTCATACAAAGCATCCATCCGCTTTTCCAGTTCGATCCCCATTCGAACGTCGAACTCGTGCAGCACCAGATAGGCCAGCTGCAGTGCAGCCGAAAAGTTGAAATTCAGCACGAACTCTACCGGCTCGCCGCCGCTCTTCAGCGCAGCATTGCCTGCATCTACCATGCACAGGGCACCGTTTCCCACCAGCTGCATCATGCGCAGGCTGCCCTCGCGCTCGAGCGGAACACATTCCGTCCACGGTCTGCCGTCCAGATAGTGCCGCTTGAATGCCCAGCACACTGCTGTTGCCGCTTTCTGAAAACCCAGCACCAGCCCTTGTGCAACACCAACGCGGAAATCGTACCCCCGGCGGAAGGCTTCTGTCATCACGTTACCCAGCAGTTCTTCCTCTTTGCCCACTTTCAAGCCGCTGAACATCAGCACCTCAGTGCCCGGCATGGCCAGACCCATACCGCGGCGACCGTTTCTGGCGCTGCCCTTGCTGCCTGCCACATCGGACATACAGTGACCCAGCCAGTTTGCAAATGCCGCCACCAGCTTTTCCTTTACGCCTTTTCCCTGGACATGAATCTCACCGCCGCTGGTATTTATAACGTAAAGTTTTCCGCCGGAGAACATCGTGCTCGTATCCCGCAGCTGATCAATGATGGAAAAGGTAAGACCCACCAGACTCGGTACATGTGCAAGCGATTTGATGTGATGATCTATCGCGGACAGCTCAAACATCCCACTTACATCTTTTCCGCTACGCTGGTCATAATTAACCTTGTATTTTTTCTCCAGAAATGCAATGGCACCGCTCAGGTCATTTGCTTTGCCGCCCAGCATCCGGGAATACGCCATTACGACCTTTTCCACCCGCTCGTCCGAAAAACTTTTCAGCACCGACTCGGATTTGGCATTGCTGACATCGCCAAGGAGAAATGCATCCACCAGCCCTGCCGCAGCACCGCAGAAAGCCGCCATGGCAAACTCATATCGGTCACACCATTCCTTGTTCGGGTCAACGGCCTTCATCAGGCTTTTATCCGTATAGCGTGACTTCATCAATTCCTGTCCCATCCAAGCACCCCCTTAGTTTTTCAGCGAGACCTTCTCCGTCACCAAGCTGGCCAGTGTCTGCGCATTGTTCAGCATCAGCCGCAACTGCTCCGCCTCCCGATCCGAAAATTTGCTGTAATCGCTCTTGTGTATCCGCTTGACCACCGCAATATTTCCCGCAACGGTCTTACTCTGTGCCTTCGTCTTGCGGAGCAGCGAATCCACATTCTGGTCGATGCAGTTCAGCCGGTTCAGTGCTTCCATCCGTCTTTTTGCATCCTTCTCCGCATTCAGCGCCTGATTTTTGTTGTCGATGTTCACCTTGACGCCCTTTGCCACTAGACAGACGATCGCACATCCAATGCCCACAGGCCCCACCAGCGACAGCAAAATTTCTCCGCCTACAACGCCCGCACCGCCAGCGGCCAAAGTGCCTCCACCCAGCCATGCGAGGATCGCATTGGTCGCAGCAGCACCGCTTAAAGAACTGATAGACACTCCCGCTGCGGTCGTGCCAAAGGTCGTTGCCGCCGCCAGCATAAGGTCTGCTCCAAACAGACCCGCGCCTGCACCCGCTGCAGTGCCCATGGTCAGCGCCTTATCCACTGAGCCTTTTCCGCTCTTTTCGGCCTTTTTCTGAATTTTTTCCAGTTCCTTTTCAAAGTCTTGATAGCCCTTTTGTATCGTTTTGCCCGTTCGTCCAAACTCTGCCGGACAGTTCGTGAGGGCCTGCATATATGCGTCGCACGCCTTCAGCTGCTCCATTGCTTCCTGCCGCGTCTTGTACAGCACCTTCGAATGTGCCAACACCTCATTGCAGCGCTTTCTGTACTGCTCATCGGCTTTTTTATCCACTTCTTCTGCATGCTCTTTTTCCAGCATATGAAACATTCTGATTTCCTCCTTTTTTAAAGAACCTTAATGAAATCCCCCTGACTTCTCACCCACATATCAATACCCGTTCCGAACACTTCTGCTTCCACAATCCAGCCTTTTTCCGTCACCCGCAAAACCTTTGCGGTGGGCAGCCGGTCCAGCACGGATTCCAGACTTGGCCCGGTATACTCGAACCGGATGGTCTGCAACTCGCCGCCGTACATGAACTGGATGCGCTTGCGCATCTCGCCCTCCTGAAAACGGTCGGTATAGCGCTGGGCAAAGTGCCGTTCGAGGGTCTTATAGTTCTGGATACGGTCGATGCGGTAAATCGTCGGGGAGTTATCCTGCGGGTTCCGGAAGTGCTTATCCTTGTCGATGCCCTCGATGAACGCTGCCAGATAGAAATAATACTCACTGAACAGGATGCCCACCGGCTCAATGGTGCGCACACGAGTCTCGCCGTCATGGGTGCGGCAGTAGGTAATCTCCATAACATTGTGATTTTCTACTGCCGTGCCGATCTCCCACAGGCTCTCGATAAACTTCCGGCCATGCTGCGGCTCAACGTAATGGAAGCGTTCGTTGCTGATGAGGTCTTTGACCTGATTCAACCGGTCCAGCGGTGTACAGGCCATGATCAGCTTGTCCAGAATGGGGAACATTTCCTCCTTGACCATGGAGCGGCTCTCCAGCAGGATCTTGCACACTGCCAGAATCTCGCTGCTGGTGAGGAAGCGTGAAAGCGTGTCATCCAGCAGATAGCCGCCCTTTGCGGAGTTGTATAAGATTTCCCGGCGCGGCTCGCTGTCTGCAAAATGATTGCGCAGGGTGTCAAGGTCGCGCTGGATGGTTTTCTCACTGACACCGAAGCGGTCAGCCGTCTGCTGTTTGTTCAGCACACCGCCCTGTACCAGCACCTGCTGGATATAGAGTATCCGGTCCAATCTACTATTACGCACAGTTTATTCTCCTTCTCTGCTCATTGTAACACAACACAACTATCCCTGCAATTCTTTGTGTGAACTTTTGTCGTTTTACAGAATTACAAAAAAATTTTGTCTCTTTTGCACAACCCCAGTATACAAAAAAAGATGGACAGACTGCCCGTCCATCTCTTCAAAAGTCAAGGCAAACGATTCCTGAGCTGCCATCCTCGCCTGAACCGATAGGCACTGTTCATCAACTCGTCTGTGATGGTGTAAAGCGCCCGCCGTGGCGAACCATATCCACCCATCAACCCAATCACAATTGCAAGATTCAGCACAAATGCAATGCTCAACAGTACCATCAAAAATTTTTTCATACGCTCTTCTCCTTTTGTCTTATGATCCCGTCACTTTTCTGCCCTCATTATACGGATTGGGCTGGACGGTATGGTTGTCCATCCTACACAAGCCACAAAAAAGAAACACGGCATTCTCATTTTGAATGTACCGTGTTCCTTCTGTCCGCTTTTGCAGCGCTTCTTCTGCATAGAAGTCAATCCTTCATTTCTGTGTCCTCCCGAATCTGCCACTTATATTTATAATAGGTATTCCGGGCAAGACCGGTGAGTTTTATGCACTCCATGTCATCCAATGTGCCGCCGAAGGTCTTGCAATGGGTACGGATAATCTGCTTGGCTTCTCTGGCTTTTTTCGTTTCAAATCCAACACCCTTTTGCGGCCAACCTGCTTGCCGTTCAGCCGAGCGGTCAAAAGGCCCTCACGGGTGCGCTGGTGCAGATCGGCAACTTCTTTTTCGGACTGCTCAAAGGCCAGCTTGATCTGCTCCTTTGCCAAGGCCATCAGATATAAAGAAGCAGGACAATCCACACGGACTGCCCTGCAAAAATAAAGGGGAGCATCCGAAGACACTCCCCCAGTTGTACATATAAATTTTTTCTTAGCTGATGCCCAACTCTTTCATCAGCTGAATACGGTACTCCTTATCTTCAGAAGCCCGTTTTGCATCCTCAATGCGGTTTTGATCGAAGAGCTTCTTCATGAGCAGCGCTACACTATTTGCGCCTTCAGCCTTTCCGCGATTTTCCACTTTATCAAGCACATCACACATATTGCGTAGGCCTCCTTTCTGGCCATCGGTATTTGTATTGTACGCTTCCTCAAACCGATTATCATTCGTCATAATACTTAGCAGCTGAAGCGTTTCCTGCACATGGGTCAGATCCTGTGAACTGGGATTCCAGAATTTTTTCAGATGTATCCTTTTGCGCCATCCCATCACCTTCTTTTCTCTTGTTATTATAGTAGCATACAGATGTAAAATTTACAATGCTACGTTCAATCTTGTGGTTTTATAGCAGTCAGCGCACATTCCCTCATGGGTAGTTGCAAATTCTGCCGCCTGCATGATGGAACCATCCTTCAGCTTGACCCTCTTGATGGGCTGGTTGCAGCGAGCGCAGATGCAGGGCACAGGCGGCGGGTCTGCGGATTGTAGTCCCATTTCGGGGTGATGTAGGTATAAGGCACAGCTTTCATGGCTTTGTTTGCGCCATCCAGTACCGGCAGCCACATTTCGTGCGAAACGCCCTCAATCGTGACCGAGGTGTATACCATGAAGCCGGTTATGGGGTCATAAACATAGGGCAGGCCGTTGAATTTCTTGACCTCATAGCTGGCAGCGGGATACAGCTTCTTCACCTCTGCCCAAGCATACGCCCAGCTTACATATTTCAGTTCCGTGTTTCCGGACTTCTTGACTTCCAGATGATCTTTGAAGTCGATAGCGAATAATTTTACGAACGGATTTTCTGTGACCATAATAAACCTCCAAGAAAAAAGGCGGCAGAGAATTTACTCCCTGCCACCTGATACAAGATTTATGCCGCATGAACGATGGTGAACCTGCGGCTGCTTACATTTTTGCTGTACTGGTTGAAAATGTCCGGCTGCTCTTTCCGCAGACGTTGGGAATCCACACGCTTGTTTTCGGAGGACACCCACGATACCTTATAGCCCGGTGCTGTGCCATAGGCAGCATCCTGCATTTGCA
>ERZ1106951.3732-NODE-3732-length-10782-cov-5.376527_pt1 | contig 10782 bp, 13 predicted proteins | sample MGYA00403676_ERZ1106951 | MGnify/ENA primary metagenome ERZ1106951 (study PRJEB35170, sample SAMEA104062398) | human gut metagenome | biome: human gut; feature: human-associated habitat; material: faeces | place: Denmark | collected 2012-04-23 ...
AGGCAAGCACGAAGGACAACCTCAAGTGGCGCGTCGACTGCGAGTTCGGCGCCACGAGCGGCAAGTTTGACCTTGCCCTGTGCGCGAAGAAGAACGGCCTCGACGCCATCCACGACACCGTGCACGAGATGGCCCGCGACGAGGCCCGCCACGGCCGCGCCCTCAAGGGTTTACTTGAAAGATATTTCAAGTAAGATAAAACCCTTAAAAATCAAGCGATTTTCGAGAGGAAGCTGAGAAATCAGCTTCCTCTTTTTTGCGCTTTTTTGCTTGGAAGCTTGTACATTTCTTGTACTTGTACCAGCCTGTGAGCCTCAAAACAGCGCGATTTTACCTCAATGTTGTACTCCCTAAAACTTGTACGATTTTGTGCAATCAGTATAACGCATTGCCGTTCCAAAAGCAAGAATGATAGAACTGTATAACATCTTTTATTCCAGAAGAAAACAAGATTGATAGAAGAAATATACATCTTTTTTAGAACTCTAAGCCCTGCCGCGCCCGCTCCGTTGCCGCGTGCAGTTTAGCTCTCCCGCACAGCCGTTGTTTGGCTGTGCATTTTCTTTTACCGAAAGCAAGTAAGTCTCATTATAACGACTTGCTGGCTATAAAACGGAGATATAATTAAGGCACAAACAAGGGAAACACAAAATAAAGGAGATGCAAACCATGAAAAAGAACAAAAAGAAAACTGAGAACATCCGCTACAATGGGCGCAACGCTTTTGGTGAGCGCTGCATAGCAAAATTTCTTGTTTTAGAAAAGGAAACCGCAATGCAGCAGTTCCTTGAAGCCTTAGCTGATATCGACGCGCACAAGGGCAAAAGGATTGAGTACACTTTCCAACTTGGCAAAACTTTTACCCATGAAGAAGCAGATGCGTTCCGACTTCAAATGGACAGAATCACAGCTTTTCGAGCACGGACACAGAGCAGACCCTATTTCAGTTTCAATCGTTCCACGCCCTCTTTTCCACTGACAGTCTGATAATCTTAGACAGTGCCATTAAAACGACTGACTCAGCTTCCTGAAAAGTTATAATTAAGATACAAACAAGGGGAACACAAAACCCCACAAAACAAAAATGATGATTTAAAGGAGAAATTACAATGAACGCTAACCTGATGACCAAGAAGATCGAAATGACCAAGACCGAGGCCAAGGCCGCTGGAAAGCTCAATACCACTGAGTACAACACCCTGCTGGAGCTGATGAACAACTTCCCCGGCTATCAGATTGAGATCGTGAAGACTGCCGCCAAGAAGGTTGATCGCTTTAAGGGGCTTGATTACAACTACATGAGGGATTACATCAAGAGCCACAACGAAGAACTGCTGAAAGAGTTCTACACGCTGCGCGGTCTGGATGAGAACGGCAAGAAAGTTGGCATGGCTGCCGCTGCTTCTTACGGCGAAATCAAGATGTGGTTCCTTGAGCAGTTCCCCGAAATTGAGGGGATGGGCGAGAAGGTCAACAAGATCATCGAAGAAACCCGCAAAGCCCGCGAAGCTCGCAAAGCCCAGAAGGAAGCCGCTTAATCCAATAGAAAAGAAATTTAGGAGGAAAAGAAAATGAAGTGCGCATTGAATATTGATTTTGACAAGAAGCTGATTATTATGACCCGCCTGTTCTCACAGAGATGCAGAGATACCAGCAGTAAGGAATATGCTCAGCTCCAGAGTGTCCGCCGCGATTATCCCGATTACACGGTTATTGTCCGCCAGATCAAGAAGAACTCTGATAAGAAAACCTACAAGGGCTTGACCTATGCGTACATGGAAGATTACATCTTGACCCACGAACCCGCTGAGACGGTCGCTGCTGTTCTGAATGAGTTTGAAGAAATGCAAGTAATTGCGGCATGTCACTCTCAGGCTTTCCGCTATCCTGTCATCAAGAAATGGTTTCTGGCTAAGTACCCTGAAATTGAAAATTTCGGAAAAGTTATTACTGTTGATACTGCTGTTGACACTGCTGTAGATACGAAGCAGAGTGAGAAAGTCATTGATCTGCCCCAGCAGGCCGAAGCAGCTACCGAAAGTGCATAAAAGAACGTTGTAAATTAAAGGGAGGAAATGAAAATGACTGCTACCAAGAGAGAAGAAAGAATTGCCGAGCTGAATGAGCTGATGCAGGAATTAGAGATGACCCAGCGGGAAACACTTTTTGCGATCCTCTTTGACTTCTATGAAGCGGCTGGATTTTGGCAGGAACCGCTTTTCAGGGAACTGAGTGCCATGTCCGATGATGAACTGATGGAAGCCTATCTGAACATCTGAAAAGTGCTATGGATGAAGTGATTTTTTACAGAGAGTGGCTACCTCTTCCAAAAGCAGAGTTTAATGTGCTGGCGATGATTGCCGAACAGGGAGGCTCTTTTTCAGGGAACTATACTGACATTTGCAGATACTTAGGTGTAACCTGTCAAAGTCGAAACAGAAACGCTCTGAGAGCAGCCATCGAAGAACTAACCCAAAATCAATTTATTACACAAAAGAGCCGAGGCAGGACACTTACCCTGACCGTCATTCCAAAAGCAACAGAAGTTAGATTGCCGCGCCTGTGGGTGCGGTCGGTGATTCACCGCGACTATTCTTCCGAGGCAGTTGCCTTTGCCAATGTCCTGAAAGTGTTCATCTGGATTGCCGACAATGATCTGCGCGTTGTAACGAACCGCATGATTGCGAGAGAACTGAATGTGTCTGTATCAACCGTGGTCAGTGCAAAAAACGTCCTTGAACATGAGTATGAAAACATTACAAAAAGAAAGGTTTCTGAGAAGGTGGGCGAGAATTTTTTCAGAACATTAGGTCAGGAACTTGCGGCTGGTGCTTGGTGGACTGAGCTATAATAATGAAAAGAGATACTTTTTCCTTTCTAATAAATAGGAAAATTATTATTGAGGAAAAAGTATCTCTTTTCTACCACGAATATAGCATTCGCTATTTTTGCTACGAAGCCGCAACAGCGGCATTCGTGCAAAAAGTAGCGAAATGCTAAAATAGATAAAATGGGCTTCCAAGGAAACGGGACTTATTTGCCATTGATGAAGCGTGTGCAAAAGTTGAAAAAGCTAAGCAAAAGGCACTCGGTTTTGATTTTTCACCAAAAATTTGTTATAATATTTATGGAAGTTGAGAAAACAGGGTTTTTCAAATACTTTACTACCATTTCGAAGGAGGATAATCATGAAGCATCGCACCGCGAAAGCTTATGAAGACCGCGTTTATGACATGCTGAAACGCCGAGGTCTGGCAAAGTAGTTTGAGCATTCGGGCATTTACAAGATCAGCATTGACGATCACATTGTTTACATCGGAAAGAGTAAAAATATGCTCCGCCGTCTGGCGTAGCACTATGTCGGCATCAAGACAGGGAGCGAACGCAAATACCGCATACTGGACGAGGCGAAGCGGCACGGTCACAGCGTTTCTTTTGATGTGCTGTATGATGCAGTCGAGCTGACAGCCGATTTGATTGAGGAAGAGATCGGAGAAAAGGAAGGAGAATACATTCGGGCGTATCGGCCCGTTTTGAATACGCAAATTCCAAAAGCCGACAACTGGCGCAGCTATGAGATCAATGAGACTGCAAGCACAATTACCCTGTCTGAAATTTTGCAGTAGCAAAAGACGTAAATTCAGATGAAACAAATTTTATATAGATTGAAGAAAATTTTTGAAGGAGAAAATTATAATGAGCTATAGCAAATTAGAGATTTTTGACATGATGAGCCGCAATTAGGATTCGTTGCGCAGACAATGCGGCGAACCGTCCGCAGCTACCCTTGCCGCATGGCGTTTGGCAGACGTGCATCGAGCAATCGCGCGTGCTTACTACGCCCGTCAGGAGGCGGAGGATAACAGCTTCACCTTTGATTTTACGAGTGAGGTGAAGAGAAAGTGAGCGCGTCCGAGAAAAAGAAGAAAAAGAAAGACAAGTCTGTGCTGGAAGCAGAGATCATGTCTTTCATGGAAAAGAGCCTGAAAACGGCTCTCGATCTGGCGTTGGATGATTTATTGAAAGACTGGAAATAAACTGAGGCGGAAGCCGTTCTGAAATGAGCGGCTTCCGCCTTTTTTCGTTTTCTGCCGTGGGACGGCAAATCGTGCAGTCTGCCGCGCACAGCCAAGAACTTCCGTCTTTTGGATAAAAGCTGTCATTTCGCGAGAGAGCTGCCCACACCTTTTTGCAAAAGCGGCTTCATGTTTGGCCTCTCCCGAAATATAGCCCCGTTATTCCGCGTCTTTCACAAACTCGATCAGATCGGCGGGCTGACAGTCCAGCACGTCGCAAATCTTGTCTAATGCCTCTACTGGAAGGTGCTTGACCGAGCCTGTGCAGATTGCGGACACCGTGGGCGGTCTGATACCCGTCCGCTCCGCTAATTCCTTCTGTGTCATGTCCCGCATGGCAAGCATAACCTTGACCTTGAATTTTATCATTGTGCGCCTCCTTTTCCACGCATACATCATACTACGAAAAGCGTAGTATGTCAATACGAAATCAGAAAATATTTTTCGATTTTCGTAAAAATAATTACGAAAACAGTATTGACAAATTACGAATTTCGTAGTATTATATAGACAGATCAAGAGAGCAAGCCAAGGCGGACGAAGTAAGCGAGAGCTGAACCAAGAACGCAAGATCAGAGTGGGAACGGATAAGAGAGAGTGAGATTGCCAAAGGCATAGATGTTTAAGGCCACCCACCGCTTGTAAAATTACAATCCAAAAGGAGACAAACACCATGAGCAAGAACGAAATGATTTCCCTGATTGAGACGATGAACAACTACGACGATCTTGCCGCCAAGGCAAAGGCCAAGGCCGACGCCATCCGCGAGGCCATCAAAGAAGAAATGGTGCGTCAGAACACGGAAGAACTGAGCGCGGGAGCGTACATTGTCCGCTACACAAGCATCATTTCCAACCGCTTTGACAGCACGACCTTTAAGAGACTTTACGCCGATCTCTACAAGGACTTCACAAAACCTGTCAGCTCCCGCCGATTCTCGGTGTCCTGCTGAACGGGAGGCTCGCCGCCCTCTGAGAATGGGGGGGCGGCGGGAGAGTTCTTATAATCTAACAAAAACGAACACCAAAAGTCAGGCGTTTCAAGGCATTGCGGCGCAAGCGGCAAACAAACGAACTTTGCTGCCCGATTTTACGAACTTTTCACTGTTGGAGGCTTCCATGAACAAGAAGACAAAGGCGCTCACCACCGAGCAGTACAAGCAGATCATACAGGCCATGAAGGAGGGCTTCTGCGGATGCCGCCCGAATGAGCGCATCGCAACGGCCCTTGTGTTGGAGGGAAACTTGGGCTTGCGCATCAGCGACATTGTGAAGCTCCGCTCGCGCGAGATCGTGCAGGACGGGGACAGATACCGTCTTGAGATCGTGGAGCAGAAGACCGGCAAGCGGCGCGTCTTCACCGTCCCGCTCGTGATTGCGCAGTACATTGAGAACTACTGTCTGCGGAACGGCATCGGAAGAAATGATTTGATCTTCCCCATCACGGAACGCGCTGTGCAGAAGCAGCTCGCCCTTGTCTGCGGCTATTTGGGCATTGAGGGTGTCAGCACACATAGCTTCCGCAAATGGTACGCTACGGAAATCTACAGGGCCAACGGCTTTGACATTGCCCTTGTCCAGCGCCTTTTGCAGCACAGCTCCGCCGCCGTTACACAGCGTTATATCGGCATTGAGCCACAAAGGATTGAAGCCGCGATTCAGGGACACGCACAGCTTTTGTGAGGCCACCGAAAACTTACTCTTCTTCTGGATATGAAAACAAGGAGCCGTGATGGCTCCTTGTTCGTCCGTTTATGAATCCTTTTTGTTTTCTGCTTTGTTCTTACCGACAATAGCCCCAACAACAGCACCTGCGGGGCCAGCGATTACGCCGCCAGCAACTGCATTTTTTACGATAGATTTTGTTGCTTCCGCTTGTTCTACTGCGGCAGGTTTTTTCGGCATAGCTATATCGGATATACCTACGCCATTAGGTGATGTATGGAGCGCCTTTGCTGCTTGCATTTGTATTTCAGCGAACGATTTGACTCCGTTAATTTTTGATCTATAAAAATCATAAGTTTTGTAGTCCAACAGCCCACGCCCACCGTTATACATGGAATTAAGGTCTTGGAGGGCAATGTATTTTTCGAATTCCGTGAGATTTTCATAGTTTTTTCTTTTAATTGCCTCTCGTGCTGCTGCTTTCTTCTTCTTTCCAATAGACAGTCTATGGAAGATCCAGACCAAAAACGCAACGTCGGCTACAATTAACAACGCCTCCCAAATTCCCATTTAGCTATTTTCCTCCATTCGTCGTTCCTTTTCTTTTTGGCACAAATTGCATGGGCTGACTTTTCGTCCAAACTCTAAATACGCTTTTTCTTCGTTGTTGTAATACTTGATATTGACAGGGTGCGTCTTGTTTGTATGCGGGCAAAATCCAACAATGTGAAGAACACCTGTGCCTGTGTTTATCATATATTTTTTTGCCAATATGCTCCCTCCTAAAATAAAAAAGTGCGCAGCCGAAGCTGCGCACTGAAAAACGCATAGCCTCACTGCTGCGACGCAATCATTTGAGCAATACCAAGGTATGCCAAAAGGAGGTTGCGTTTTTACCGAAGTAAAAACACAGCCTTGGTATTGCCAGATATTCGATTGCGTCGCAAGAACATCATACCATAGACGTTCTACTAATTCAAGACACCGACCTCTTTTTCTTTCTCTTTTGGTATGCTATAATACCGAAAAATAGGCAGCGGGGAGGCGGCGCGCATGGAGAAGGAAACAAGCAAAAATCCAGAAGCGAGACACGGCAAAAAGCCGAACCAGAAGTTGAAGCCGTATCTGGTGCAGCAGTACCTTCTGAAATACACAGACGAAGATCATACGGCAAGCGCCTATGACATTGTCAGCTTTCTTGAATACTGCGGGATTGCCGCTGAACGCCGCTCCATTTACAGGGACATTCAGGACATCAACAAAGTCATGTGGCTCATGGACAACAAGAGTGCCGATGATGACGGTATTGACATAGAAGCCGCAGAGGAAGCCCTTGCCGCCGATAATGGTGATAATGAAAAAGTCATCCTTTACCAGAAACACACAAAGAAGGACAAGGGCTTCTATGTGCGTCAGCGGCGATATGATGAAAGAGATATTCGGCTTTTGGCAGAGTGCGTGTATTCTGCAAAATTTCTTTCCCAAGGACAAGCAGACCGTCTTGCAGATGTAGTGTGCGAGTTTGTCAGTAAGCATCAGGCCGAGAAAATCAGGCACGACGCATTTCTGACAGATCGTGTGAAGACTTCAAATAGAACGGTTCTTAACAGCATCAGCACGATCAACGAGGCCATGAGCCGCCGTCTGGATGGAGCGCCGCACGAGCCTGAGAAAATCAGCTTCCATTATCTCAAGTACTCCATCAGCAATGTCGGGCAGCAAGTGGAGCGCAGAAAGGGAGCTGCCTACACCGTCAGTCCGTATAAGCTGCTTATCAACGATGGAAACTACTACCTACTGGCTTTTGATGACCGTGCGCAAAACATGAGAACCTACCGCGTAGACCGCATGAAGAGCGTAGTGCGCACAGGCGAGCCGAGAGAGGGCAAGGAGACATTTGATGCGATCGACCTGAAAACCTACACCAAGCGCGTTTTCTCCATGTTTGGGGGCAAGCAGGAGCGTGTGGTCATCCGTTTTATCAATCCGCTTCTGGACGCTGTTGTTGACCGCTTCGGCAATGACAAAAGCTCCGTGTGGTACGAAGAACTGGATGAGACACACTTCACCGTTACCACACAGGTTGAGATCAGCGATCAGTTTTTCGGCTGGGTGCTGGGCTTCGGCAAAAAAGCAAAGATTTTAGAACCGCCCGCCGTAGCGGAGAAGTTTGCCGCATACCTTGATAAAGTCCGAGAGATGTATTGAAAAAAGCAGCAGCCGAAGATAAACGGCTGCTGCTTTGTCTTATAGGCTGTTCAAATTGTTTTGCAGAATTTCAATTCCACTCTTGGAAATGGCAATGTAGTATTTCTGCGTGACGTGAATGTTGCCATGCCCCATTTGATTGCACAGAAGATGTGTAGGCGTATTCTTTTCGGCCATCATCGTTCCATAAGTGTGACGAAGGAAATGAAACTTGAACTGTATGCCTAATTTTTCCTTGATCTCCCGCGTCGGATATTTCATGGAATTTACCGTTTGCACTTTCCCATTCGGCAAGCAGTTTACCAGCTCTGTTGAGTAGATTTTGCTCCCGTCAATGTCCTCAATCAACCGCCTGTTCTGTTCTCTGAGCGAGGCAAGGCGGACGGCATCTTCTTCCCGCTGCCGTGCCTTTTCCTGCAAGTGCAGTTTTAGAACGTGGCTCATGTAAACAACTCTGTTGGAATTGCGCGTTTTCGGCGCGATCAGCTTGATAAGCCCATTCTGGTATTGCATCTGTCTGTCGATTGTGATTGTGCCATTTTCCAGATCGACGTTCTCCCACTTTAGCTCGAAGACCTCATTGATGCGCAGACCGCAGTAGCGCCCCAACAAGTACGCGGTTTCTGCGTGAGTACCTGTAAAATATTTGTCCAGAAGGGCAAGCTGTTCTTTGCTGAATGCAACAATGTCGGTATCATCCTCTGACTTCATTTTCGGCATCTGAATACGAGTGTCCTTGTTCACGCAAAGTCTATTGTAGTCATCAACGCTCAGATAGTTTCGGGAGTAGGCTTGACCGAAGATCAGGTAAAACATTTTTAGAAAGCTTTCTGTGTACTGATAAGAGAAATTGTTGATGTAGTACAGCTCTGCAAGATAATCCATGACCTCGGCAACACTTATTTCATCCACATAACGGTTGCCGAATTTGGCGAACAGGTGATTTTCCCAAAGGCTGTCCTGTTTGCGAATGGTCTGGTATGCGCGATCTTTGCGCCCCTTTTCGCAGTATTCTTTGTAAACGTCCTTCACCATGCGGCGGCTGACCTTTGGCTTTTCCACCTTTCCGACGCGGGCTTCCAGCATAGCGGCCTCTTTGGCCTTGATTGCCTCCTTTTGCGTTTTCAGTTTGTTTCCAAAAGCATCTGTTGCCTTTTTCTTATTGACCTTCTTTCCGTCTACCATCATTACAAAGCGGTATTCCCAATACCCATTGTCCTTTTGGTACACTCCTGTGCTGTTTGCGGGCATAACACAACCTCCAAAAACTTGTACTAAAATTGTACGAAAGTTGTTAGGAAGATGTGTTAAAGTAGTAAGCTACTTGCATTGAAGATCATTGAAAAGTGCTTGATTTTCAAGGCTTTCCGGCTTTCCTCAAAGTCGAGCGAAGCGAAGACTTTGAAAATGGCCCGCGACGAGGCCCGTCACGGCCGCGCCCTCAAGGGTTTACTTGAAAGATATTTCAAGTAAGCCGAAACCGCAGCAATTCCGAGCTTATTGAGAGAGGAGCAGGGAAACCTGCTCCTTCCTCTTTTTCCCGTGACCGCCGCCGCGCTGAGCGAAGAAGATCCCCACCAAAACGGAGGGTAAAACGAATGAGGTCCAACAAAATGCTTATGAAACAAAACAACGCAGGCTTTACGCTGGTGAACGTGCTGATCGTGATCGCGGTCATCGCCATACTGAGCGTGGGCGCATACCCGGTATTCTCAACTCTGATCGAGAAAAGCTGGGAGGCGGCGGACATTTCCGGCGTGCGCTCGGCATTCGACCACGTTTCTGCGGAGGCGCTGATGGGGAATAAGACAGCCACCGTTACGGTCGATCTGAAGCAGAAGCAGGCGGATTGGCAGTCGATGGACCCTGTGAACATCCGCGGGATCATCCACTACAAGGGTGAGGACGACACGGACAACTGGAAAGGCGTTGCGTCGCCGGGCGGAAGCTGCGTCGTTTCCTACGAGGAAGCCGTCGGCGTGGTGCTCACATGGAGCGGCGAAGCGGCTGCCAAGCCCCAATATCCGTTTGACACCGGTGTGAAGGACTATTTTTCGCTGCTCTACAACACCAAGTTCTGGAAGGACGGCAGCCTCAATACCGATAATTTTGAGTTTGATTCCCGCTGCCCGGGCTCAAAATACATCCCCTCTCTTGAGGAGGAGCTTGAAAAGCTGAACAACAGCCTCTTGCAGCAGGAAAACTGCACCTGGGCATTTCTGGGAAATCCCCATGACGGTCAGGAAAGCAAGCGCTATCTCTTCTGGACCTCTCTCAACACGAATGAAGTCGGCAGCGGCGTGAAAATCCCCGTGATTATTCAGACCGGTGATGGGAAATACTATGTTTCCCACACCACGACCGGAGAGCGGGAAAACAAGAGCGGCAAGTATATTGCGGTCTCAGAGCGCCTCTACAATGACCCGCAGTACAAGTCGGTCTTGAAGGCGGGAAAAGAATACGACTCCCTGACGGCCGCCTATGTCGCATATTTGCTCGCGCTTGAGGAATACGAAAAGAGCGCCCTCGATTCAAACTGACCGGCCGTGCACCCAAAAGGAAAGGCGGATAAGAATGAACGTGATGATGACGGGACGGAGACGCTGCGCGCTCGCGCTTCTGCTTGCCGCCCTCGTACTGAGCGGCTGCGGCAAAAAGGACGCGCCCGACGCGCCCGAGCAGACGGCGCAGACGTTGGAGTACAGCAACCTCAGCGACGAAGCGTCTAAGGAGCTGCTTTCAGAGCTTTTCGCGGACGCGGGGATCGCAACGGAGCGGGCGGACAAATTCTTTGCCTGCCTTGACCAGTTCAACGGCAGCGTCAAAGCGGAATG
>ERZ1106951.3746-NODE-3746-length-10750-cov-5.640673_pt1 | contig 10750 bp, 9 predicted proteins | sample MGYA00403676_ERZ1106951 | MGnify/ENA primary metagenome ERZ1106951 (study PRJEB35170, sample SAMEA104062398) | human gut metagenome | biome: human gut; feature: human-associated habitat; material: faeces | place: Denmark | collected 2012-04-23 ...
AACGAGTGGTGCGAGCCGGTGCCGGAAGAAACCTATAAGGAGTTGCGGTGATGCGTTTTGATGTACACCCAACCACGATGAAACAAAAACAGGGTGCGTCCACCCGGACGCACCCTGCCAAAAGCCACAGACGATAGCGATATGGCCTATGCGGAAAAGAATGGCATCACCATCGTCACGCACTACATTGACTGTGCCATCTCTGCCAAGACAGACAACCGCCCGCAGTTCCAGCAGATGATCAAGGAAATGACCGAGGCATATCCCCTGCGGGGGGATGTACCTCGGTCATTTTTATTTTTCGGTTGCCTCTGCCGGTACCACACCGTACTCGTCGGCGCTGACGGGGTCTGCATAGACGGCGTAGCGCTGGGGGGTGTGGGTCAGGATGCCAAAGGGGTAGCAGGTATACAGGATGCAGCTGGGCTCCTCGGCACCCCAGCGCACCTTATCGACGTCGGTCTCCTGAATGACCTGCATGTCGGTGACTTTATAGGTAAAGTCGCCCCAGTCGGTCTCCAGATGAATGATGGCACCGAGCTGCGTCGAGCCAAGGTCCGAGAAGTACGTGCCCGTATGCCCGCCGATAAAGACTGTGCCGTTCTCGCCGGGCAGGACGCAGTCACTCTCGGCGCGGCAGCCCGCACCGCGGCCAAACTGGCCCTCGCTGTCGCCCCAATAGAGGGCGCAGTCCACATTTGTGCCTTCGACCCAGATGCGGCCCAGCTTATCGCCGTACTGCACGCTGTCGTGCTCGGCCTGCGCAGCGGTGACCTGCTCGGCACGCTTCGCGGCGGCTGCTTCGGCGGCCCGGCGTTCTTCCTCCTGACGAGCTGCCTCGGCGGCTTCACTGGCGGCGCGGGCAGCCTCCTCCTCGGCGGCTTTGGCGGCCTCGCTGGCTGCAGCGGCACTGGCCGCAGCGGCAGCTTCGGCAGCTCTCTGCCGGTTTTTGGAGATGACCAGCGCCGCCGCTATGCCGACGCAGACGGCCAGCGCCAATGCGCAGAGGGCCAGGCACTTTGCCATCCGTTTGCGGCTCATGCGTTGTGCTCCCGGCTGGCGAGGTAAGCAGCGGGGCCGCTCTGGTACAGGTCGCCGCCGTGGGTGTCCAGCAGGACCGTCAGCGGGAAGTCCTTAACCACCAACTTACGCACCGCCTCACAGCCGAGGTCCGGCCACGCAATGATCTCACAGCTCTGCACACTGCCGGCCATCAGGGCACCGGCCCCGCCGATGGCGGCCAGATAGACCGCGCCGTTTTTGACGACGGACTGCTTGACGGCATCGGTGCGCTTGCCCTTGCCGATCATGCAGGCCAGTCCCAGATCCAGCAGCCGCGGCGTGTAGGCGTCCATACGGCCCGAGGTCGTGGGGCCTGCCGCGCCGATGGCACAGCCCGGGCGCTCCGGCGTGGGGCCGACGTAGTAGATGGCCGCGCCCTCAATGGGGAACGGCAGCGGCTCGCCCTTGTCCAGCAGCTCCATCATGCGGGCGTGGGCGGCGTCACGGGCGGTGTAGACCACGCCCGACAACAGCACGGTGTCCCCTGCTTTCAGCGGCGCAAGGTCCTGCTTGGAGAGGGGCGTTTTCAATACATATTGCATCGTTGCGCCTCCTTACAGCGTGCGGCTGGCGCGGCGGGTGACGTGGCAGCTGATGTTGACGGCCACGGGCAGGCAGGCCACATGGGTGGGCTTTTGCTCAATGGCAACCCCCAGGCAGGTCGTGGCACCGCCAAAGCCCTGCGGGCCAAAGCCTGTGGCGTTGATGGCATCCAGCAGTTCCTTTTCCAGTGCTGCATAATACAGGTCGGCGTTGGGTTCGTCCAGCGGGCGCAGCAGTGCCTTTTTGGCCAGCGCTGCGCAGTGGTCGAAGCTGCCGCCGATGCCGATCCCCAGCACAATGGGCGGGCAGGGGTTGGCTCCGGCCTGCTCCACCGTGTCAAGCACGAATTTTTTCACGCCCTCAACGCCGTCGGCGGGCTTGAGCATGGCAAGGCGGCTCATGTTTTCACTGCCCGCGCCCTTGGGGGCGACGGTGATTTTGCAGCCGCTGCCCGGCACAAGATGCACGGTCAGGAACGCCGGGGTGTTGTCCCCCGTGTTGACGCGCTGCAGCGGGTCGGCGGTGATGGATTTGCGTAAGAATGCTTTCTCGTAGCCGCGGCGCACGCCCTCGTTGACGGCATCGGTCAGGTCGCCGTCAATGTGAGCGTCCTGGCCCAGTTCGATAAAGACGCAGGCCATGCCGGTGTCCTGGCAGATGGGCAGGTCTTTCTCTTTCGCAACGCAGAGATTCTGCTGCAATAAGCCCAGTGTCTCTTTTGCCAGCGGCCACGGCTCGGCGGCCTCGGCGGCATCCAGTGCAGCCTTTACGTCGGCGGGCAGCCGGGTGTTGGCCTCGATGCAGAGAGCCTCCACTGCGTCGGTGATGGCGGCGGCGGGAATTTCACGGATGCTCATACGCGCGCCACGCCGCTTTCTCTCGCGGCCTGTGCGACGGCAGCGGCGACGGCATCGGCCACGCGGGGGTCAAATGCTTTGGGCAGGATGTTTTCCTCGTTCAGCTCGTCGTCGGGGATGAGATCCGCGATGGCCTTGGCGGCGGCCATCTTCATGGCGGGGTTGATGTCCCGCGCACGGACGGACAGCGCACCCTTGAAGATGCCGGGGAACGCCAGCACATTGTTGACCTGGTTCGGGAAGTCGCTGCGGCCCGTGCCGATGACGCGGACGCCCGCCTGCTTAGCGAGGTCGGGCATGATCTCGGGCGTGGGATTCGCCATAGCAAAGACGATGGCGTCCTTCGCCATCGTGGCGGCCAGTTCGGGGGTCAATGCGCCCGCAATCGACGTACCAATGAAGATGTCCGCATCCCGTATGGCCTCGGCCAGACCGCCGGTCAGCTTGTCGGGGTTCGTCTCCTCTGCCAGCCTGCCCTTGTGGCCTTCAAGGCCCGCGGGGCGGTTCGGGTAGAGGATGCCGTGCTCATCAACGGCGACGATGTTCTTAGCGCCCGCGACCTGCAGCATGTGGATGATGGCCGTGCCCGCCGCGCCGGGGCCGTTCTGGACGATCTTGACGTCCTCAATGCGCTTGCCGACGACCTTCAGGGCGTTGAGTACACCCGCCAGCACGATGATGGCTGTGCCGTGCTGGTCGTCGTGGAACACGGGGATGTCGAGGTCACGCTCGAGTTCGGCCTCGATTTCAAAGCACTCGGGGCTGCGGATGTCCTCCAGGTTGATACCGCCGAAGGTCGGGGCAATGGCCTTGACCGCAGCGATGACCTCCTCCTTCGTCTTGGCGTTCAGGCAGATGGGGAACGCATCGACGCCGCCGAACTCCTTGAACAGGACGCACTTGCCCTCCATGACCGGCAGACCGGCCTCCGGGCCGATGTTGCCCAGACCCAGCACGGCAGTGCCGTTCGTGACGACGGCGACGGTACGGCCCTTCATCGTGTAGGTGTAGACGTCATCGGGGTTTGCCTTGATTTTGCGGCACGGCTCGGCCACGCCGGGGGTATAGGCGGTGGACAGCGCATCGCGGTCCTTGCATTCGCAAAGGCTCTGCACGGCGATCTTGCCGGGGAACTTGCTGTGGAGCTCCAGAGCAGCTTTGTTGTAGTCCATGGGGATACCTCTCCTTTATATAGTTTTACTTTCCGTAATGGTGCCCGGTAGGGGCCGGACATGTCCGGCCCGCAGGCTTGCCGCCACATCGCTATGGATTTTACGTTGAGGGCAGGGCATGCCCTGCCCCTACCGAGTTGCTTCTTTTATTCGTGGTGTACCGGCGCATAGTCCGGTTCCAGCTTTATGACGCAGAAATGGTCGGGCCACTTGGCCTGTACGGCATTGCGCAGGGCATTGACGAGCTTGACGCCCCGGTGCTGTTTGTCGGTCATGTACTCGGCAGGGACGGCACAGTCAAAAATCACGTTTGTATGTGTCGGGCCGGGCACAATGCGCAGGTCGTGGATGTTGGCCATCGGCGCGAGTTCCTCGACCTCACGCTGCAAAAACGCCTTCAGCTCGTCCGCGTGAGGGTCACCGGTCACGACGGGGTCAAAGTGGATCGTCGCGATCAGCCCGTCCTCCACAAGCAGGTCCCGCTCAATGCGGTCAATGACATCGTGACTGTGCATGACGTCGTCCTTAGCGTCCATTTCCAGATGGAAGCTGACCAGGCGGCTGCCGGGGCCGTAGTCGTGGATCATCAGATCGTGCACGCCCAGCACGCCGGGATAGCTCAGGGCCTTTTTCTCGATATGCTCGACCAGATCCGAGTCAGGCGCCGCACCCAGCAGCGGATTGATGGTGTCTTTGACGAGCATTGCACCGCTGTACAAAATGAACGCCGCCACACCGATACCCATCAGTCCGTCAATGCGGACAAAGCCGGTGAGCTTTGTCAGAATCGTGGCTGCCAGAACCGCTGCCGTCGTGATGACATCGTTGCGGGCATCGGCGGCGGTGGCCAGCAGCGTTTCCGAGTCGATGGCCGTGCCGATCTGCCGGTTCAGCCTGCTCATCCAGAGCTTGACGAGGATGGACGCAAGCAGTACTGCAACCATGAGCCAGCTGAAAGCGACCTCCGTCGGGTGCAGAACCTTGGCAAAGCTCTCTTTCAAAAGCTCCACACCGATGACCAGGATCATGACAGAGACCGCCAGCCCGGCCAGATACTCATACCGGGCATGGCCGTAGGGATGCTCCGAGTCCGCCGGGCGCGCGCCGAGCTTGAAGCCGACGAGGCTGACGATATTGGAGCTGGCATCGGACAGGTTGTTCATGCCGTCGGCGGTGATGGCAACGCTGCCGGTCAGTACACCGACGGCGATCTTGCCGCCCGCCAGCAGTAGGTTGCACACCACGCTGACGATGCAGGCCAGATTTCCGTAGGCCGTGCGAACGGCGCGATCCGCAGTACTTTTATAATTTTTGACAAAAGTCCGTATTAAAAGCTGAATCAGTGGGAATGCCCCCTTTTTTTAGAAAAAGACAGACCTTGTAAGGGTCTGCCTTTTGGTTGGTTATAAGTTTTTGCCTCCTCCGGGAGGGGGCAAAGGAGAAAAATTACGCCCGCACGATGCAGGCATCGCGCTCGGGGCCGACGGAGATGTACTTGATCTTGCAGCCGACCAGTTCCTCCAGACGTGTGACATAGTTCTGAGCAGCCTGGGGCAGGTCCTCAAACCTGCGCACGCCGGTGATGTCGCAGTGCCAGCCGGGCACAGTCTCGACAACGGGCTGGGCGTCGTCCAGCGTCTTGCCCATGGGGAAGCGGGTGGTCGTGCTGCCGTCGGTCAGCTTGTAGGCGGTGACGATGGGCACTTCCTCCATGTAGTCGAGGACGTCCAGCAGGGTCAGGGCCAGTTCATCGCAGCCCTGGCACTGCACGCCGTAGCGGCTTGCCACAGCGTCGAACGGGCCGACGCGGCGGGGACGGCCCGTGGCGGCGCCGTACTCATGGCCGTGCTCACGCAGCTCGTTCTTTTCTGCCTCGGTCATAGCCAGCTCCGTGGTGAAGGGGCCCTCACCGACGCAGGAAGAATAAGCCTTCATAATGCCGATGGAGAGGCTCAGCTTGTGGCCCGGGATGCCCGCACCGATGGGTGCATAGGCGGACACGGTGTTGGAGGAAGACGTGTAAGGATAGATGCCGAAGTCGATGTCACGCAGAGCGCCCAGCTGGGCCTCGAACATGATCTTCTTGCCCTCGCGGTCAGCCTTGTCCAGATAGCCGCCCACATCGCAGATATAGGGGGCAAACATCTTGGAATATTTCTCGCACCAGGCCCACATCTCGTCAACGCTGACGGGCTTCTGGCCATAGATCTTCTCCATGGTCAGGTTCTTGGACTCGACGATGGTCTCCAGACGCTTCCTGACACTGGCGTCCATGTGGACGAGGTCGCCCATGCGCAGGGTCTTTTTCATGTACTTGTCGCCGTAGCTGTAGGCGATGCCGCGCTTGGTGGAGCCGAACTGAGCGCCGGTCTTGGACAGGCGCTCCTCCTCAAGGCCGTCCTGTGCGACATGGAACGGCATGGTGATGGTCGCACGGTCAGAGATTTTCAGGTTTTTGGGGCTGATCTCAACACCCTTCTCGGTCAGGGAGGCGATTTCCTTCTCGAGGTGCTCGGGGTCGATGACCATGCCGCCGCCCATAACGCAGACAACGTCGGGGCGCAGAATGCCGGAGGGAATCAGGTTCAGGACGAATTTGCCGCGCTCGGTCTTGACGGTGTGGCCTGCATTGTCGCCGCCCTGATAGCGCGCAACAATGTCATAGTCCTGGCTGAGCAGGTCGACCATGCGGCCCTTGCCCTCGTCGCCCCAGTTAATGCCGGTAATGGAAGTAAGCATACGTTTCTACCTCTTTTGTAAGTAAATAGGCATTTCAGCCTTTTCCGGAATCTCCGGGATCCGCTGCCGTTCTGTATTATACCATATTTGTCAAGAGAATACTATAGCTGTTTTGTACAAGATTCAAATGTTTCCGTTGGCGCAGTTGCAGGGGCAGATCAATGCTTAGAGAGCTTCGCGTACTCGGCATAGGGGATCTTTGCGCCGTCCGCAGTCTGGACATAGGTGCTGTCGAGCTGCTGTTTGAAGGCCGCGCGCATATCGGCCAGATACTCCTTGCGCAAAGCGTCGCGCTCGGCGGTTTCGCGCTCGGTCAGACCGATGGCCTTTGCCTTTTTTGCCAGCGCGTTGATGCGGTCAATTTTGGATTTTTCCATGGTGTATCTCTCCTTGTTGTTTGTCTTTTTGCCATTATACCACATTTTCACAGCAATTTCATTTTACTTTTCCAAAAAAGCGTGTATAATAAGAAAGTATGCAATTTTGAAATAGACAGGAGAATCCCATGAAACTGAAGAATTTCCGCCGTGTGGCAGCCCTTGGCATGGCTGTCGGCATGACTGCTGTGCTTGCGGCCTGCGGCAATACCGCTGACACCGCCTCCTCCGAGGCCGCTGAATCTACCGCCGAGACGGCTGACATCGCCGAGAAGGCCAGCGCTGAGACCGCGGACGCCGAGTACGCCTATCTGGCTGATTTCAGCTTTTCCGATGCGTTTGACGAGAACGGTTATCTCAAGGGCGTGACCGCCACCGATTATGTCACCCTGCCCGACGACTACGCGGACATTACGATCAGCGCCGACCTGGGCCAGGTCAGCGACGACGACATCAATGATTACATTGATTCCAACGTGCTGTCCAACTTTGCGACCACGAATGAGGTCAAGGACCGCGCAGCCGCGGACGGCGATACGGTCAACATTGACTATGTGGGCCGCATCGACGGCGTTGCTTTCGACGGCGGCGACACCAAGGGCAACGGCGCCGACCTGACTTTGGGCAGCGGCACATACATTGACGACTTTGAAGATCAGATCGTCGGCCATACCCCCGGCGAGACCTTTGACGTCACGGTCACCTTCCCCGAGGATTACGGCAATGAGGACCTGAACGGCAAGGAAGCCGTCTTTGAGACGACCCTGAACTACATCAAGGAGTCCGTCACCCCCGAGCTGACCGACGACTGGGTCAAGGAAAATCTCGGCGAGAGCATGAGCCTGAACAGCGTCGATGAGCTGAAAGCCTTCGTCAAGTCCACGATGCTCTATGACAACCAGGCCAGTGACGTTTACACCGCCCTGCATGACAAGGCCAGCTACGCGGACGAGCTGCCGCAGACCGCGCTGGACTACTACCGCGATGTGCTGCTGTACCGCATTTACACCAACGCCCAGAAATACGGCACCGACATGAACACCCTGCTGTCCTCCGGCATGATGGGCAGCAGCTATGACAGCGTGGATGCCTATCTGGCAGATGCCAACGACAGCATCAAGTCCATCACCCAGCAGGCCCTGCTGATGCAGGCCGTGGCAGAAAAGACCGGCTTCAAGTGCGACACCGCCACCATGAACGCTGACTTTGGCCGCTACTACGGCACCACCGACCCGAGCCAGTATGTCTCCGCCTACGGTGAGAACTACATCAAGATGAACGTTCTGCAGAGCGACATCATGCAGAACCTGATCGACAACGTCAAGTACGAATAAGCGGTAAGCGCCGCCGCACTCCCGGTTTTGCACCGGGAGTGCTTTTTTGTTGCTTTTTGCGGGGGAAACCTTTATAATAAAGGTATTCTGAATAAGGAGTCCTTCCCTATGCCTCTTATCATCCCGAAAGACCTGCCTGCTTACGAGGAATTGCAGCAGGAAAATGTATTTGTCATGCACCAGGAGCGCGCGATGAGCCAGCATATCCGCCCGCTGCGCATCCTGATTTTAAACCTGATGCCGACCAAGATCGTGACCGAGACCCAGCTGGCCCGCCTGCTGGCAAACAGCCCTTTGCAGGTGCAGGTCACCTTTTTGCAGACGGCGACCCACAGCACGACCCACACCGCGCCCGAGCACATGAAGGCGTTCTACAAGACGTTTGACGAGATCAAAAACGAGCGCTTTGACGGCATGATCATCACCGGCGCGCCGATTGAGGACCTGGACTACGAGGACGTTGACTACTGGGACGAGCTCTGCCGCATCATGGACTACACCAAGGAGAACGTCTACTCCACCATCCACCTGTGCTGGGGTGCGCTGGCGGGTCTGTACTACCACTTCGGCATCCCCAAGGTGCATCTGGACAAGAAGATGTTCGGCGTGTTCGAGCATCGCGTGACACGACCTTCCAACCCGCTGGTGCGCGGCTTCGACGAGGTATTCTACGCCCCGCATAGCCGCTGGGCCGGGCTGGACCGCGCCGCCATCGACGTCTGCGGCGACCTGCGCATTCTGGCCGAGAGCGACATTGCCGGGCCGATGCTGCTTTCCACCGAGTCCGGGCGGCAGATCTTTGTCATCGGCCACCCCGAGTACGACAAATATACGCTGGACAGGGAGTATAAGCGCGATGTGAAGGCCGGCAAGCCCATCAACATCCCATGCAACTACTACCCCGACGACGATCCGAGCCGCGACCCGCTGTTCCGCTGGCGCGCCCACGGGTATCTGCTGTACACGAACTGGCTGAACTACTACGTGTATCAGGACACGCCGTATGATCTGAGCCGTCTGGAAGCGTTGGAGAAGTAATAGCCCATTTGTAGGGGCGGATGCCTACATCTGCCCCCACAGGTTCCCCGATAGTAGAATTTGTCTCAAGGAGCTTACTATGCCCAAAATCAGCGCCTGCATTGTGGCGTACTGTGATTATGACGAGGTCTGCGCCGCGGTGCGCAGCATCCTGCACTATACCCCTGCCCCGGATCTTGCCCTGTATGTCGTGGACAACGGCAGTCCCGACGGCTGCGGCAGGCAGCTGGCAGAGACGGATTTCGGCGACAGCCGCGTGACTGTGCTGCCGCTGGAAAAGAATATCGGCTTCGGCAAGGGCCACAACTATGTGCTGGATCGTCTGACCAGCGACGTACACTTTATTCTGAACCCGGACATCCTGCTGACCGGTGACGTGCTGGAGGACATGGCCGCGTGGCTGCTGGCCCGGCCCGGGGCCGCCATGGCAACGCCCCAGCTGCGCTACCCGGACGGCAAGCTGCAGCACCTGCCCCGCCGCAAGCCGACGCCCTGGCTGCTGCTGGCGCGGCAGCTGGCCCCGAAGCTCGGCGGCTGCTTTAAGAAGGCCGACGACCACTACACGATGCAGGATGAGGATCTGACCGTGCCCCGCCGCATCGAGTTCTGCACCGGCAGCTTTATGGCCGTGCGCACCGATGTGTTCAAGGAAATCGGCGGGTTTGACCCCGGGTATTTCATGTATGTAGAGGACGCCGACCTGACCCAGAAGGTGCTGCAGAAGGGCACCGTCTGGCTGGCTCCGCAGTTTTCCGCCATTCATGCGTGGCACCGCGCCCCCATGCGCGACGCAGGCAAGTTCAAGATGCAGCTTGTCAGCATGGGACGGTATTTCAAAAAGTGGGGCTGTGGGAAAGGGACGGTATGACCCTGCCGACTTTTCGGAACTTGTAGGGACAGATGCTCACCATCGGCCCCTACAACGCAAGAGCAGCGCAAAAGTAGCGTAAGAACAGCTCCGGTTGTTTTTCTTGACAAACCCGCGTTCCTATGCTACAGTAAGAATATCGCAAGGCCGCTGACCGACGGGATATTGTGGGGCTTACCACAGGGGACGCGGCGTTATCACTTGCCTTTTAAGCCGACCGTCTGGGCTGCATACACTGGAGTATGGTGTGTGCAGCCCTTTATTGTTTTTTACAAAAACGGAGGAATCGTACAATGTTGAGCGACATCGAAATTGCCCAGGCCGCCAAAATGCAGCCCATCACCGAAATCGCCGCCAATCTGGGCCTGCAGGGCGAGGACGTCATCCCCTACGGCCACTACAAGGCCAAGCTGAACCACAAGCTGGCCAAGGCTGACAAGCCCGAGGGCAAGCTGATCTTAGTCACCGCCATCAGCCCCACGCCCGCGGGCGAAGGCAAGACCACGACGAGCGTCGGTCTGGCGGATGCCATGAACGCGCTGGGCAAAAAAACGATGCTCTGCCTGCGTGAGCCGTCGCTCGGCCCCGTGTTCGGCATCAAGGGCGGCGCTGCCGGCGGCGGCTATGCTCAGGTCGTGCCGATGGAGGACATCAACCTGCACTTTACCGGCGACATCCACGCCATCGGCGCGGCCAACAACCTGCTGGCTGCCATGATCGACAACTCCATCCAGCAGGGCAACCCGCTGAACATTGACCC
>ERZ1106951.3747-NODE-3747-length-10749-cov-3.889564_pt1 | contig 10749 bp, 8 predicted proteins | sample MGYA00403676_ERZ1106951 | MGnify/ENA primary metagenome ERZ1106951 (study PRJEB35170, sample SAMEA104062398) | human gut metagenome | biome: human gut; feature: human-associated habitat; material: faeces | place: Denmark | collected 2012-04-23 ...
TACTATGAGGCGGCGGTCATCGACGGCGCAAACCGCTGGCAGCAGATCGTTCACGTTACGCTGCCGAGCCTTCTGCCTACCATCATCACGCTGACACTGATGTCTATCGGCAAGATTTTCTATTCCGATTTCGGTCTGTTCTATCAGGTGCCGATGGATTCCGGCCCGCTGCTCGACATTACGAGCACGATTGATACGTACGTTTACCGCGCACTCATCACGCTGAACGATTACGGCAGATCTTCCGCAGCAGGCGTTTACCAGAGCGTTGTCGGCTTTATACTGGTCCTGTGCGCGAACCTTGCCGTTAAGAAAATCGGCGGCGAAGAGAACGCACTGTTCTAAGGAAGGGAGAGAGAAACACCATGGTCGAAAAAAACAAAGGGTTTCAGGTCGGCGCACACATTGTGATGATCATCCTTTCCCTGTGCTGCATCTTCCCGTTCCTTCTGCTCATCGTGTCCTCCATTACGGACGAGCAGGAATTGATCCGCAACGGCTACACGCTGTTCCCGAAGGCACTCAGTCTGAATGCTTACCAGTACATGTTTAAGAGCAGCAACAAGATTATCTCCGCGTACGGCATCACAATCCTCTCCACAGTTGTGGGTACGGTGTGCGGTCTTTCCATGACAATCCTCATGGCTTACCCGCTTTCCCGCCGCGACCTGCCGGGCCGCAACGGTCTTGCGTTCTACGTGTTCTTCACGATGCTGTTCTCCGGCGGTCTTGTGCCGACGTACATCATGTACACCCGTTACATCAAGGTGAGCAACACGATTTGGGCGCTCATCATTCCGTCTCTCGTGGTCAACGCGTTCTACGTGATCATGATGCGCACGTACTTTTCCACGAACATCCCGGAAGCTGTTATTGAAGCGGCGCGCATTGACGGTGCGGGCGAGTTCAGAATCCTGCTGACGATCGTTCTGCCGATGAGCGTTCCGATGGTTGCAACGATGACACTGCTTATCGGTCTTTCCTACTGGAACGATTGGAAAAACGGTCTCTACTATCTCCAGCAGAACAAGAGCCTTTACAGTATACAAGTTCTTTTGAATGATATGCTACGAGACGTGCAGGCGCTGAAGAGCGGTATGGATGCTGCGGCTGCGGCTGAGATTACGGCGAACATGCCGAGCACGGGCATCAAGATGGCAATCGCCGTTGTCGGTGTTCTGCCGGTGCTCATCGTTTATCCGTTCTTCCAGAAGTACTTCGTTAAGGGCATCACGATCGGCGCTGTTAAGGGCTGATTTGATCAATCCGATATTCTCTTTGCCAACATAATAATAGAATGACAAAAATCACCTTCGCGGTTTTCCTCCGGCGAGGGTGATTTTGTTATGTACGGGTATTTTGTTGCGGTCGTTGTTTTATGTGTTTTCTTCGTTTAAGTCTTGTAATCTAAGGCCGGCAGTGCCGGTGACGGGCAGGGAAAAGACGATGGCTTTCGCTTTGGTCTCAAGCCCGGCTTCCTGCATAATGGCAGTCATGACGTTGTTTTTATCCGCGTGCTTTACGACGATGAGCACAAGCTCTTTTTCACTGGCGAGGGAAACGCCGAGGAACTTTTCCGCGCCCTCCATGCCGGTGCCCTTTGCGTGGATGACGGTGCCGCCGCCTGCGTTTTCGCGGCGCGCTGCGGCCATAATCTGCTCGGTATAGCCCTGGTTTGCGATGACGACCAGAAGCTCGTATTTGGTATCTTTCAAGACGCTTTCCTCTCCTTTCTGAAACGACTGACCGTTCGTTAAAAACTCCAGCTGACGTTTGCCGCCGATACTGCTGAGCGGCATGGTGAACGCGATGCCGGTGCCGGGAATATCGATGAGCATGATGGTCTGCAGTCCCTTTTGCACGGCACTCCAGACCTTGCCGGTGACAACGGAAAGCAGCACGGCTTTTTGTGTGGCTTCAAGTCCGAAATCGTTTAGAATTTCGGACGCGGCGGTGCCTTTGCCGAGCGTGCTGAGCACGACCTCGATCCCATAGGTTTTATAAAATGACAGAAATTTCTGGCTTTGGTTGCGGTCTGTAATGGTAATCATCCAGTATAAATTGTCGCCCATAAACGCCCTCCTTTACAGTTCGATGATCGCGTTTTCGTCCATATCGGCGAATGCGGCGGGTGCGGCGGTCTCCGTTTTACGGCGCTGCATGAGCTTTGCCGCGAGGCCCATGACCTGAATGGTGATGAGCGGCGTCATGGCGACCATGGCAACGACACCGAAGGCATCTGTGACCATGTTGCCGCCGACGGCCGTGCACGCGCCCTGTGCGAGGGGAAGCAGAAACGCCGCAGTCATGGGGCCGGAAGCGACGCCGCCGGAGTCAAACGCGATGGCGGTGTAGATCTTCGGGACAAAAAACGAGATGATGAGCGCGAGCGCGTAGCCCGGGATGAGGAACCACAAAATTGAAATGCCGGTGAGGACGCGGATCATGGCGAGCCCGAGCGAGATGGACACGCCGACGGAAAGCCCGATGCCCATGGCCTTGGCGGAGATGGCGCCGTCTGTGATCTCCTCGACCTGACGATTGAGAACGTACACGGCGGGTTCTGCGCGAACAATGAAATAGCCCATGACCATAGCGACGGGAATGACGACAGCGGAGTATTTATAAGAAGCTAACTGCTGCCCGAGGTAATGACCGGCGGGCATGAAGCCGACATTTGCACCGGTAAGAAACAGCACAAGGCCGATGTATGTATAAACGAGGCCCATGCCAATCTGGAATAATTTGCGCTTAGAAAGCCGCAGAACAAGAAACTGCGCCGCGAGGAAAAAGAGAATGATCGGCAGGAGAGAGATGGCAATCTCGATGAGGTAGGTCGGGATGCCGGTGCGGAACAGCTCGAAAAGCTCCGAGGAATCCTGCATTTCGGGCAGGATGGGTGGCGTGTAGGTGCTTTCATTCGGATTATAGATGATGCCGAGGATCATGACGGCCAAAATGGGGCCGATGGACGAGAGCGCAACGAGGCCGAAGCTGTCGTCTGCCGCATGGCGGTCGCTGCGGATGGCCGAGATGCCGACGCCGAGCGCCATGATGAACGGCACGGTCATGGGGCCGGTCGTCACGCCGCCGGAATCGAACGCAACGGCGAGAAATTCCGGCGGGACAAAGAACGCCAGAAGAAACACGACGGCGTAGCATCCGACAAGCAGCGGCGGCAGCGCGATAGAAAACAGCATGCGCAGAAGCGACACGACGAGAAACACGCCGACACCGCATGCGACGGATAGAATGAGAATTAAATTCGGCACGGACGGCACCTGCGATGCGAGCACCTGTAAGTCCGGCTCCGAGACCGTGATGATAAAGCCGAGCAAAAACGAAAGCGTGATAACGGCACCGAGCTTTTTCGTTTTTGTCATGGCGGTACCGATGCGCTCGCCCATGGGGGTCATGGCGGTCTCTGCGCCGGTGGTGAAGAACATCATGCCGACCAAAATGAGCACTGCGCCCATTAAAAAGCACAGTAGAACGCTTGGCGAGAGCGGCGCAATGGTGAACGAGAGCGCCAGCACGATGGTGATGATGGGAAGGACAGCCTGAAGCGCTTCCTTCCATTTTTCAGAGAGGATTTGTCTTAACTTCAATCGATGCCTCACGACCTTTCTTATGTGTTGTGGGGTGGTTGAACGAAAATCACTTTTATTATAGCATAAAAACGCGTGGCTGTGACGATTAAAATTGTGAATTTTTCAAAAATTGTATCAACCTAGACCAAAACGGAAATAGAGATGAAAACGAAAAGGCTGCCCGGCAAAGTGCGGGACAGCCTTTTTGGATGAAATTATAGCTTTGAAAGGAGCGCTTCGACGTGGCTTTGTGAGAACGAGGGTTTGCCGCCCATGGGGAACGGGATATGAAGCGCCTTGTATTTGGCGGCGCAGATGTTTTTAAACGGCAGCCACTCGATTTTCTCCAAATTGGAGAACGACTCCGCGAGAACTTTGACGGCGCGGAGGCTCTCAACCGTATCGGAAAGACCGGGCGCGACGACGTGGCGCACCCAGAGGGGAATATGCATCGATTCCGTAAGGCGCATGAAATCGACCGTGTGCTGCAAGGAGCCGCCGCAGTGGGCTTTGTACTGCGCTTCCGTGGGGAACTTGATGTCGCAAAGGACGAGGTCTGTGTGCTTGAGAACCTGCTTGGCACGGGACAGGTCGCCGGCGCCGGCGGTATCGAGCGCGGTGTGGATGTTGTGTTCATGCAGGCGCCGGAATAATTCCGCGACGAACTCGGGCTGCAAAAGCGGTTCGCCGCCCGAGACGGTGACACCTCCATTTTCGCCGAAGTAGGGGCGGTAACGGAGGATCGTTTTGCAGAGATCCTCTGCTGTGTAGGGCGTGCCGCCGGTTAAGTCCCACGTTTCGGGGTTATGGCAGTAGGCACAGCGCAGCGGGCAGCCTTGCAGAAAGACGACGTAGCGCAGGCCGGGGCCGTCTACCGCGCCCATGGACTGTACGGAGCTGACGCGGCCTTCCATTAGATTGCCTCATGGAATGTGCGGGAGATGACTTCGCGCTGCTGCTCTTTGGAGAGACGGTGGAAGTTGACCGCGTAGCCGGAAACGCGGATGGTGAGGTTGGGGTATTTTTCCGGGTTATGGTAGGCATCGATGAGCGTTTCGCGGTTCATGACGTTGACGTTGAGGTGATGCGCACCCTGAATGAAGTAGCCCGAAAGGAGCTGGACGAGGTTTGTGATGCGGTCTTCCTCCGTTTTGCCGAGGGCTTCCGGAATGATGGAGAACGTGTTCGAGATGCCGTCGCGGCAATAATCATAAGAAAGCTTTGCGACGGAGTTGAGCTCTGCGAGCGCACCGGATTTATCACGGCCGCTCATGGGGTTTGCGCCCGGGGCGAGCGGCTCGCCGAGTTTGCGGCCATCCGGCGTGTTGCCGGTCTTTTTGCCGTACATAACGTTGGAGGTGATGGTCAAAATGGACAGCGTGTGCTGTGCGCCGCGGTAGAGCGGGTATTCGCGCAGGGCATCGTAGAAGCGGCGCACCTGCTCGCAGGCGATGGAATCGACACGCGGGTCGTCATTGCCAAAGCACGGGAACTCACCCTCGGTCTCGAAGTCGGTGACGAGGCCGGTTTCAGGGTCGCGGATGCAGCGCACCTTGGCATATTTAATGGCGGAAAGGGAGTCTGCCATGCAGCTCATGCCGGCGATGCCGAACGCCATCAAACGGCGGACGTTCGTATCGTGCAGCGCCATCTGGCTCTTTTCGTAGGCGTATTTGTCGTGCATGTAGTGGATGGTGTTCATGGCATCGACGTAAGTTTTTGCGAGCCAATCGCGGTAGAAATCGAGGCGGTTGAGGAGGCCGTCGAAATCGACGTATTCGTCCGGCCAGACAGGCATTTCAGGCGCGACGCGGGTCTTTTTCACTTCGTCCATGCCGCCATTGATGGCGAGCAGTACGAGCTTTGCAAGGTTTGCGCGTGCACCGAAGAACTGCATATCTTTGCCGACGCGCATGGCGGAGACGCAGCAGGCAATGGCGTAATCATCACCGAATGCGGGGCGCATAACGGTGTCGCTCTCGTACTGGATGGCATCGGTATCGCAGGAGACTTTCGCGACGAAGCGCTTCCAGTTTTCCGGCAGGTGCTTTGACCACAGCACGGTGAGGTTCGGCTCCGGGGACGGGTGGAGGTTATAGAGCGTATGGAGCATGCGGTAAGAGTTTTTGGTGACAAGCGTGCGGCCGTCCTCGCCGGTGCCGCCGAGGGACTCGGTGATCCACATGGGGTCGCCGCCGAAAAGCTCGTTGTATTCGGGTGTGCGCAGGTGGCGCGCCATGCGGAGCTTTAAGACGAAATCGTCCATGATCTCCTGCGCGCCAGATTCATCGAGTACGCCTTCTTTGAGGTCACGTTCAAAATAAATGTCAAGGAATGTGGAGGTGCGGCCGAGGCTCATGGCGGCACCGTTCTGCTCTTTGATGGCGGCGAGATATGCGAAATAGAGCCACTGCACAGCCTCACGGGCGTTTTCTGCCGGGCGGGTGATGTCATAACCGTACATGGCGGCCATTTTCACCATGTCCTTGAGCGCGGTGATCTGGTCGGTGACTTCTTCGGAAAGGCGAATGGTATCGGCCGTGAGGGGATTTTTGCCGAGGTCGGCTTTATCTTTCTGCTTTTGGAGAATCAAACGGTTTACGCCGTAGAGCGGAACGCGGCGGTAATCGCCGATGATGCGGCCGCGGCCGTAGGCATCCGGCAGGCCGGTGATGATGCCGGCGTGGCGTGCGGCGCGCACGTCATCCGTATAGGCAGAGAACACGCCGTCGTTGTGGGTCTTGTGGTATTTAAACTCCTCTTCAATTTTATCGGAGACCTTGTAGCCGTAGGCTTCGCAGGCGGAGCGCACCATGCGCATGCCGCCGAACGGGTTGCAAGCGCGCTTTAACGGCTCATCGGTCTGGAGGCCGACGATGATCTCGTTTTCTTTATCAAGGTAGCCGGGGCCGAAAGACGTGGCGGTGATGACGGTTTCGGTATCGATGTTCAAAACGCCGCCGTTTTGCTGCTCGGCGCGGCAGAGAGCCTCGTACTTTTCGAGCATTTTTTCGGTGCGCGCGGTCGGGGGCTGCAAAAAGCTTTCGTCGCCCGTGTAGGGGGTGTAGTTTTTCTGGATGAAGTCGCGGACATCGATGCGATCCTGCCACTTACCGCCTTTAAAATCTCTCCAAGCGTTCATAGTTTCCCATTCCTTTCCGGCGTTTTGCCGTGTAAATTTCCTTGTTTTGGAAGCTGCTGACATAAAAACAGGGCAGTGCTTTCAAAACACTGCCCAGACGGTCGGCTCATTTTCATACTTTTGCTCCACGATGTCCCCATCTTGTATTCCGTCAGTTACAAAAGTACTTTAACTTGTGGTCTTATTGTACACGCAAAAGTGCGAAATGTCAACTGTGAATTTTACGTTCGATGTACTCCACCTCTTTGTCGAGCATAACGGGGGTGAGGGAAACGCCGAACAGGTGCTCGATAAGGCCGGTTTTTAATAGCTCCTCCGGCGTGCCGCTTTGCATGATTTGGCCGTTTTTCATGAGAAGCAGGCGGTCACAGAACTTGAACGCGAGGGGGAGCTCGTGCAGGACGATGCCGACGGCTTTGTTTTGCGCTTTGAGCGTAGAGAGGAGCGCCATGAGCTCGAATTTATGGTGCGCATCAAGGTAAGTAGTGGGCTCATCGAGCAGGACGACGTCGGTGTTTTGCGCTAAAAGCATGGCGAGGAACACGCGCTGGCGCTCGCCGCCCGAAAGCATGGGCAGGCGGCGGTCGGCAAAGGCCGACACACCGGCAGTTTTAAGCGCGTTTTGAATGACAGCGCGGTCTTCATTGGACAGCGTGCGCGAAAAGCCGAGGTAGGGATAGCGCCCATGGGAGACGAGCGTTTTGGCGGTGATATCCGGCACGGCCCTTTGCTGCGGCAGGAACGAGACGCGCCGCGCGAGAGCTTTGGGGGCAAGGGCAGCAATGTCGGTTTCCGCGGTACCGCCGCATAGGGTGATGCTGCCGGAATCCGCTTTAATAAGGCGGCAGAGCGCGCGGAGCAGCGTCGTTTTGCCGCAGCCGTTTGGACCGAGGATGCCGGTGACTTCGCCGCGGCGGAGTTCGCCCGAGACTCCGCGGAGAATTTCGGCGTGATTTAACGTGACGCAAAGGTCAGCGAATTTTAAGGCGGTGGAAAGGTTTTGGTTCATTCGAGTTTTCCTCCTTTTTTGCGCACGATGAGGAAAAGGAAGAACGGGCCGCCGAGCAGCGACAGTACGATGCCGACGGGAATCTCATACGGGGAAAACAGCGTGCGGCTGAGGGTATCGCACAATAAGACGAATGACGCGCCGAAGAGGGCCGAAAGCGGCACTAAGATGCGGTGGCGTGCGCCGATGAAGTGGCGCAGGATGTGCGGTACAATGAGCCCCACGAAGCCGAGAAGCCCCGAAAAGCTGACTGCGCCGCCAGCAAGCAGGCTGGCCGTCATGAGCAGGAGAAAGCGTGTTCCTTGCACACGCATGCCGAGCGACTGCGCGGTCTCATCGCCGAGGGAGAGAACGTCCATTTCGCCGGAAAACAGCACGGCAAGGAGCAGACCAAGCAGGATGGCAATCCACGCAGGGGTGAGATTTTTGTACGCGATGCCGGAAAATCCGCCGATGAAAAAGGAGCTGGAATTATAGATGGTATCCGGGAAAAAGGTCTTTATGGCGTTGCTGCCGGCGGTGAAAACACTGCTTAAGGCCACGCCCGCGAGGGTGATCGTTGTGCGGGAAGCACCGCTTTTTGCCGCGACGGCATAAATGAGCAGCGACGCGAAAAGAGCGCCAAGGAATGCTGCAAACGGCAAAAACGCGGTGGCTGTGGGAAAGACGGCGAGCAAAAACAGCACGGCAAAGCCCGCCCCGGCGTTGACACCGATGATGTTCGGTGCGGCAAGGGCGTTGTTTAAGACATTCTGCAAGAGCACACCGGAGACCGCAAGTGCTGCGCCCGAGAGCACGGCGGCAAGGGCGCGCGGCAGGCGCACGTAGAACAGGATGCGGTTGTCGGGCGTTAAACTGCCGTTTTGCAGGGCAGAGACAGCTTCGCGAATAGAAATTTGTGCCGAGCCGACACAGAGACTCAGCACAAAGGAGAAAACGAGCAGCAGGAGCGCTGCGGGAAATAAAATTTTCTTACGCATCTTCGTTCAAAAGGAGCTTTGCAATGTATGCGTAGCTCTCGTCCCAGCGGTTTAAGGGCTTATAGTGGAAAAGGTCTTTCGGCAGGTAGATGTAGCGGCCGTTTTTCACGGCGGAGAGCTCGCTCCATGCGGGGTTATTTTCGATGTTCTCTGCCATGTAGGTCTTGGCGTTTTCTTCGCTGCCCATCGTCATGACGAGGATGTAGTCCGGGTCGGCTTCGATGACGGATTCCAAGCTGAGGTCTTCGAGCAGGCTTTCGTTATCGTCTGCGATGTTGTGCGCACCGAGTTCTTTCAAAATGGCGCCCGCAACGGTATCTTCGCCTTTGGCCTTGACGCCGGTGGAATAAGCGCGCAAAAGCAGGACGGTGGGAGCTTTCTGCCCGGAGAGCTTTTCGGCTGTCTCCTGCTTTATAGATTCAATGCGCTTTAAAACCTGCGTGACGTTTTCGTCGTATTTTTCACCGTCCGGGTCGTTGACGGCGCAGAAATTCAGCATGATCTTTGCATAATCCATGACGTTATCCATGTGAAAACAGCCGTGGGGAATCTGCATATCGGTGAGGGCGGAATCGAGCTCCGCGTGGGCGGGCAGGTCGGCGGATAAAATCACGTAATCCGGGGAGAGTGCCGCGACGCTCTCAAGATTCGGCTCCATGACGGTGCCGACGAGCGCGGTATCGTCATCGATTTCGATGCCGTGCTCGTCTACGGCATCTTCGGTAATACCGGCGAGCTTACCGCCGGAGAGCAGCCAACACTCGGCAAACGAGCCGTAAAGGTGGAGCTTCGCGTCCGCGACCTCCTCACCGAGCAGCGTGCGCGCCATCGCGCCGATGCGGGCAGCGCCCGCCGTGTGCGAGCTGGACGGCCCGACCATCACGGGGCCTAAAATATCAAAAATGTCCATACCGTTTTTCTCCTCTTCGGTAATGGTAGTCTGTGCCATTATAGCAGACACGGCGCAGATTGCAAGCTCACTTCCCGAGGGGCGCGGTCACGCCAAGCAGCCACGCGCGGGTCTCCGCGTCGAGATGCGGCGCGAGCGCTTCGTAAACACGCGCGTGGTAGGCGTTGAGCTGCGCGAGCTCGCGGTCGCTCAGGAGCGACGGGTCGATGGTATCGCGGTCGAAGGGCGCAAGCGTCAGCGGCTCGAGCGAAAGGAAGCATCCGTAGGCGTTGGTCTCCGCCTCGCGCACGAGCAGAAGATTTTCCAGCCGCACGCCGAATTTTCCCGCAAGGTATAGCCCCGGCTCGTCCGAGAAGATCATACCCGGCTCCAGCGCGGTGTGCCGCGCGTTGGAGGCAATGCTCCAATGGATGCGCTGCGGTCCCTCGTGGACGCTGAGCAGATAGCCGACGCCGTGGCCGGTGCCGTGGTTGTAGTCCAGTCCCTCGTCCCAAAGCGGGCCGCGGGCGAGAATGTCAAGGTTCTCCCCCGTCACGCCCGCGCGGAAGCGCGCGGCGGCGAGGGCGAGGTGTCCGCGCAGGACGAGCGTGCAGGCGCGCTTCTCCTCCTCGGCGACCGGGCCGAGCGCGACGGTGCGCGTCACGTCGGTCGTGCCGGTGCGGTAATGACCGCCGGTGTCGGCGAGGAGCAGTCCGTGCGCTTCGAGCGGCACATCGGTCTCCTCCGTCGCCTCGTAGTGGACGATGGCGCCGTGGGGGCCATAGGCGAGAATGGGGTCGAAGCTCGGCTCAAGATAGTCCGCGCTTTCGCGGCGGTATTCCTCCAATTTCGCGGCGGCGGAAAGCTCGGTGGCTCCCTCCCGCACGGCATCGTGCTTGAGCCAGCGGAGAAAGCGCGTGAGCGCGATGCCGTCGGCAAGGTGCGCACGGCGGAGGTTCTCCTGCTCCACGGCATTCTTGACCGCCTTCATGGGCACAATGGGACTGGGACGGTCGAGCGTCTCCGCGCCGTCCGGCACGCTCTGCGTCAGGCGATAGTTCGCCGTCGCGCCGTCGAGCAGCACGCGCGTACCGCGCGGCAGAGCGCGGACAAGGCCGTAGATGCCTTCATAGTCCGCA
>ERZ1106951.3754-NODE-3754-length-10733-cov-2.636917_pt1 | contig 10733 bp, 7 predicted proteins | sample MGYA00403676_ERZ1106951 | MGnify/ENA primary metagenome ERZ1106951 (study PRJEB35170, sample SAMEA104062398) | human gut metagenome | biome: human gut; feature: human-associated habitat; material: faeces | place: Denmark | collected 2012-04-23 ...
TTCCTGCTTAGCATCGGACTTGCTATTCTTTACAACCTGGGAAGCAATGTTATTTTAGGCGAGACTTCTTATATTACGCAGGCACTTACCGCGGTACTTCAGCTTGGTGTTACCATGGATTATTCCATTTTCCTTCTGAACAGCTACGAGGAAAATAAGAAGCGTTTCCCTGGTGAAAAGGACCGTGCCATGGGGCATGCCATTGCAAATACTTTTAAGTCTGTAGCTGGAAGCTCTGTTACCACAGTAGCCGGCTTCGTTGCACTTTGTGTTATGACCTTTGCTCTTGGACGTGACCTTGGTATTGTTATGGCAAAGGGCGTTATTATTGGTGTTATCTGCTGTGTAACCATTCTTCCGGCACTGGTTCTGTTTTTTGACAAGCCTATTGAGAAGACACAGCATAAGCTGCTTCTTGCCAGAATGGATAAACCGTCTGCATTTATTACGAAGCATTATAAGCTTTGGACTGTGATTTTCCTGGTGCTTCTGCTTCCGGCTATTTATGGAAACAATCATACAAAGATTTACTATAATATTGCAGAATCCCTTCCATCCACTTTGGATTGCAACATTGCCAATGATGAGCTGGAGAAAACTTTCGCAGTAGGCAATATCCATATGATTATGATGGATAAGAATATGGACTCCAAGCAGAAACAGCAGATGTTAAATGATATTGATAAGGTTGAGGGTGTGAAGTGGAGTCTGGGTATGAATTCCCTGATCGGACCTACCGTTCCGGAGTCTATGATCCCGGATGATCTGAAGAAGATTTTCAAAGGAGATCAATATGAGCTTGCATTTGTATGCTCTGAATATGGTTCTGCTACAGATGAGGTAAATGCCCAGCTTGCAGAAATTGATAAAATAGTAAAGAAATACGATAATACTGCAATGGTAATCGGTGAGGCACCGCTTATGAAAGATCTTCAGGATACCACAGATGCCGATCTGGTTCGTGTAAATGTAATCTCCATCGGTGCCATTTTCCTGATCATTATGATTATCTTTAAATCAATTTCCCTTCCGATCATTCTGGTTGCGGTTATTGAGTTTGCGATTTTTGTCAATATGGCCATTCCGTACTATCAGGGAATCAGCCTTCCGTTCGTTGCAAGTATTGTTATTGGTGCCATCCAGCTGGGTGCAACCGTTGACTATGCGATCCTGATGACTACCCGTTATCAGAGAGAGAGACAGCACGGTAAGAATAAGATGGAAGCCATCAGCATTGCCCATAAGACCAGCATGCCGTCCATTATCAGCAGTGGTCTCAGCTTCTTCGCAGCAACCTTCGGTGTTTCCTGTTATTCACAGGTTGAGATGATCGGTTCTATCTGTACATTGCTTGCCCGTGGTGCGATCATCAGTATGGTAGTTGTACTGTTTATCTTACCAGCTATGTTTATGATCTTCGATAAACTGATCTGTGTTACATCGATTGGTTTCCTTGGAGATAAAAAGGCAGCCAAAGCGAAATAAAACATAATCAGACGTCCTGGGAGCGCTGATTACGCTCAGAACAGCCGGCTTTGGAAGAAATCCGTTACGGTTCGCTCCGTGACAAGTAACACGCTTCGCGATGCATAGAAATCCTGCTTCAGCAAAATGAGGCAGGATTTTTTTGTTGAATAAAAGAGAAGAAAACGTTATAATTGTGTTGCATTTTAGAGCCTGTTTGAAAAAAGATTCCCGCAAATTGTGACGTACATTTTGCAGAATGCCTTTTTCAAACACGTTTTAGGAAATGGAGTGATTTGTACATGACACTAGAAGAAATCCTTGCCCAGGTGCAAATGGGAGGACTTTCTCCGGAAGCAGCAGGGAAGCTGATTCGACAGGATGGTTACAAGGAAATGGATTATGCCAAGCTGGATACGGGGAGAAAAGCCCGTACTGGTTTCGCAGAGGTGATTTACTGCAGCAATAAGGCAGATGTCCATTTGCTGAAAATATTTGAACGTTTATATATGGAAGAGGGAGAAGTACTTGGAACAAGGGCTTCCCAGGCACAGTATGAGCTGGTGAAGGAGAAGTTTCCGGAAGTTCAGTATGACCCTGTTTCCAGAATCCTGAAAATAGAGAAACCAGATAAGATTCATGAGGGAAAGGTGGCTGTCTGTACTGCAGGCACTGCAGATATTCCAGTGGCCGAGGAAGCAGCACAGACTGCAGAATATTTTGGAACTCACGTGGAACGGATTTATGATGTTGGTGTAAGTGGAATGCACAGGCTGTTTTCCAGGCTGGAGATCATTCAGGACGCGAATTGTGTTGTGGCTGTGGCTGGCATGGAGGGTGCTCTTGCCAGTGTTATGGGCGGTCTTGTAAGCCGACCGGTGATCGCGGTGCCTACGTCTGTGGGATATGGAGCGAATTTCCATGGATTATCAGCACTTCTGACCATGATCAATTCCTGTGCCAATGGAATTGCCACCGTGAATATTGACAATGGATATGGAGCCGGATATCTGGCAACGCAGATGAACCGGCTGGCGCTTGGTAAGTAAGAGACACAAATTGAAAAGCAATTTGATAAATTTGTAACGAGGAGAATTATGGGAAAATCATTATATCTGGAGTGTTATTCCGGAATCAGTGGTGATATGACAGTGGCAGCACTGCTGGATCTGGGAGCAGATCAGAAGGTGCTGGAGGATGTACTTGAAAGTATTCCGGTGCAGGGATTTGAGATAAAAGTAAGCAGGGTGACGAAATCCGGGATTGATGCCTGTGATTTCGATGTAATCCTGGATGCAGAGATAGACGGACATGACCATGATATGGAGTATCTGCATGGACATGATCATAGTCATACGCATGGGGCAGAAGAACATAATCACCAGTATGAGCATAGCCATGAGGCAGCTGCAAAGAATGTGGCAGCACATGGACATGATCATGGAGATGAGATAGCAGCACATACTCACGAGCCCCATCGTCATCACAAACATCGCGGTATGAACGAAATCTGTCAGATACTTGCTGACACAAAGATGACTGACAGTGCCAGAGGTATTGCCCTTAAAATTTTTCAGATCCTGGCAAGGGCAGAAGCAAAAGCCCACAATGTTCCGGTGGAGGAGGTGCATTTCCACGAAGTTGGAGCTGTGGATTCCATTGTAGATATTTTGTCCGTGGCAGTCTGCCTGGACAATCTTGGAATTACAGAGGTCATTGTACCTGTATTATGTGAAGGAATGGGTACGGTCCGCTGCCAGCATGGCATTTTACCAGTTCCGGTTCCAGCGGTAACCCATATTGTACAGCAGTGTGGCCTGAATCTGCGGATCACTCCGGTACAGGGTGAACTGGTAACTCCTACAGGTGCGGCAATTGTGGCAGCAGTACGTACTTCCTGCAAATTACCGGAGACCTTTGCAATTGAGAAAACAGGTATCGGAGCTGGCAAGAGGACGTATGAGTGCCCGGGAATCCTGCGTGCAATGCTGATTCACCCGGAAGAATCCCATAAACCGGAAAAAGCGGTGGGAATTCCGGCAGGAAATGAAAGTGCGGCAAATGAAACTGCCAAAATTCAGACCGGTGTTACGGAAAGCGCGGATTGTGCAGATTACATCTACAAGCTGGAAACAAACATCGATGACTGCAGCGGTGAAGTACTTGGCTTTGTCATGGAGAAGCTTTTTGAGGCCGGTGCAAGGGATGTGCATTATACTCCTGTATATATGAAGAAAAACCGTCCTGCATGGCTTCTTACCGTAATTTGTAAGGAAGAAGATGTTCCGGGAATGGAAGCGCTGATTTTTGCAGAAACTACCAGTATTGGTATCCGCAGGGTCAAGATGGAGCGCACGATTTTGCCCCGGAGAAAGCGGAAAGTAATGATTCCCTTCGGCGAGGTGGAAGTGAAAATATGCGGTTCAGAAGGAGCAGAGAAATGCTATCCAGAGTATGAAAGCCTGGCGGAAATCTGCAGAAAGACTGGAATTTCTTATGCAGAAGCCTACCAGATGGCAGTAGATGCAAGTAAGAATCTGGAATGATTGATGTTATTGGTCACGGAGTAACACAGTAACTGATTGATCGCTTCCAGGTTAAATCGCAATATTGCAACCTGGGAAAGAGTATGTTACAATACAGTTTGGCTTTTTTCCAAAAAGAAGTTTATATACGAATGCTTTGGATAAAACAGAAAGCCAAATTTTTCAAAATATAATGGAGTGAATATGAAGAAATATTTAGATAATCTCAGACAGTATCAGTTCCTGTTAAGTGAATTGGTCAAAAAAGGAATCAAGCTGAAATATCGTCGTTCCTACCTTGGTATTTTGTGGTCCATGCTAGAACCACTGCTTTCCATGGTGGTACTGACAATTGTCTTCGGAACCCTGTATGGAAACACGGACAAAACATTCCCTGTATACATTCTTTCCGGACGTCTTCTGTACAGCTTTTATTCCTCTGCAACCAAAGCTGCGCTGAAATCCATCCGGTCCAATGCAGCAATGATCAAGAAAGTGTATGTACCGAAATATCTGTATCCACTTTCAACTGTAATTTATAATTATATTATTTTTCTGATCTCCCTGGTTGTGCTTGCCATTGTAGGCGTGATCCTGGGTGTGAAACCGACTATTTATCTGCTTCAGGCACCGGTTGCCTTGATCATCATTCTGATCCTTTCCTACGGAAGTGGAATGTTCCTTGCAACTATCGGTGTATTTTTCAGAGATATTGAGTACCTCTGGTCTGTTGCCCTGATGCTGATCATGTATACATGTGCCATCTTCTATTATCCAAGCAAGCTGCTGAAGAGTGGCTGGGCATGGATCCTGAAGTTCAATCCTCTGTACTGTACCATTCAGATTTTCCGATCTGCAATCTTCGGAGAGCCTATGTATGCGCCATATGTAATTTATGCAGCTGCATTCAGCGTAGTGATTACCATCATCGGACTTGTATGCTTCAAGAAAAAACAGGATAATTTTATTCTGTACATCTAGAACCTGTTTGAAAAATCATTCCCTGCAGAAAGTATTTTTCAAACACGCTCTAAACTACCATTTACAGGAACATGTTAAGGAGAAAATATGAGCAAGACAGCCATTGAAGTCGATAACGTAAGCATGAAGTTCAACCTGAGCCGTGAGAAGGTTGACAGCTTAAAAGATTATATATTTAAAACCATTAAGAGAGAAATCCAGTACAATGAATTCTGGGCTTTGAAGAATGTAAGCTTCAGCGTGGAAAAGGGAGACCGTGTAGGTATCCTTGGTCTTAACGGAGCTGGAAAAAGTACTCTTCTTAAGGTGATTTCCGGTGTATTCAAGCCTACAGAGGGTCATGTGGACAAACATGGGAAAATGGTTCCCCTTCTGGAACTTGGCGCTGGTTTTGACCCGCAGTATACAGGAAAAGAGAATATTTACCTGTATGGTGCCATGCTTGGATATACCAAGAAATTTATTGACAGCAAATATGATGAGATTGTAGAATTCTCTGAACTTCAGAAATTCATGGATGTTCCGGTGAAAAATTATTCCTCCGGTATGAAATCCAGACTTGGCTTTTCCATTGCCACAGTAGTAGAACCGAAGATCCTGATCCTGGACGAGGTCCTTTCCGTAGGTGACGCCAAGTTCCGTAAAAAAAGTGAAAAGAAGATCATGAGTATGTTTGACTCAGGTGTTACCGTCCTTTTTGTATCCCATTCTCTGGAACAGGTACAGCGCCTGTGCAATAAAGCAATGATACTTGAAAAAGGAAAACTGATCGCATATGGAGATATTGATGAGATCTCGGCCAAATATACGGAGATGATCAGATAAAGAACAGAAGGCGGCCCAGGCAGTCGCATAAATAAAAAGAACCGGGCAGTGAACGGTTTGAATAGCAGATAGCCAGACGATTTGCGGAAATGATGCAAATGTCTGGCTATTGTGTTATTATATTACGAAGAAAACAGGGAGGCAAAAAGATGACTTTACAGCAGATCCTTGAAAAGGTAAAAAAAGGCCAGCTCTCTGTGGAGCATGCAGAGGACCTTCTGAAAAAAGAGGGATATGAAGAAATGGATTATGCGAAGCTGGATACTACCCGAAAAGCGAGGACCGGTTTTGCGGAGGTAGTTTACTGTGCGAGAAAAGCAGACGAACATCTTTTGAATATCTATCAGAAGCTTTATGAGGAAGATGGAGAAGTCTTTGGAACAAGGGCGTCAGAACATCAGTATGAACTGGTAAAAAAGGTTCTTCCTGATGTGGTTTATGATCCTGTTTCCGGAATTTTGAAGATTGAAAAAGAGAAGGAGCATATCGGAAAGGTGGCAGTGTGTACAGCCGGAACAGCAGATATTTCTGTTGCGGAGGAAGCTGCCCAGACAGCAGAGTATTTCGGCACACATGTGGAGAGGATCTATGATGTGGGAGTCAGTGGTATGCACAGACTCTTTTCCAGGCTGGATACCATCCAGGAGGCTAACTGTGTGGTTGCGGTAGCAGGAATGGAGGGTGCGCTGGCAAGTGTTATGGGTGGCCTTGTGAAACGTCCGGTGATCGCGGTACCTACTTCTGTGGGATATGGCGCCAGCTTTCATGGATTGTCAGCGCTTCTGACAATGATCAATTCCTGTGCCAACGGAATTGCAGTAGTAAATATTGACAACGGATTTGGGGCAGGATATCTGGCAACCCAGATCAATCGGCTTGCGGAGGGAAAATAAATGAGAAACAAATTATATCTGGAGTGTACCTCCGGGATCAGCGGAGATATGACAGTTGCGGCACTATCCGGTCTTATGAAAGACCGGACACCGCTGTTTTGTGTGTTGGATCATATGCCGGTGGAAGGATTTTCTTATGAATTAAAGCAGGTGAAAAAGTCCGGGATCGATGCCTGGGATTTCCTGGTAAAACTGGATGCGGAGCATGAAAATCACGATCATGATATGGAGTATCTTCACGGACACGGCCATACGCATGACCATCATCACGGCCATGAGCATCACCAGGATCACGCAGAAACAGCCGGGCATCATCATGATCCGGTGCAGGCGGAAGCGATGCATGCGCAGGAAGAAACTGGACATGAGGAGCATCACCATCATCATCACGAACATCGCGGACTGGGAGATATTTTCCCGATCATTGACCGGTGTGATATGACGGATACGGCGAAAGAACTGGCAAAAGATATTTTCCGGATTCTGGCGAAAGCGGAGGCGAAGGCACACAATGTACCGGAAGATCAGGTGCATTTTCATGAGGTGGGAGCCGTGGATTCTATCGTGGATATTGTTGCAGCTGCGGTCTGTATGGACAGTTTGCAGGTGGATGGCGTGATCGTTCCGTTTCTTTGTGAGGGAAAGGGAACCGTGCGCTGCCAGCATGGCATCCTTCCGGTTCCGGTTCCGGCAGTTACCAATATTATCCAGGACAGCGGTCTGAAACTCAGGATGACACAGGTGGAAGGAGAACTGGTAACTCCGACCGGAGCAGCTTTTGCGGCAGCAGTCCGCACAGAAGAAACACTTCCGGAGACATTCCGCATCCTCAATGTGGGAATCGGCGCCGGAAAACGCAAATACGAGTGCCCGGGTATCCTTCGCGCGATGCTGATCGAGACGGAAGAGAAACAGGAAGATAAGATCTGTAAACTGGAAGCCAACATCGACGACAGTACCGGTGAACAGCTTGGCTATGTTCTCGGTGCACTGATGGAAGCCGGTGCAAGAGATGTGCATTACACCCCTGTATACATGAAGAAAAACCGCCCTGGGTGGCAGCTGAATGTGATCTGCATGGAAGAAGACAGAGAAAAACTGGAAAATATCATCTTCCGGGAAACAACGACCATTGGGATCCGCAGACAGAAGATGGACCGGACGGTGCTTCGGAGAAGTAAAAAGACGGTACAGACACCTTACGGGGAGGCGGAAGTGAAGATCTGTGAGAAAGATGGTATGAAAAAAGTTTATCCTGAGTATGAATCGGTGGTTCGGCTCTGCAAGGAGAGTGGGGCGGCGTTTCAGGATGTGTTTGAAAGTGTGAAGCAGGCGATAGAAAAATAGTGCCGAAACCCAGCAAGAGGAAGGCGGAGCTAGGGCAAGCTTTAAGATCCGACGCTTACGTAGGCTTTCGCGAGGGTCAGCTGACCCTCGTGAACTATAGCCGAAGTTAGCGGCTAGTTCAAAGTTGCCCTGCCCACGTCCTCCGCCCCTGGAGACTCCCTTTCTTCCGGCGTCCGCATTACAACTCTCTTCCCCCATAAAAAGGAGGGTGCCAGCTACCTCCTTCCAAAGGTACCTGGCACAATTATGAAAAAGTGTTATCAAAAGTAATTCGCTTGTATCTTTTTTTTGATTTGTTATAATGTATTATATGCAACAGAAATGAAAAAATAATGATGCAAAAGTGAATGTATTTTGAAAGAAAAATGAACAAATTGTGAATAAAGGAGAAAAAACAACGATGGATGTACGAACATATCTGGAACAACAGCAAGTTCATCCCCAATTGATCCGCGCAGTAGAAGAATTCAGAAATCAGTACCCGGTAGAAGAAAAAGTAAAATACCGGGTAAGCGATCCTATGATGCCTTTCTACGGAACCGAGATTCTGGAGATGGGAATTGCCGCATTGCTGCAGAAAGAAAACCTGTTACTTTCCGGTTCCAAAGCCACCGGAAAAAATGTTCTGGCGGAAAATCTGGCATGGATCTTCCAAAGACCCACTTATAACATTTCCTTCCATGTCAACACAGGAAGCGGTGATCTGATAGGAACGGATACCTTTGAAGATAATCAGGTCAAACTGCGAAAAGGAAGCATCTATCAATGTGCGGAATACGGTGGATTTGGCATACTGGATGAAATCAATATGGCAAAAAACGATGCGGTATCTGTGCTGCATGCAACTCTGGACTATCGAAGAAGTATCGATGTGCCGGGATATGACAAGATTGAGCTGCATCCCGCGGCACGTTTTATCGGAACGATGAACTACGGCTATGCAGGGACCAAGGAACTGAACGAAGCGCTGGTATCCCGTTTTCTTGTGATTCAGATGCCGGACCAGAACGAAGAAACCCTGGAAAAAATATTTACCACTTCATTCCCGGAGGGAAAACCGGAAGCCATCGAACAGTTTATCGGACTTTTTCTGGATCTGCAAAAAAAAGCGGAGAACGGAGAAATATCCACAAAAGCTCTGGATCTTCGAGGAATCCTTGCTTCGTTGCGGGCGATCCGCCAGGGACTGAAACCGTCTCTGGCTGTGAGGATGGGTGTGATCAATAAGTGTTTTGACGGATTTGAAAAAGAGATTGTAGAAGATGTGGTCATGACCAGAATTCCGGAAGAATGGACCGCAGCGCAGGTGTTTTAGATGAACAGAGAGGAACTGGAAGAAAGACAGTTAGAGATTGCAAACAGAATGAAAAACATCATCTGGACCGTGTGCGGCGATTACACGCTTGAGGCGAAGACGGATGTGGAAGCCTTTTTGAAATCAAAATATATTGCCCTGTACGACGGGATCAAACAGGGAGCCTTTGCAAAATATTTTGAAAAAGAAAAGCTCAGTATGTATCTGGTAAAAAAAGTCTATCTGGGTGCCCGTGAGGATGCGCTGGTGGCAATCGCGCAGCTGTGTATGGAAAAAGCGGTGGGAGACCGGATCGCCCGGGAGCGAAAAGGTGTGTCTTCGATTCAGAAAAAAGCATATGAATATGTGCTGGATCACGAGATGGATATGCTGGTGAAATCAGAGTTCGGGCGGCTGCAGCTGGCGATGATGCGGCAGGTACTGACCGGGGAAAGGCGGTGTGAAGAGAAGATCCGGAAACAGCTGGACCGGATCGAACCGCTGGAGAAGGCAGCTGATACGATGGAAGTGATCCGCACGATCGACGACTGCTATAATGCCTGGGTAGATCCTGGATTCGAACAGATACACGGTGATCTGTCCAAAGTGCTTGCTGTCACAGTGGAAGAACTGATGGAATACAGCTGGCAGGATTTTCTGACAGAAGATATGTATGAAGAAAACTTTGAAGCCTACCTGGAACAGATGAGCCAGCAGATGACTGCCACAGGACAGAATCACGCAGAAGAAAAAAAAGACGAGAAAGAAAGTTCCAAGAAGAGAAAGATCGTCCGGGTATCAGAAGAAGATCTGAAAAAAGTATATACGTATATTGAACTGAATTTCGGGAAAACCTATCTGTCGCCGCTGGAAGAAAAAAAGATTAATTTTCAGTTATGCCGCGGTATCCATGCAGACTGTGGACTGTATTTTACGGATGGAATTCTGGCCAATCCGGTGAAGAAAAATTATCAGCTGGAGTATGCAAAAAAACAACAGGGGAAAAATAAATACGCTTATTATGACAATCACCGGACGGTAAAACAGAATATTGTGATTCTTTCCGGAATCCTGAAAAAAGCTATGGCCATGCGGCAGGAAGAGATAACAATCCTTTCCGACAGGGGAAAGATCTGCCCGGAAAGACTCTGGAAGATTGGGAGGAGCCGGGATGCCAAACTGTTTTCCCAGATCTGTCCGGCAGACGGAAGCACCTTTGTGGTGGATGTTTTGATCGATGCCAGCGGTTCCCAGAGGGTGCGGCAGGAACAGGTGGCACTGCAGGCATATATCATCATGCAGGCTTTGAGCAGCGTGCATATCCCGCATCGTGTGATGAGCTTTTGTACCTTCTGGGATCATACGATCCTGCAGCGATACCGGGAATATGATGAAGATGCATCG
>ERZ1106951.3761-NODE-3761-length-10719-cov-2.705270_pt1 | contig 10719 bp, 9 predicted proteins | sample MGYA00403676_ERZ1106951 | MGnify/ENA primary metagenome ERZ1106951 (study PRJEB35170, sample SAMEA104062398) | human gut metagenome | biome: human gut; feature: human-associated habitat; material: faeces | place: Denmark | collected 2012-04-23 ...
CTACGGCTCTTCCAACTGTATGGACAGAATCTTTATGGTGGAACTTCATGGTCACTGGTGGATCTGGAGCAACTCTGGTGGTTGCATTTCTTCTGCTTAAGAGTAAATCGAAACAGATGAAAACAGTTGGTAAGCTTGCTGTTATTCCGGCACTGTTCAATATCAATGAACCGATTATTTTTGGTCTTCCTATTGTATTAAATCCGCTGTTTTTGATACCATTTATTTGTGCCCAGACCATCAATGGTGTAGCTGCTTATCTGTGTATGGATTTTGGCTTGGTAAATCGTACTTTTGTATATCCTGGCTGGAATATTCCGACTCCGATTGCACAATTTTTGGCGACCATGGACTGGAGAGCAGTTGTACTTGCGCTTGTGCTGTTAGTTGTAGATGGACTTATTTATTATCCTTTCCTGAAGGTTTGGGAACGTCAGAAGCTTGAAGAAGAACAAGCAGAAGAAGGAGAAAACGAATGAGAATTTTATTAGTATGTAATGCTGGTATGAGTACTGGAATTATGCAGTTAAAACTTGAGGAAGAGGCTCAAAAAGTTGGGGTAGAAGCATCTATTGAAGCAATTCCGATTTCAGACATTGAAAAGAACCTGGATGGAACGGACGCTATTTTGCTTGGACCGCAAGTACGATTTGCCGAAAAAGATATTAAAAAGATGGTAAAAGATACTATTCCTGTCATGGTCATTGAAGTACAGGATTTCGGTATGATGCGTGCAGATCATGTATGGTCAAAGTTACAGGCCAAAATGAAAGGCTAAAAATTAGGTAAAAACCATAAAAATGCCGGAAACCATCTTTTTCGATGCGTTTCCGGCATTTTTTTAGAAAATTACATCAGCTTCATCAGTTCGTCCAGAACTTTGGCAGCGTTCATGGTGCCAAAATCCTGCGGAGCGATTGCCATGACTGGGATAGAACCAGCCTGTTTTTTGATGTCATCCAGTGCAAAACGGATCTGCGGTCCGAGAAGGATCGCATCGGTTCCGTCCAGATGCTCATCCAGTTCTACCATAGGATATGCGTGAACAGTAGCCTCCAGATTTCTCTTAGCTGCTTCCTGTTCCAGTTTCTTCACCATCATACCGGTGCTCATTCCCAGGTTACATAACATAACGATATTCATGCTTTATTCCTCCGTAGGTACAGCTGTCTCTTCTGCAAGCTTCTGCTTCTCATATACTTTGAAGAATGGCAGATAAACAAGTGCATCGATAATGATCAGCGCAATGGCAAGGATGAATGCTTTCACATCCAGAGTTGCAATAAATGCAGCGATCGGAGCCGGCATGTTCCATCCGCCGTAAGCGAAGGATTTGGATACGATACCGGTAGCCATACAGATGTAAGTGATGACACCGTTGAGCGGCATAGCGACTACGAACGGGATCAACAGAGTCGGGTTGTACATGATCGGCAGACCGAAGATCAACGGCTCGTTGATGTTGAAGATCGCCGGGATCAGTCCCAGTCTTCCGACGGTTCTGATCTGTTTGGATTTACTGGTTGCTGCCAGAACAGCAAGACCAAGTGTAGCACCACTTCCACCGATGGTCATGAAGGTCCACCAGAATGGCTCATTTACAATGTACGGCAGAGATACAGCAGCAGTTCCGGCAGCGAATGCAGCCATGTTTGCGCTGTAGTTGCTCATCAGGAATACATCCAGCGGTCCGGTGATAACAGAATCATGGATACCGAACCACCACAGAATCATGACAAGAACAGCCAGGAAGATGATTCCTCCAATACTGTCTACCAGTCCGAGCAGCGGGGACATGAGGATGGTCATCAGTTCCGGCAGCGGAGCACCGGTGATGCTCATGATAATCTGTCCGGATACACCGAAAATCAGGAAGATGATCACAACCGGGAGCAGGTTTCCAAGGGAATCTGCCAGTGCAGGAGGAACTCCAGCACCAGACAGGTCAATGTGACCTACTTTTTTCTCAGTCAGGGTTCTGTACAGCTCGAAGGACAGGATCGATGCAACCAGTGCAACGAACAGACCAGTTCCTCCAAGGTAATCAAAGGTCAGGCTTCCGTCCGGGTTCATAGTAGCCCAGATCAGGAAGGACATGGTAGTAACCAGGATCGGCATAGCCGGAGTCATCTTGTGATGTTTTGCCAGATTCAGACCCATTCCAAGAGCGATCCAGAATGCAAGCAGGTTCATGGTTACCATGTTGATAAAGTTAAAGGTAGGGCCGGTAAAATCAGCAAATGCCTGCCATCCCTGCATGAGGGAACGTGCAACACCAGGATCCATGGTTGTATAATCTGCAGGCGGACTGATTAGTACCAGTGCCAGTGCACCAACGGTGATAAACGGGATCATTGCAAAGAAGGAATTCTGCAGTGCAACAACATATTTATTTCTACCCAGCTTATTCGCCATTGGAGCAATGTGTTTTTCAATAAATGCTGTGAATTTTTCCATTGAAGCTTTTTCTCCTATTCTGTATTTTGTTTTTATACCAATAATAGCTGTCCTTGGGGATCCTTACAAGGTCATCGCTATCATAGTCAATGTATACGAGTCCGTATCGCTTCTTGTATCCGTTGATCCAGCTGTAGACATCCATGGTGGACCATACAAAATAACCGAGGACGGTACATCCGTCTTCCATAGCACGCTCGATCCAGTCTACATAGCCTTCCAGATATGCAATACGGTACTGGTCGTGGATCTGACCATCTACCACTTCATCGTAGTTTCCCACTCCATTTTCTGTGATGATCACAGGGATCTGTGGATAAAGACGCTTCAGATCCATCAGAAGATCATAGATGGAACGTGGATTGATCTCCATGCCCCAGGGGGTCTTCTCCATCTCGCTGTCTTCTCCGAGGCTGAACCAGTTTCCAATCTGGAATTTGGTCTTCTTGCCATCACCGGTGTTATTGACACCCAGATTGGTCTCCGGGCCGTCTGCCGGTTCCGCAATATAACGGTTGTAGGCATTGATACCAAGGTAGTCAACACATCCATCTGCAAATATGGAGGGATCTTCTTCTTTCATATAAGAAAGATCATAGCCATCCTTTTTCAGCTGATCCAGAAAATCCTGAGGATAAGCACCTTTGACGCATACGTCATTGACGCAGAGGTTAAAGAACAGATCAGCCATGTGGGCTGCTTTTCTGTGTGCCTCATTGTCAGTCAGAACTGCGATCGGATAACTGTCGCTGACCAGACCAACCATTCCCGGGAGCTTTAATTCCCGGAAAACTGCCACGGCACGGGCACTTGCCAGCAGCATATGATGCATAGCTCTCCAGCGTCTGCCAAGATCCTTGACATTTGGCGGATAATTTCCAAAACCATAACAGCAGAGAGTCTCGTAGTTCGGCTCATTGATGGTGACCCAGTAATTCACTTTCTGTCCATATTCCTCAAAGCAGATCCGGGCATACTCCACGAACTGTTCTACGATATTGCGGTTTTCCCATCCGCCGGCTTCGTAGATGGATTCCGGCAGATCATAGTGATAGAGGGTTACCAGCGGTTCTACATGATATTTTCGGCAGGTGTCGATGACACGGTGATAAAAGTCAATGCCTTCCTGGCTCTTACGACCAGTACCATCCGGCAGGATCCGGGTCCATGCGATAGAAAAACGGTAAGCATTCTGACCGCCTTCAGCCAGCATACGGATGTCCTCTTCATAGTGATGATAAAAATCGCATGCCACATCTCCGGTCACCGGATTGACACTGTTCTTCTCACTGTGGCAGAATACGTCCCAGTTAGAAAGGCCTTTGCCGCCTTCCTTCCAGCCGCCCTCGCACTGATAAGCGGCAGTGGCACTGCCCCATAAAAACTCTTTATTCATTGATAAGCTTTCCCTTCAGTTCATTCATTTCTTTATAAACAGAGATAAACTCAGAAGCCAGTCTTTCATACATCAGTGCCATGGTCAGATGATCCTGCGCATGGACCATGAGAATGCTGTAAGCCAGATCCTTTCCGTCTGCTTCTGCGGATAAGAGATCCGTCTGTGCATCATGGGCTTCCTTCATGGATTTTTTACCTTCCTGGATCAACCGTTCGGCTTCTTCATAATCAGCTTTTTTTGCTGCGTCAATCGCCTGGAAAAAATGAGAAAAGGCATCTCCGGCGAATCCGATCAGCTGAAATGCCATCATCTGTGTTTCTTCCTTGTTCATGTTGGGTGTCACCTCCTTTTGCATTACAATAAATCAGCCAGATTGCGCTCCACAATCTGACTATTGGTTAAGTATTAAAAAATTATAAACTATTCCAGGGAAAGGGTCAAGGCATGAAGCAGAAACAGTGAGAAACTATATGGTATATTGCATAAAATGAGGACTGCTTTTTTGTGAAATATATCAATTGACGTACAAAAACATATTTGTTATGCTTTTGAAGGTTTCAAAAAGAAAATATTTTTGGATTGTTACTGGCAAAGCAGGCAAAACCAACTGAGAGAGAGCGGAAGCGTTCTTTCCGGTTGGTTTTTTTATTTTATGATGCCAGGGTCAAAAGGTCTAAGCCCACATGAGCTTGCTCATAGGTGGGTGAAAGACCTTAGGACCCGCCCCGATATGAGCATAAAAGTCGGGGGCTTTTGACCCCGACATCATTTTGTAGATGGCCACTATGAAAAATGCCTGTATGCCTGACACGGGGGAAATTTTAATGAAAATCATAAAGATCGTGAATAATAACATCGTGACTTCTCTGGATGAACAGAACAGAGAGATCATAGTCATGGGTCGCGGCCTTGGTTTTGGGAGAAAGCCAGGTATGCCTATTGAGGATGAAAAGGTGGAAAAGGTCTTCCGGCTCAATTCTGCCGGGGAAAACCAGAAGCTGGTGGATATTATTCAGGACATCCCACTGGAACATATCAAGGCGGCAGATCAGATCATTGAGTATGCCAAAAGCATACTGGGTGAAAGGTTAAAGGAGACCATCTATCTGTCACTGATCGACCATATTGATGGTGCGATTGACAGATATAAGAATCAGATCCAGTTCACCAATCCGCTGCTCTGGGAGATCAAGCAGTATTATCCATCTGAATTCAAGGTGGGTGTGCAGAGCTTAAGCATTTTAAGAAAAATGCTGGGGATTGAGCTTCCCGTGGATGAAGCGGCATTTATCGCTCTTCATTTTATCACAGCGGAATATGACACGAAGATGGATGTGACCTTTGATATTCCCAGACTGATCGATGATATTATCGCGATCGTGGAATCGGAGTTCTCTATTAAGATCGACAAGGAATCGATTCACTATGAACGTTTTATCACGCATCTGAAATTCTTTGCAGCCCGGGTGCTGCAGGCAAAACAAATGCCGGATGATGACGATTTTCTGTTTCGGAATATGATTCGGGATCAATACAAGAAGAGCTATGCATGTGCGCAGATGATCCGACAGCATCTGGGCGAATGTTACAAGGTGGCGATCAGTGAAGAAGAGGTAGTCTACCTGACCGTGCATATTAAACGTGTGACCATGCACGTTGATTAACAGGAGGAAAAAATGAAAGATCAGATTTTTGGAGTTTTACAGAGGGTAGGCCGTTCCTTTATGCTGCCCATCGCTGTGCTTCCGGTAGCAGGTCTGCTGCTCGGAATCGGAAGTTCTTTTACAAATGCAACTATGATCGATACGTATGGATTGCAGGCAATCCTGGGAGAGGGAACCATATTAAATATGTTCCTGACCGTACTTAGCAAAGCTGGAAGTGCATTGTTTGACAATCTGCCGATTATCTTTGCAGTAGGCTGTGCCATTGGTATGGCGAAAAAAGAAAAAGAGGTTGCAGCTCTTTCTGCTGTGATCGCTTATTTCACCATGAATGCGGCAGTCAATGCCATGCTGGTCAACAGCGGACAGATCCTGGAAGATGGAAGTATCGCAGATTTTGTTCTTCAGGGAACCATCACCAGCTCTGTAGGTATCCAGACACTGCAGATGGGTGTCTTTGGAGGTATTATTGTCGGACTTGGTGTAGCGGCACTTCACAATCGGTTTTATACGATTGAACTGCCGAGTGTGCTGGCATTTTTCAGCGGCAGCCGCTTTGTTCCGATCATCAGCACGGTTGTATATGTACTGGTGGGCATCGGTATGTTCTTTGTGTGGCCGATGGTTCAGAACGGAATCTATGCGCTTGGCGGACTGGTAACAGGAACCGGTTATCTGGGAACCTTGATCTTCGGAATCATCAAACGTGCACTGATCCCATTTGGATTGCATCATGTATTTTATCTTCCGTTCTGGCAGACCGGAGTGGGCGGTTCCATGGAAGTGGCAGGAAAAATGATCGAAGGCGGACAGAACATTTTCTTTGCCCAGCTGGCAGATCCGTCTACCGTTCATTTCAGCGCAGATGCATGCCGGTATTTCTCCGGTGAGTTTATCTTTATGATCTTTGGTCTGCCGGGTGCGGCACTGGCTATGTACCAGACTGCAAAGCCGGAGAAGAAAAAACAGGCCGGTGGACTTCTGCTCTCCGCAGCACTGGCATGTATGGCAACTGGTATTACAGAGCCGCTGGAGTTTTCCTTCCTGTTTGTAGCACCTATGCTGTTTGCAGTACAGGTGATCCTGGCAGGTGCAGCGTATATGATCGCTCATATTCTGAACATTGCTGTTGGACTGACATTTTCCGGCGGACTTCTGGATCTGTTCCTGTTTGGTATCCTTCAGGGAAATGCAAAGACCAGCTGGCTTCGGATCATTCCGGTGGGAATCATTTATTTCCTGTTGTATTATGGTATCTTCAAATTCCTGATCCTCAAATTTGATCTGAAGACTCCGGGCCGGGAAGATGAGGATACAGAGACCAGACTGTACACCAAAGCAGATTACAATGCTGCAAAGGAATCCGGTGTGAAGGGAGCAGAAGTCTCTGCACTGATCACTGCAGGTCTGGGCGGAAAAGCCAATATTGAAGATGTGGACTGCTGTGCCACCAGACTTCGTTGTACCATCAAAGATCCTGAGAAAGTACAGGAAGCATTGCTTAAACAGAGTGGTTCCAGAGGTATGATCCTGAAAGGAAAAGGAATCCAGGTTATCTATGGTCCGCAAGTAGCGGTACTGAAAACCAATCTGGAAGCATTTTTACAGACATCTGCGGCTGACCAGGTGAGCTCTCAGGTGAGCTCCGGGGAGGAGATCAAGAGCCCGATGAACGGAACGGTTATTCCACTGTCAGAAGTGCCGGACGCAGTATTTTCTTCAGAAATGCTGGGCAAAGGCTTTGGTGTGGAACCGTCGGAAGGAAAGGCTTACGCACCGGTGGATGGCGAAGTGACAACCGTCTTTGATACCAAACATGCCATTGGCCTTATGAGCAAACATGGGGTGGAACTGCTGATCCACATTGGAATGGATACGGTTAAATTAAACGGTAAAGGATTTGATGTGAAGGTAAAGACCGGCGATCAGGTGAAAGCAGGTGATCTGCTGGCAGAGTTTGATATGGATCTTATCAAAGGTGAAGGGTATCCGGTGACAACGGCAGTTGTGGTGACCAACACAGATGACTGCGAAGAGATCAGTGAAGTACGAACAGGTGCGGCTACGAAGGATACGGAAGTTCTGACAGTCAAAGCCTGACATCTTAATTTTTCTTAAGAATGGGCAAATGTGGTTTCATGGAAAAGGTTCTTGTGTATAATGATGATATTCAGAGTCGTGCAAATACGGCTCTGAGAGTTATCATGAGGAGGATCTGAACATGAAACAAAGAAAATATATGTTGCTGGCAATGCTGGCCGCAGCAGCACTGACCATGACTGCATGCAGCAATAAGAAAGCAGATGTTGATACGGCAGAAGCGCAGGAAAGTCCTGATGCATATGTTACGGAGGAAGAGACTGGCGAAGGGGATGGCATCTATATGTACAAACCGATCGCGGCAGATGCATTTACTTATGACATTGCACAGACGGATCTGGGAGATCAGACCTTTACTCTGAAAAATGTGTCTGACCAGAGTTATTCTTATGTGAGTGCAGATATCCTGTTTTACAATGCGGATGATGAGATCATGGACTATTATCAGGGTGTGAGTTTCAGTGAAGTGATGGCAGGCGGTGAGCAGATCATGCGGATCGCTCCGGCACTGGCACCTGGAGACTATGATCATCTGGAAGTACTGTTTACCGGAATGAAAAAAGACAGCACAGCAGCAGTAGATCCGTCAGGACTGATTGTTGAAAAGCAGGCAAAGATCGCAACAGACCAGATCATTGCAAAATGTAAAAATCAGACCGGTCAGGATCTGAGTATGGCAAGCTTTCTGGTATCCTATTACAGCGGAGATCAGCTGGTCGGAACACAGACGATGTCTATCAGCGATATCTGTGACGGACAGGAATTTGTGGTCAAAGCAGGTTTTCTGTACGATGGCTGGTATGAGAATGAATTAGAGTATGATTCCTATACCATCGAGCCGATCTCAGCAGACGCGCTGGCACAGGGATAAAGAGCAGCCGATTATTTAAGAAATGGTAGAATAAAAACGCCGGGAGTATATCTTCAAAAAGATATACTCCCGGTTTTATATTATGTAAGAAATTTTTGAAACGATGCTGCATAACTGTTACATGATCTCATCGAATACCTGCAGCAGCTTCTGCACATTTTCTTCCGTGGTTGCCCAGCTGGTAGCCAGTCGGATCACTGTATGCATCTCATCCGGCCGTTCCCATGTGGAGAAGAGCACCTGACGTTTCAGTCGCTCTGCCTGCTCATTGGTCAGCAGCAGGAACTGCTGATTGGTCGGGGAGTCAATATAGAAGGGAACTCCTCGCTCCTTCAGACCATTCTTCATCAGCTCGGACATATCGATGGCATGTCTGCCAAGCAGAAAATAGAGGTCGTCGGTAAATAAGGTATCAAACTGGATTCCCAGAAGTCGTCCCTTTGCCAGCAGAGCTCCGTGCTGCTTGATGTGAGTCAGAAAATGCTTTGGTGCGTTATCCTTGGTAAAGACTACGGCTTCGCCGCAGAGTGCACCTACCTTAGTTCCGCCGATGTAGAACACATCACAGCAGCTGGAGATGACGCCAAGAGTCACATCGGTGTTGTCGCTCATGAGACCATAACCCAGTCTGGCACCATCCAGATAGAGTGGAATATCATAAGCTTCGCAGATTGCGGAGATATTTTCCAGCTCAGAACGGGTATATAAGGTTCCGTACTCGGTGGGATGGGAGATATAGACCATGCCCGGAAATACCATGTGTTCGTGATCGGTATCTTCCCAGAATCCTCGTAAGTAGCTCTCCAGCTCTTCTGCGTAGATCTTGCCCTCATGCTGAGAAATGGTCAGTACTTTATGACCGGTAAATTCGATCGCTCCTGCCTCGTGGACACTTACATGACCAGTGGATGCAGCTACTACACCTTCATATGGCTGCAGCATGGCATCAATTACATTCTGGTTGGTCTGGGTTCCTCCGGTTAAGAACCACACATCCGCCTGTGGGCATTCACAGACCTTTCGGATCTTTTCCTTTGCACTCTCTGTATAGGAATCGGAACCATAGCCAGACTGCGGTTCCAGATTCGTCTCCATCAGACGTTTGAGGATCTTCTCATGTGCGCCTTCCTGATAATCGTTTTGAAATGATAACATAACAACTTTCCTCCGTAAAAAACTCTTTCTCCAGTTTAGCACAGTGGGGGAGAATGGACAAGGGAGGGGCGCTTTATAAATTTTTATAAGAAGTCGTGCTGGCACGTACTTTTAATAATGGATGAAGACAAATATAGTTGTGCTCAGGCTTGTTTCCATTGATCAGAACTTTGATTGCTTCAACTGCATGACTGGCAATTTTTTCAATTGGCTGAGCAATCGTTGTAAGGGGCGGATTGATGATTTCAGAAAATGAGATGTCATCCACGCCTACAATAGAAATATCATCAGGGATAGAGATATTATAATTTCTGCATGCTTTATAGATGCCATAGGCGACCATATCATTAAAGGCAAAAATAGCACTGACATTGTGTCCAAGCAGACAGGGAAGCGCTTTGCTGCCGCAGTTGGTAGACAGAGAATCGCAGAATAAGAGATCAGGATCCGGTGTAAGACCGTATTCAATTAATGCTTTCTTGTACCCTTCATAACGCTGTTGATTGACGGTCAGATGAATGGAACCGGATGCACAGCCTATTCTTCTGTGTCCAAGATTCAGAAGATGCCGGGTAGCCAAATAACCGATCTGTCTTTGATCTACTTCTACAATGGAATGCTGGCCAACAGAATTGGCAACACGGTCTACATAGACAGTAGGAATGTCCAGATGACGAATGATGTTCTGACATGCAATTGTTTCCTGCTCATCTTCAAAATCGAGCTGAGCAAGGATGATTCCATCAACTCGTTTATCAGAAAATAGCTGAAGATACTGACGGGTAATGTCTGGATCACTGTTCGTGTTTCCTACAATAACAGCGATATTGTGTTTCCTGAGCAGTTCTTCAATGCAATGGGATAGGCTGGCAAAAAAAGGGTTCGTGGAATCTGGAAGAATAAGTCCTATAGTATTGCTTGTGTTGGTAACAAGACTGACAGCAAGCTGATTAGGACGATAATGCAGTTCATCGATTGCTTTTAAAACTTTTTCCCTGGTGGCTGTAGAAATGGATACGGGTTTATTATTTATAATAAAAGAAACCGTAGCCGGTGATACGCCGGCGGCTTTG
>ERZ1106951.3779-NODE-3779-length-10661-cov-2.701207_pt1 | contig 10661 bp, 10 predicted proteins | sample MGYA00403676_ERZ1106951 | MGnify/ENA primary metagenome ERZ1106951 (study PRJEB35170, sample SAMEA104062398) | human gut metagenome | biome: human gut; feature: human-associated habitat; material: faeces | place: Denmark | collected 2012-04-23 ...
GAAGGCGGATTACGCGCCGCAGCTGGCCGCGCTGCACGTCGCCCTGCCGGATGTGACGCGCATCCCGGCGGTTCGGTTTGACGAGGCGAAGCGCATGGTCAGCGAGAAATACGGCCGTGCGATCCGCGATCCGTTCGACCTCGAGCCGGAGGAGGAGCAGCTTATCAGCCGCCTGTTCGCGGAGGAATACGGCAGCGAATTCGTGTTCGTCACGCATTACCCGAGCAAGAAGCGCCCGTTCTACGCGGCGGACGACCCCGAAGACCCGCGCTACACGCTCTCCTTTGATCTGCTCTTCCGCGGGCTGGAGGTGACGACCGGCGGCCAGCGCATCCACGATTACGACACGCAGGTGGCGAAGATGCTGAAAAAGGGCATGAATCCGGAGGATTTCGCGGGCTACCTGATGATTCACAAATACGGTACATGCCCGCACGGCGGCCTCGGCCTCGGCTTGGAGCGGCTGACGGCGCGCCTGCTGGGTGAAAACAACTTCCGCGAGACCTGCCTGTTCCCGCGCGATCAGCAGAGAATCGAGCCGTAAGGGGGATTAGACGATGGAAATCAACGATAAACTCGTTTCGTATGTCGCCGAGCTGGCGCACCTGAAGCTGGACGACGACCAGCGCGCGCAGGCCGCGGCGGATCTTTCCCGAATGATCGGGTATGTGGATCAGCTCGCGGAATTGGATACCGACGGCGTGGAGCCGATGAGCCACGTGTTCCCGCTGGTCAACGTCTTCCGCGAGGACGAGGTGAAGCCCAGCATGGCGCGCGAGCTGATCCTCCAAAACGCGCCGAAGCAGAAGGACGGCTGTTTCCTCGTTCCCAAGACGGTTGAATAAGGAGGACGCACGATGGATTGGTTTGATTTGACCGCCCTTGAGCTGGGCGCGAAGATACAGGCGGGCGAGGTCAGCGCGGTCGATGCGGCGCGCGCCTGCCTTGCGCGCATCGAGGAAAAGGAACCGACGGTGCATGCGTTCGTGACCGTCACGCCGGAGGCGGCGCTGGCGCGCGCAGAGGCCGTGCAGAAGCGCATCGATTCCGGCGAGCTGACGCATCCGCTGGCGGGCGTGCCGATGGCCGTCAAGGATTTGATCTCCACCAAGGGTGTGCGCACGACCTGCGCATCCAAGATGCTGGAAAACTATGTGCCGGTGTTCGACGCGACCGTTGTGCAAAAGCTCGACGCCATCGGCGCGGTCTGCCTCGGCAAGACCAACATGGACGAGTTCGCGATGGGCTCCTCGACCGAATCTTCCTATTTCGGTGTGACCCGCAACCCGTGGGATGCGTCCCGCGTGCCGGGCGGCTCCTCCGGCGGCTCGGCGGCGGCGGTCGCGGCGCGCGAGGTGTTTTACGCGCTGGGCAGCGACACGGGCGGCTCCATCCGCCAGCCCGCGTCCTTCTGCGGCGTGACGGGCATCAAGCCGACGTATGGCGCGGTTTCCCGCTACGGTTTGCTGGCCTATGCGTCGTCGCTGGATCAGATCGGCCCGCTGACGATTGATGCGCGGGATGCGGCCGCCGTCACCGCCGCGCTGATGGGCAGGGACGAGATGGACGCGACGAGCGTGGACGCGCCCGCGCCGGCCCTGCCGGAGAAAACGCGGCTCGACGGCCTGCGCGTCGGTATTCCGCAGGCGTATTTTGGCGACGGGCTTGACGAGCAGGTGCGCGCGCGCGTGATGGACGCGGCGCACGAGCTGGAGGCGCTCGGCGCGACGCTGGTGGCGGTCGATATGCCGATTCTCCGCTACGCGATTCCAGCGTATTACATCCTGGCCTGCGCGGAGGCGAGCAGCAACCTCTCCCGCTACGACGGCGTGAAATACGGCTTCCGCCCGGCGCATTTCGAGGATCTGCACGACCTGTATCTGACGGCGCGGAGCGAGGGCTTCGGCGCGGAGGTCAAGCGGCGCATCATGCTGGGCGCGTTCGCGCTTTCCTCGGGTTATTACGATGCGTACTATAATAAGGCCCTGCGCGTCAAGGCGCTCATCAAGCGCGGGTTTGACGCCTGCTTTGAAAAGGCGGATATCCTGCTGACCCCGGCCGCGCCGACGACGGCGTACCCGCTGGGCGCGCACGCGGACGACCCGATTCAGATGTATCTGGGCGATATCTACACCGTTTCCGTCAATATGGCGGGTCTGCCGGGCATGGTCGTGCCCTGCGGCTTTGACGGGGCGGGGCTGCCGGTCGGCGCGCAGATGATCGCGCCCGCGTTCGGCGAGCAGCGGCTCTTCGACGCGGCCTGCGCCTATCAGGCGCGAACGGCGTTCCACCGCGCCCGCCCGAAGGAGGATTGAGTCATGGCAACGTATGAAATGGTCATCGGCCTTGAGGTTCACGTCGAGCTGGCGACAAAGACGAAGATTTTCTGCGGCTGCACCACGAAATTCGGCGGCGCGCCCAACACGCATACCTGCCCGGTCTGCACGGGCATGCCCGGAACGCTGCCGGTGGCCAACAAAAAGGTCGTCGAGTTCGCCGTGGCGGCGGGGCTGGCGACGAACTGCGAGATCACGCGGTATAACAAGTTCGACCGCAAGAACTATTTTTACCCCGATCTGCCCAAGGCGTATCAGATCAGCCAGCTCTATCTGCCGATCTGCCGAAACGGCCATGTCGATATCGAGACGGCGGCGGGCAAAAAGGCCGTCGGCATCCACGAAATCCACATGGAGGAGGACGCGGGCAAGCTGGTGCACGACCCGTGGCTGGATGAAACGATGGTGGATTACAACCGGTGCGGCGTGCCGCTGCTGGAAATCGTATCCGAGCCGGACATGCGCTCGGCGGAGGAAGTGATCGCCTACCTAACTAAGCTGCGCCAGACGCTGCAATACCTCGGCGTTTCGGATTGCAGGATGCAGGAGGGCTCTCTGCGCGCGGATGTGAACCTCTCCGTCCGCCCGGTCGGCCAGAAGGAATTCGGCACGCGCACCGAGATGAAGAACATCAACAGCTTCAAGGCGATTGCGCGCGCGATTGCGGGCGAATACCGTCGGCAGGTCATTCGCATCCATACAGATGAATCGGATGTTGGCAGGAGCTTTTCCTTCGGCTTCCAGTTCCTGGAATTTCTCAACGGCACGTAATAAGACGCTGGAATAGCGTTCGATGCCGACGTAGTTGATCTGTGGGTTTTCGGCTGCAAGAGTCAGAAGAAACTGACCTTTTCCCATACCGATCTCGATGTGCAGCGGTCGTTCATTTTGGAACTCCTGATTCCAGTGTCCGCATAAGCTTTCCGGATTCTTAACAACTTCTTTGCAGGCTTCGAGAACGCTCTCTGCACGTGGTATATTTCTAAGACGCATATGTGTGTTCCTCCTTATAATCAATGGATTTGCAAGGATTTTCTGACATTTTGCAAATCGTTCTTAGTTTAGCGTCTGTGCAGGAAAAAGTCAATGGAAGTGGAAATTGTCAGAAGAATTGAGAAAAATAATACAATATATACAAAATGATAGTGGTAATTTTAGAAAATAGGTGTATTATTATAACATGGATAAAAAAGTAACAATTATTCGTTGTGAAATGTGCAAAAAGGAGGGCGGCTTATGAACTCTGTTATTGAGAAATTGGCTGAAGTGGAAGAAACGGCGGAGGCGATCGTAGAGCATGCCAGACAGCAGAAAAGTGAAATTGAAAAACAGATACAGGAAGAAAGGAATCAATTTGACCGGGACCTGGAAGAAGAGACACAGAAAAAACTGGAGAAGATAAAAGCAAAGTCGCAGCAGGAAGTAGAGAAAGTTCTGGACCGGGAACGGAAGAAGAACCAGACTGCAATTGATGCGCTGAAGCAGGAATATGAAGAAAATCACGAGATTTATGCAGAGGAAATCGTAAGACATATGATCGAGGTGTAGCGTATGGGAAATGTGATGGCTTACAGCGGGATCACGACAAAGGTACGTGCGATGTCGGCGAAGCTTCTGAAAGAGAAAGATTATGATACGATCGCAGGTCTTGGTACAGTGACAGAAGCAATCGAATATCTGAAAGACAAGACGGCGTATGCACCATATGTGGAGCGGATGGATGTTTCCTTATATCATAGGGGAAATGTGGAGAAGATCCTGTATCAGTCGTTGTTCGATGATTATTCGAGGATCTTCCGGTTTGCCGGGATGGAGCAGAAGACGTTCTTAAAATTATACTGGAAACGGTATGAAGTCGATCTGATCAACTACTGTTTGAGGATCGTGTTCAATCATTATGAGAAACCATTTGATCTGGAATACAAGAAAGAGTTTTTTGACAGATATTCACAAATTTCCATAGACCGGTTGATAACTTCGAAAAATATCGACGAGCTTGTAGATAACTTACGGGATACGGAATATTATGGTGCGCTTGCCAGAATCAGAGATTCCGGAGCGGGAACGCTGTTTGATTATGATCTGGCATTGGATCTGTATTATTTTTCTACGATGTGGAAAAAGGGAAAACGGGTTCTGAAAGGACATGAGCAGAAGATATTCTTAAAGGACTATGGAATGAAGATCGATCTTCTGAATCTTCAGTGGATCTACCGTGCGAAGAAGTATTATCATATGCTTCCGCCGGATATCTATTCGATGACGATTCCGATCCACTATCGGATAAAAGTAGAAGAATTCAAGACACTGGTGGAGACGCCGACACTGGAACAGTTTGAAGCAGAAGTGGAAAAGACGTACTATGCAGGAAAATATAATTATATGCAGACGGATAAAACACTGGAACAGATGTACCGCGACTGCCTGCGGAAGTTGTACCTGACTGATAAAAGGAATGATCCGTATTCGATCGCGATCGTCAATACGTATCTGTTCCTGAAAGAAGAAGAAATCTATAAACTAACGACAGCCCTTGAGTGTATCCGTTACGGTTTGACGAAGGGAGAGACATTAGGATACTTAGGAGGTGTGAATCAATGATTGTTAAGATGAAGTTCTTAAGCATCAGCGGACCGAAGAATGATATCGACCGTGTCTGCGAGGTGTATCTGTCGAAATACGAGATGCAGCTTGAGAATGCGGCGGCAGAGCTTAAGACGACCGACAACCTGCAGCCTTTTGTGGAAGTCAATCCATACAAAGAGCCGCTTGCGAAGGCAGAACAGTTCAGCGCACTGTTAGCGGATGAAGACCGGAGGATCGATGTATCGATGAATCAGGAGGATATGCTGAACCTGATCCGGGATATCAATCATGACTATCTGGATCTGCTGGAGAAGAAAGAGTTAACGAAGAAACAGGTAGATGAATACAAAGAAAAGCTTCTGATCATGGAGCCGTTCCGGACACTGGAACTGGATATGCAGAAATCATTAAAGTATAAATATATGAAAGTCCGGTTCGGACGGGTAGATGTGAATTATTACAAACGTCTGGAAAAATATTTATTTGATGATCTGAATGCGGTATTTATCGAAGGTACGAGGAATGAAAATTATGTATACGGATGTTATTTCGTATCGAATGCGGATTCCTGTAAGGTGGATTCGGTATTCAATTCCTTACATTTTGAAAGGATTGCAATCCCATCCGAATACATAGGAACGCCGGCGCAGGCCTGTGAAGAGCTTGAAAAAGAAATTGAAGAAAAACAGAAAGAGATTGCTGGGATTAAAAAACAGATCAGTGAGCTGATGGCAAAGAATGCCGCAAAGCTCCGAGGTGCGAAGACGCGTCTGGAAGAACTGGCTACGAACTTTGATGTCCGCAAGCTGGCGGCAAGGATCGAAGAGGGAGATAATAAAGAAGACTATTACATCCTGTGCGGATGGATGGGCGAAGATGATGTGAACAAATTCCTGGCGGAATCGAAGAATGATGATAAGGTATTCGTTGTTGTAGAAGAAGACAAGGAGAAATTCTTCGGAGAGCCGCCGACGAAGCTTAAGAATCCAAGGTTCTTCAAGCCGTTCGAGATGTTCATACGGATGTACGGGCTTCCGGCAAATGATGAGATGGATCCGACGATGTTCGTGGCACTGACGTATACATTTATCTTTGGTGCGATGTTCGGGGATGTCGGCCAGGGCTTATGCCTGTTTGTATTCGGCGGGCTTTTGTACCTGATTAAGAAGATCAACCTGGCTGGGATCATATCCATTGCGGGACTGTTCTCAACATTCTTTGGATTCATGTTCGGAAGTATCTTCGGATTCGAAGATGTGATACAGGCACACTGGTTAAGGCCGGTGGATGCGATGACGAACCTGCCGTTTATCGGACAGCTCAACACAGTATTTGTGGTTGCCATTGCATTTGGCATGGGACTGAATATCCTGGTGATGATCTTTAACGTGATCAATTCGATCAAGAGTCATGATGTGGAAAATATGTTATTTTCCCATAATGGAATCGCGGGACTGGTGTTCTACGGATTCCTGGTGCTGACGATCGTGCTTTACATGACGGGACATAAGGTTCCGGGCAATATCCTGATGATGATCTTCCTGGGAGTTCCGGTGATCTTGTTCGTATTCAAGGAACCGCTGGGAAATCTGGTGACAAAGCAGCATAAGAAGATGGAAGAGGGCAAGGTAATGTTCTTCGTGCAGGCGTTCTTCGAACTGTTCGAGACGATGCTGAGTTATTTTTCCAATACCATTTCTTATGTGCGTATCGGTGCATTTGCCGTCAGCCATGCGGCGATGATGGAGGTTGTGCTGATGTTATCCGGCGCAAGTGCGGGACACACGAACTGGATCGTGTTCGTGCTTGGAAATGTGCTGGTGTGCGGACTGGAAGGTCTGGTCGTCGGTATCCAGGTACTGCGTCTGGAATATTATGAGATGTTCAGCAGGTTCTATAAGGGAACCGGACGGGAGTTCAAGCCGTTTCACAGCCAGAGTGACGAAAAGTAAAGAAACGATTTAAGTGATTTTGTGATCCAGAGGATAAATCGCCATGCGTTCGAAAGAAGCTGCCAGTGGCAGGTTCTGTAGAGGAAAAATAATAAGACAGAATTCAGAGATATATTTACAGGAGGACAAAAATATGAGCCTGACAGTTAGATTATTGTTAATTGCAACATTGTTACTTAGCATTGTAATTCCATTCGGATATTTCCTGATCGGACAGAGGACGAAGAAGCGTTATAAAAGAGCCATCGGCACGAATGTATTTTTCTTCTTTAGTACTGTCCTGATCGCGGGAATCATGCTCTTTGCGGGAGATCCGGTACAGGCAGCAGAAGCAGCCGGCAATACGGCATCGAACGCAACCGGATTCGGATACCTAGCAGCAGCACTTTCAACCGGTCTTTCCTGCGTCGGTGGTGGTATCGCCGTTGCAAGTGCAGCAAGTGCGGCTCTTGGGGCAATCAGCGAGGATTCCAGTGCACTTGGTAAGTCACTGATCTTCGTAGGTCTTGCAGAAGGTGTGTGTCTGTACGGACTGATCATCTCCTTCATGATCTTAGGTAAATTGTAAGATGAAGATGTATCTGATCAGTGATAATATCGATACTCTGACAGGAATGCGTCTCGCAGGGGTAGACGGAATCGTGGTACATGAAAGAGAAGAACTCCGGCGTGCGATCGAAAATGCCATGGAGGATAAAGATGTAGGTGTGATTCTGCTGACGGAGAAATTCGGAAGAGAATTCCCGGACCTGATAGACGAGATCAAGCTGGAGCGGACGATGCCGCTTCTGATCGAGATTCCTGACAGACACGGGACCGGACGTAAGAAAGATTTTATCACGTCGTATGTAAATGAAGCGATAGGGTTGAAATTATAGACAGGAAGAAGGTGGCACATTTGACAAACGAAGAGAAGATCACGCATATCCGGACGGCGGCGATGGAAGAAGCAAGAGCGGAGGCGAATGCGATCGTAAAGCAGCATGAGGATGCGCTTCGAAGTGTGTTCGAACAGCATCAGATCGAAGCCAGACGGCAGTCGGAGACGAGAGTGCGTGCGGAGAGTGTGACTGCGAAACAGCAGCTGAACATGGCAATGTCAAAGGCGCAGCTTGAATTAAAACGTGAGATGGGAAAGACGCAGACAGAACTTAAGACGGAACTGTTCGAAGAAGTGCAGTTAAAGCTTCTGGCGTTCATGAGAACGGAAGAGTATAAAGAAGTTCTGATCCGTTATATAGAGAAAGCAGCACAGTTTGCATCGGGGATGGCGATGACGATCTATATCAATCCGTCTGATGCAGACAAGAAGACATATCTGGAAGAACGTACGGGAATGACGCTGACGATCAGCAAAGTGGATTTTATTGGCGGGGTGCGTGCGGTTGTGCCTGAGAAGAATGTCCTGGTGGACTATGCATTCAAAGGTGCACTGGAGAATGAATACCAGAAATTCCAGTTCCGGGGAGGTGTAAAGGGTGAGTAGCGGAAAGACAGAAAAGATATATGGCATCAACGGCCCGGTCATTTACCTGAAAGGGAAGACGGATTTTAAGATGTCGGAAATGGTCCATGTGGGAGAAGAAAAGCTGGTTGGCGAAGTCATTTCCCTGGATAAGGACCGGACGACGGTACAGGTGTATGAGGAGACTTCCGGACTGCATCCGGGAGAACTTGTGGAAGGTACGGGAGCGGCAGTGTCGGTTACGCTGGCACCCGGCATCCTGAATAATATCTTTGACGGTATTGAGAGACCGCTGGAGCGGATCGCTGACAAGGGCGGGGCATTTATCACCCGTGGTGTCAGTGTGGACGCACTGGACCGTCAGAAACTCTGGGAGACGCATATCACAGTGGCTGAAGGCGATATGGTACAGGGTGGAACGATCATTGCGGAAGTGCCGGAGACGCGGGCTATCGTGCACAAATGCATGGTTCCGCCGGGAGTAGAAGGGACTGTTGTATCGGTGGTTCCGGATGGTGAATATACAATTGATGAGACGCTGGTTACGATTGAACTGTTCAATGGAGAAAAACGAGAACTTTCGATGACACAGCACTGGCCGATCCGTGTACCGAGACCGGTGAACCGGAGATTCCCGGCAAGTGTGCCGCTGGTAACAGGACAGCGAATTCTGGATACGATGTTCCCGATTGCAAAAGGTGGAACGGCTGCGATCCCGGGAGGATTCGGAACGGGTAAGACGATGACCCAGCATCAGATTGCAAAATGGTCGGATGCGGATATTATCATATATATCGGATGCGGCGAGCGTGGAAATGAGATGACACAGGTTCTGGAGGACTTCAGCAAGCTGATCGACCCGAAATCCGGAAACCTGATGATGGACCGTACTACTCTGATCGCCAACACATCCAACATGCCTGTTGCTGCCCGTGAAGCATCTATCTACACAGGTCTTACTCTGGCTGAATATTATCGTGACATGGGTTACGATGTAGCGATCATGGCAGACTCCACCTCCCGTTGGGCTGAGGCTCTTCGAGAGCTTTCCGGACGACTTGAGGAAATGCCGGCAGAGGAAGGTTTCCCGGCTTATCTGGCTTCCAAGCTTTCCGCTTTTTATGAGCGTGCCGGAATGATGCAGAATCTCAATGGTACAGAAGGTTCTGTCTCCATCATCGGTGCAGTTTCCCCACAGGGCGGTGACTTCTCTGAACCAGTCACTCAGAATACCAAACGATTTGTACGATGCTTCTGGGGACTTGATAAGGCTCTTGCTTATGCAAGACACTTCCCGGCGATCCACTGGCTCACAAGCTACAGTGAATACCTCGAAGACCTGACCCCATGGTATCGCGATCATGTATCTCCAAAATTCGTGGCTGACCGAAATCAGCTGATGGCGATCCTGAATCAGGAAAGCTCTCTGATGGAGATCGTTAAACTGATCGGCAGTGATGTACTCCCGGATGATCAGAAGCTGACTCTTGAGATTGCCCGTGTGGTTCGTCTGGGCTTCCTGCAGCAGAATGCGTTCCATCCGGACGATACCTGCGTGCCCATGAAGAAACAGTTCCTGATGATGGATGTGATCCTTTACCTTTACAAAAAAGCAAAGGCCCTGGTTACCATGGGAATGCCGATGTCTATTCTGAAGGAAAGCAACATTTTCGACCGTATCGTTTCCATCAAATACGATGTGCCGAACGACAAGCCGGAAATGTTTGACGACTATTACAAAGCCATCGATGCCTTCTATGACGAAGTCATTGCCAAGAACGCATAAAAGGAGGTAGGATGAAATGGCAATTGAATATTTAGGACTCAGTCAAATCAACGGCCCCCTGGTAGTTCTCGAAGGCGTTCAGAACGCCTCCTTTGAGGAGATCGTAGAGATCACGGTAAACGGCAATGAGAAAAAGCTTGGCCGTATCATCGAGCTTTACGAGGACAAGGCTGTTATCCAGGTGTTTGAAGGAAATGACGGAATGTCCCTGAAAAATACCCATACAAAACTCACCGGACACCCCATGGAGGTGGCTCTTTCCCCGGATATCCTGGGACGTACCTTCAACGGTATCGGAGAGCCCATCGACGGACTGGGAGAGATCAAGGCAGAGTGCCGTCTGAATGTCAACGGCCTGCCGCTGAACCCTGTAACCCGTGAGTACCCGAGAAACTATATCCGTACCGGTATTTCCGCCATCGACGGACTGACTACTCTGATCAGAGGTCAGAAGCTGCCGATCTTCTCCGGAAACGGACTTCCCCATGACCGTCTGGCAGCTCAGATCGTAAAGCAGGCTTCCCTGGGAGACGCTG
>ERZ1106951.3784-NODE-3784-length-10648-cov-12.140848_pt1 | contig 10648 bp, 10 predicted proteins | sample MGYA00403676_ERZ1106951 | MGnify/ENA primary metagenome ERZ1106951 (study PRJEB35170, sample SAMEA104062398) | human gut metagenome | biome: human gut; feature: human-associated habitat; material: faeces | place: Denmark | collected 2012-04-23 ...
CCATCCGCGCCGCAGGCCATCCCACCGCTACCGCCATCATCGTGACCAACGGCGATGACATGGGCGAGCTGAAGATGCTGGCCGAGGGCGATGTGCTGGCCGGCACCCCGCTGTTCAAGTTCTGATCGTAATCGTAAAAGGCGTGAGCTTCCATTCGGAGGCCCACGCCTTTTTTGTTATTCCTTTTCTTGTTTATATTTCAGCACCTTCTGGGAGAAATGTCCATCGAAGAACTGGATGAAGGGGCCAAAGGCGATGATGATAACACCCACCACCATGCCGATGATGCGCCGTGCCGAGGGAGCCTGCCGGGTCTTGTTCATGACCTCCTTCTCTTTCTCCTTCTGTTTTTCACCATTCTGTTGTTTTTGTGTTGATAATACAGGCCTTGAGCCGGGCTTCAATGGCCGCTTTGTCCAGTCCTTCGCCAATGACGATGAGCACATCCTGCCCCTGCGGGATGGGTTCCAGCGTTCTGCCGGCAGCGGTGGCGTTCAGCTCCAGCCAGCCGGTGGTGCCCTGCGGGTCCGGTGCAAATCCCTTCACCCGCAGCACATGGCCGCAGGCGGCATCCGCAAACAGGTGGTCGGCAGCGGCCTGCAGCTGCTGCAGCGTCAGGTGCTGCTCCAGAAAGCACAGAGAGCTGAAGGCTTCGTGCTCGTCAAAATGCAGCTTTTCGCAGCTGGCCTGCCTGCAGCCGCAGGCCGCAATGGCGGCAAGGTCGGCATCGGTAAGCCGTGCCCAGTCCTTGGTGATGATCTCTTCCGGCGCAAAGCGGCGGGAGCACTTGCAGCCCTCCAGCGCACGGGTCAGGTGGGCCACGGCGGCAGCGGTCTGCTGCTGCCCGGCCAGCTGGGTACGGCTGACCAGCACCCGGCCCGCGTTGGCCGTCTCGGATGCCAGCACGTACTCAGCCTGCGGCGAAAGCGTTTCCGGCAGCATGGCATCCACTATGGCGATCACATTGCCGATGTGATACCAGCGGTCCAGCGGGTCGTCCCGCAGCACATCAAAAAACTCGTCCACATCAAAGATGCCGCTGGGTTCCACCACCACCCGGTCGAACCCGCGCATGGCCATGGCAATGAGCTTGGTGCGCATCCGGCGCTGGTGGGTGTCGCAGTCGCATCCGCCGCTGATGGTCTCAAGGTCGCAGTTCGGGCCAAGAAGGTCCTGCACCAGCATGGCATCCACGTTCACTGCGCCGAAGTCGTTTTCCAGAATGCAGACATTGTGGCCCTGTGCCACCAGATACCGGACATACCGACGCAGAAAGGTGGTTTTGCCTGCGCCCAGAAAGCCGGTGATAAGGTCTACCTGTACCATAATAAAAAAGCACCTCCTGTGCTGTTGTTTGCCCGGTTCCAGTATACCGCAGCAAACTGCAATACGCCAGTGGCAGATGCAAAAAGCCCCGCATTTCTGCGGGACTTTTTATGTTCGTATTCAGCCGTTGTCGGATGCAGAGCTGTACTCGGCAATGACCTTGCGGGCGGCAGGTGCCATTTTGGCCGGTACGGCGGCAGGTTTTGCAAGGAAGTAGCCCTGCAGCGCATCCGCGCCCAGCTCGATGACCTTGCGCAGCTCGGCGGCGGTCTCCACGCCCTCGGCAATGATCTGCATGCTGCGCGGGTGGGCATAGGCCACGATGTTCTGCACGATCTGCTGCTTGTCCGGGTCGGTATCGATACCGCGGATGATGGCGATATCCACCTTGATGAACCGGGGCGAAAGCTCCAGCAGGCTGTTCTCGTTGGCAAAGCCGCTGCCGTAATCGTCCAGCGCGAACATGCCGGAGAAGCCCGGCACATGGCGCTTGGCCTCCAGTGCTTCGTGGTCGATCTCCTCTTCCTCGGTGATCTCAATGACCATCTGGCGGCACAGCTCATGCCAGCGGCTTTCCATATACTCGCTGTCCTCTCTGGGCAGGCAGACGCTTGCAATGGAGTTGATGAACAGCATCGTGTCCCTGCGCACAAGGCCCTCGCTGCGCAGGTGGTCGAAGTTCTCCAGCGATTTGAAGAAGGTCAGCCGCTCGATCTCGCACAGTGCGCCCTGCTCCCGCGCCAGCTTCATGATGGTAGCGGGCGAGCGCAGCGCTTCCATATCGGAGCGCATCAGGGCTTCGTAGGCCATCACCTTGCCGGTACGGGCCGAGAAGATGGGCTGGAACACATAGTACACCCGTTCCTCGGTAAGCAGCTGCTGGAAGTCGCGTCTCAGCTGTGCGGCCTGTGCTTCCTGCTGGTAGATCTCCATGCTGAACTCTTCCAGATGTCCCTTGTTGGTGCGCTTGACCTGATAGAGGGCAAAGTCGGCATACTTTTTCAGGGTGTCCATATCGGTGCCGTTGGCCGGGTACCACGCCACACCGCCGGAAATGCTGATACGCAGCTCATTGCCGCTGGGCAGGATGGCAACGCTCTTCTTCATGGCGCTGCTCAGGGTGCGGATCTTCTCACGGATCTGATCCTGACTGGAATAGCCGTAGAACAGCAGCACGAACTCATCGCCGGAAAGGCGGGACACCACAGTGCCGTTGGGTGTGTTCTCCGCAAGGCAGCGGCCAGTGCGGTGGATGTACTGGTCGCCCCAGTCGTGGCCGTAGGTATCGTTGATGTGCTTGAGGTTGTCCAGATCCATCATCAGCAGAGCTGCAACGCCCAGCTGGTGCGGATCGTGGAACAGCTCTTCGCTCACGCGGTGGAAGGCCTGACGGTTATACAGGCCGGTCAGGATATCGTAATCGCGTTCGTGCTCAATACGCATGCGCTCCAGCGTGGTGGCGGTAACGTCCTCAGCCAGCCCCACCTGCGTGGTCTGGTCGTTGGTGACGCGCAGCATGATGTAGCGGGTCTCGCCCTCCCTGCGGATGGTGAGTATCTTGTCTCCCTCTGCCGTGGTGGTACAGGGATGGGAAAGCTGGATGTTGCTCAGCTTTTCCTCAAAGCGGCGCACACTCAGGAAGTGATCCTTGGGCTGGGGGGCACCCAGCAACGCAAAAAAGTTATCGGTAACATACACACTGCCAGTGTCGAACCTCAGCTCATAGCCGCCCAGCTCCACACTGGCCATGTCCATGATGCGCAAAAACTTTGTGGAGTTGTTCAGCAGCTCGCTGTTCAAGCTGGTCAGTGCATCGGCCAGACGGTCCAGCTCCCGGATGTTGGTATGGGACAGCTGCGGGAACTGCTTTTTCTCCTGCCCGTCCACCACTTCGTGATACAGCAGCTCCACCGGATAGGCCAGATTGCGGGCAATGACCAGACTGCCCAGCGCGCCCAGCACCAGCGTAAACACAATGGCAATGGCGATCACGTTGCGCACATTGTCTGCAAAGGCAAACAGCACCTTGCTGTTCACGGTGCCGATCAGCAGCCAGCGCTCATTGGAAAATGGCGCGTTGCGGCTGTACAGGGTAATGGGCAGGGCCACGGCATAATAGTCTTTATTCCGTAGCGTCAGCCAGCACTCGTCCGCCCGGAGTTCGCAGTTCATCATGCCGGCCGGTGCTTCCGAAGTGATCATATCCTCGCTGGAAGTGACCGCCTTGCTGACGATAAAGGAGGTATCTTCCTCATCAGCAGTGGTGGAGACTAAGAAGTAGGTGCCGGTATTGCCGTCCTGCAGTTCACTGTAAGGCAGCTTTGTCTGCAGGTAGCTGGTAAGCAGCTCCACACCCACCACACCGTAGATCGTGCCGTCCGGCAGGATCAGCGGCTGGGAGTAGGCAATGGCGGTGCGGCTGTCGTTGCCTATCTTATAGGCACTGGTGGTCCAGCGGCCGTAATCCTCGGCGTTCAGCCTTGCGCCGTCCTCCCACGCGGTCTGGAAGGGAGTCTTGAAAAAGCCGTTGCCCTTCAGGCCGTAGTAGCGCAAGGTGGGCTGCCAGCTTTTATCGATGGTGATGCCCAGCTTTTTGACCACCGCCGAGCTGCCGCGCTCGATCATCAGATCGGCGTTGTCCTCCGAAGGGCGGGCATCCGGGTCCAGATCCCGCAGGTAGATGCCGGGCAGGCCGCAGCCCACATCAAGGTTGTGCAGATTCACGGTGTTCAGTACCACAAAGATGCCACTGACCGGTTTTGCTCGCAGGGTGCTCACCAACTCCGGCGCAATGGCCGTGAGCAGTGCGTCGCTCTTCTCACGGCTCGTGTTCAGTTCGGCCAGATCGAGCTGGCCTTCTTCCTGCATGGCAAGAACGGTATTGTTGATGTGCTCCGACAGATCGGTCAGATTCTGTGCATCCTGCATCAGGTCCTGCACGTAGCTGACGCGGTTGCGCACCTGCATGTTGAGCATGTCCTTGGCGTTCTGGTTCAGCCTGCCGTCCACATTGGTAATGGCAATGCTGACTGCCAGCAGCACCACCTCCACCAGCGTCACCAGCATCATGGCGTTAAAAATGGTGCGGAAGATAGGCCTGCCCGTTTTTTTGCGCCGGGCGGCATCCGTATCCTTCTGTCTGCGCAGCATCGCCATCACCTCTCTTCCTCAGCGTGTTCCGTCGGCTCAGCCCTCGTACTGTTTGAGCTGACTGCAGATATCCTGATACCATGCCTCAAAGTGATCGTCGGTCAGGAACTCGGCTTCTGCGTCCGCAGTGCTCTGACCCTCGGCGATGCGCTGCTCCACGGTCTCGCGGTCCGCAGCGGCAAGGTCACTCAGGCCGTATTCCAGCACCTTGCGGGCGCTGCTGCCGCTCACGCAGCCAAGGGCCAGCGCCGCGGCGCACAGCCCGGACACGACCGCTTTGAGATATTTTTTCATCGATTTTCTCCCCTGAGGACGCTCACGCAGCAGGACGTTCCGGCTACCATATCACCTGATTATGCCTAGTTTATCATACCATCTTTTTCCGGGTGCGTAAACAAAATCCGGCAAAAACCTTCACGATCACAAGAAAGCGGAAGAACTTTCCACCCATCGGAACAAAAAGCACAGCCGTCAACAGTTCATCCGCCTCGGCCAGCTGGGCCTCGGCAGCAGCATCGTCCAGCATATCCCTGCCCGCGCAGCGCTGCAGGATGACATGGCACACCGGGCGGCGTGTGGCCTCCAGCACCGAGTGACGGAAGCCGTAGCGGGAGACGTTCTTTTTGCCGTACAGCAGGATGAAGCCCATGCTGTTGCGGCTGTCCGCCCGCAGGAAGCCGTGGGTGATGTAGGGCATTGTAAATGGTAAATATAGAAGAAGCACCGCTGCGCCGTACGATTTTGCCGCCATCATTGAACGAGCGCAGCCCCCAGCAAGACCTTCAATCTGGCGGGCCTTGTGGGCAGCTACCATTTCAACGGCGAGTAGGTATAAATTTTTGATACAGTAAGAGGGGCTGCTGCACTTTCGGCTAAAACGATGTGCAGCAGCCCCTTCTTCGTATCGGATACAGACAACAAAAAAGCGTTCTGAGAGATCTCAGAACGCTTGGTGGTTGCGGGGGCCGGATTTGAACCAACGACCTTCGGGTTATGAGCCCGACGAGCTACCAGACTGCTCCACCCCGCGATATTTACTTTGTGCTCTCAGCGGTTCTCGCTGACTGCTCAAGTATAATACCACAAGGGCGGGCGGATGTCAAGTATTTTTTTGATTTATTTTTTCTTCTTTTTCCAAACCACGAACCCTGCGCAGGCGGCGGCTGCGATCACCACCACCGGCCATGCACCGGCAAGGGCAACGATGACCTGCTGCAGGCCATCCACAAAGTTCTGCCAGCCAGCGGAAAGGGCGCTGACAAAGCGGCTGCCGAAGCCCTCGCTGGGCGGCGAGTAGGTGCTCACCTCGCTCAGGCTCACGTACACGGTGCACTCTTCCACCTGATCGTTGTACCAGTCCATCTGGCTCTGCCAGCTCTCGATCTGGCTCTGCACATCCGTCAGGCTGGACTCGATCTCAAGCAGGTCGGAGAGGTTGTCGGCCTGCTGCTGCAGCTGCTGCAGGCGGGTTCGCTGGTTCTTGAGATTCTCAAGCCGGGTCTCCACGTCCATGTACTGGGCGGTCACGTCGTCGGCCTGCTGGTTTTTGTAGGTCACGTTGCCTGCTTCGGCCACGGCGGCAAGAAAGTTCTCGTAGTTCTGCTGCGGCACCCGGCAGGTCAGGCTGACACTGCGGCTGTCACCGGCATCCGAGTATTCACTGCTGGATTCCAGATAGCCGCCCGCTTCAGCAAGGGCAGCATCCAGCGCAGCGCGGGCTGCGTCGTAGTCCTTGCTTTCCAGGCTGAGGTTCGCGGTGTAGATGATCTTTGCGTGGTCGGTGCTGTGGGCCGCTGCTGCCGCGTCGTCCTCCGAATAAACAGCGGTGCCGTTGTCTGCGCCGCTTTCCAGCGCCATGGTGTTCAGACTGTAATCGGCTGCCATGGGGCTGTCCACAGCGGCGCGGTCCGCGCCGCCTGCCGCCATCACCGCCGCAGTGCTGTCCGCAGAATAATAGACCGCCGGGCTGCTGCTCTTTGCGCCAAGGCCGATTTGTCCGGTGGCAAAAGCACCATAGCCTACCACGCACACAGCAAGGCAGGCCGCCAGTGCGCCCACCCGCTTTGCGGGGAAGCGGATCAGTTTCTTCTTCGGCTGCACCGGGGCGGACTGAGCCGGTACCGGTGCGTCGGTTTTCATCATGGGCTGGGCCTTTTCTTCTTCGGTCAACTGGTCTGTCATGGCCAGCAGCTTTGCCTTCAGATCGTCCGGGGCGTAGAGGTCGTCCGTCTCCATCTTGTACTCATACCACCTCATCTTCGATCTCCTCCTTCAGCATCGTATGTAACTGCGCCCGGGCACGCCGCAGCCAGCTCAGCACCGTGTTGGACGGTGCGCCCATCATCCGGCCGATCTCCGCCGCCGTGTACCCCTCGTAGTAATGCAGATAGATGGCATTGCGGTAGTTTTCCGGCAGGGCGCGCACTGCGTCCAGCACACTGCCGTCCTCAAACGCATCGGGCGCGGGCAGGTTCTCGTCCAGCTCGGTGTCCTTCTGATGGGCTGCGCGGGTCAGGTCCCGGCAGCGGTTGATGGCCACCCGCAGCAGCCACGCCTTGAGGTGCTCCTCACTCTCAAACGTACCATTATAATGCAGGAGCTTCTCGTAGACATCCTGCACCACGTCCTCGGCATCGGCTGTGCATCGGCTGTTGTGTATGGCAGCGCGGTAAACAGCATCGCTGTATTTCTGCACTGCCAGCGTAAATACTTCGTTTCTGGTCAGCTGTCCCATAGTTTCAAGCTCTCCTTTACCGCCTGTACAGGGCTGGTGGAATTCGTGTTCCACGGGGGACATTCACCCTATACACGGCTGAACGCCCCCGAAGATTGCATTGCAGGAAAAATTTATGAAAATCACCTTTTATATACTCTCTGCAGCAGGGCCACCCGTTCTGCAAGGAAGGTCTCGGCCTTCGGATGGTGCAGCCAGCGCTTGTTCGCCGCTGTGCCAGCCAGCTTTCTGCCCAGCGCTGCCGGGTCGGTATCGGCCTGCATCACATCCTGCATGGTCAGCTGCAGCGTCAGCGCCGCAGGAGTGTCCGGCAGCGGCGGCAGCGGGTCCTCCCACACAAAGGGCGGCAGCAGCTGCACCGCCACCGTGGCGCGGGTGCACTCCTCGGTGAGCAGCAGGGCTGCAGGCGTGCCGTCCGGCTGGACGTGCAGGGTGCTGTACAGCAGCTGCAGACTGCCCTCGGCCAGCAGGCGGATATCCCCCTCCCGCCCGGTAGGCGAAAGGCTCAAATATTCCCGCGCCTCGTCCAGATAGATGTGCCGGGCCGGTGCCTGCACGCGGGCATACAGCGCAGGCAGCGCAAAGCGGCCCGCTTTGTCCAGTGCGTGCTGCAAAAGCAGGTAGAACTCGGTCAGTGGGTAGGCCGGGTCCGGCTGCGGCATCCCGAAATCGGGGCGCGATACGTGTCCTCCACCCATAGGGAACCTCCTTGACAAATAACGCTGATGCGGTATAATAAATACAGAAGGGGCGCTGACTGCAAGGGTCAGCTTTCCATCCCGTTTGTCAAAAAGATTGACCGCACAGTTTGGAAGCAGGGCGGTCAATCTTTTTTGTTATCATCTTACCATATTCTACGACGCATTACAACACGCCCTATTGTAAACCCTGCTGCAACTTCATTGTTGACCGTCTTCCCTCTGCCGCGTTATACTCGGCCACAGATGCCTTGTAAATTTTTAACAGAGGGGAATTCTATTCTATGAAAAACAAAAAACTGACCACCTATCAGATGGCTGTCACTGCGCTGATGGCCGCCGCGCTGTGCGTGCTTGGCCCGCTGAGCGTGCCCATCGGGGCCATTCCCATTTCGCTGTCAAACTTTGTCATCTGCCTGACCGCATGGCTGCTGGGGCCCAAGTTCGGCACCCTGAGCGTGGCGGTGTACCTGCTCATCGGCCTTGTGGGCGTGCCGGTGTTCTCCGGCTACGGCGCGGGCATTGCCAAGCTGGCAGGCCCCACCGGCGGCTATCTGGTGGGCTACCTGCTGCTGGCCTTCATCGGCGGTCTGTTCATCGAAAAGAGCAAGGGCCAGCCGGTGATCTCCGGCATCGGCCTTGTGCTGGGCGATGCCGCCTGCTACGTGCTGGGCACCGCATGGTTCGTGTTCCAGATGCAGTGCGAGCTGGGCTATGCGCTTTCGGTGTGCGTGTACCCGTTCATTGCGCTGGACCTCGCCAAGATCGTGGTGAGCTGCATCGTGGGTGCACTGCTGCGCAAGCGTCTGGTACAGGCTGGCGTGCTGAAGCTGAAGGAAGCCTAACAGGAAAAGCAAAAGGGAGACTGCAAACGCAGCCTCCCTTTTTTATTTGTGATCCGTTATTTTACATAGCCAAGGGTCGCAGCCATCACGGCCTTGATGGTGTGCATCCGGTTCTCGGCTTCGTCGAACACGATGCTCTGGGGGCCTTCAAACACTTCATCGGTCACTTCCATGGCATCGCGACCAAAGCGCTCGCCCATCTCCTTGCCCACGGTGGTCTTGTGGTCGTGGAAGGCGGGCAGGCAGTGCATGAACACAGCGTGCGGGCCTGCAATGTCCATCAGCTGCTGGTTGATCTGGTAGGCGGCAAGGTCGTTGATGCGCTCAGCCCACACCTCCACCGGCTCACCCATGGACACCCACACATCGGTGTACAGCACGTCGGCACCCTTGGCGGCCTTGGCGGGGTCCTCCTCAAAGGTGAGGGTGGCACCGGTCTCGGCAGCGATCTTCTGGCACTCGGCCACGAGGGCAGCGTCCGGCTGGTACTTCTTGGGTGCACAGGCAGTGAAGTTCAGGCCCATCTTGGCGCAGCCCACCATCAGGCTGTTGCCCATGTTGTAGCGGGCATCGCCGAAGTAAACGAAGTTGATGCCCTTCAGGTGGCCAAAGTGCTCCCGGATGGTGAGGAAGTCGGCCAGGATCTGGGTGGGATGGAACTCGTTGGTCAGGCCGTTCCACACCGGCACACCGGCGTAGTGGGCAAGGTCTTCCACGATCTGCTGGCCATAGCCGCGGTACTCGATGCCGTCGAACATGCGGCCCAGCACACGGGCAGTGTCGGCGATGGACTCCTTCTTGCCGATCTGGCTGCCGGACGGGTCAAGGTAGGTCACTTCCATGCCCAGATCGTGGGCAGCGACCTCGAAGCTGCAACGGGTGCGGGTGGAGGTCTTTTCAAAGATCAGGGCGATGTTCTTGCCTGCCAGCTGGTCATTGTGGCGGATGCCGGCCTTCTTTTTTGCCTTCAGGTCTGCGGCAAGGTCCAGCAGTTCTTCGATCTCGGCAGGGGTGTAGTCCAATAGCTTCAAAAAGCTGCGGTTCTTCAGACTCATTGTATATTTCCCTCTCTATGCAAGCATTGTTGAATATTTATTCGAGATATAGTTCTATTATAATGATATCCTGTAAAAATTGCAATACCCTGTCGGATATGCTATACTGGCTGTGCTGCCCTTCTCCATTCTGGCAACAGAAGGGGGTGGATATCATGGACACCATTCTAACCAATTTTCTGGTGGCTGTCGCAGCACAGGTAGCTGCACACTTCCTGTGCAAGTGGCTTGAGAGTCACCGCAAGGGCAAGTAAGCACAAAAAGAACCCTCTCGGAGCTGCAACTCTGAGAGGGCTCTTTTTTGTGCGTGGATACAATGGAATGTTCTAACCAACTTCCTACCCTTAGTATATGCAATCCCACACAAAAGTCAAGATGCTATGAAAAAAGTTCACAGCTCCAGCTCGGCCTTCCGTCCGGTGGATTGATAGGCAGTCAGCTTCACGCCGGCCTTTTTGAACATGAACCGCGCCGCCACGCTGGAATCGCTGTCGTGGTACTTGTCGCCGTAGTACACCACCTCGGCAATGCCCGACTGGATGATGGCCTTGGTGCACTCGTTGCAGGGGAACAGCGTCACGTACACCCGCGCACCTTTCAGGTTATTGTGGGCGCTGTTGAGGATGGCGTTCAGCTCGGCGTGGCACACGTACATATACTTGGTGTCCAGCGGTGCGCCCTCCCGCTCCCAGGGCATCTCGTCGTCGCTGCAGCCAATGGGCATACCGTTGTAGCCCAAGGACAGAATTTTGTTTTCCGAGCTGACGATGCACGCGCCCACCTGACTGTTGGGGTCCTTGGAGCGCATGGCCGTGAGCAGCGCAATGCCCATGAAATATT
>ERZ1106951.3794-NODE-3794-length-10625-cov-3.922800_pt1 | contig 10625 bp, 8 predicted proteins | sample MGYA00403676_ERZ1106951 | MGnify/ENA primary metagenome ERZ1106951 (study PRJEB35170, sample SAMEA104062398) | human gut metagenome | biome: human gut; feature: human-associated habitat; material: faeces | place: Denmark | collected 2012-04-23 ...
ATTTATTTATAAAAATAACCGCCCAAACCTAATATATCCACCTTGTACTGGACTTCCAGTGAAAGGAGTACATATTACAAGTTAAGCGGTCATTTTACCAAATCCATCAAAATTGCTTCTGCCCTCTGTTTCCATGTATGTTCCCGCACAGCACTCTCATATCCCCGCTCTGCGATTTCCATACATTTCTCCGGTTTTTCCAAAAGCTTTTTCACCAGTTCAGGCAGTTCTTCACGCTTCTCCAGCGAATAGAAAACCAGTTCTTTTTTGTCCGTAAAATTCTCACGCAGATACCCGCTGTCATCGGTCAGCGAAAGTGTATGCTGCAGCATCGCCGTAAATACGCGGTCGTGCGTTCCATCTTTAAACCATGGCATGACATTCAAAGAAATCCTTGCATCTGCGATTGCCTCCGCGCAGGTCACAGAATCCACTTCCCTGCCGTTTTTTATAATGTAGTCATGGCTGCTACAGTCTAATTTCTCCCAGTTGGCGCCAAACACATGTACCGGGATTTTATGCTCCGCAAGACATTTTATGATCTCCCCGCGGAAATAACTCCGCATACAGATATCGATGAACACCATTCCTGCGATCGCCGCGCGAAGCTCCTCATCCGGCACTGCACCCAGTTCTTTTCTGATATGTGCCTCTAACATCCGGTCGATGGACACCTCCGGATGTGCTTTCATATCCTCCAGAATCTCATAATAAAATGTCCGGTATTCCGCACCCTGCCTGTCGATTTCCCGGTAAAGGTGTTCCACCGGTGTATAGTTCCCGGTAAATACGATGTCGTATTTCCGTTTCTGATACGGTATATTTTTATGTTTCTGTTTTTGCCCATGGCAGCCTTCTATTGGGGAAGGTACTTTCCGCTCTAAGATACAGTTTCCCGCCAGCGGCAGAAACTCCACCGGCAATGCCGGGTAAAAGCGCTTCATGTATGCCACATGTTCTCTGTCAATACAAAAAACACGCATTTCCGGCACCGGAGGCTTTGCCAGTTTTGAATGATAATACAGTGGATGATCCACCAGGATATTGATGCACGCGATACCTTGGTTTTCCCAGATATAACGCCCGTTCTCTTCGATAAAGACCTCTTCCCCGGAAAGTCCGATAAAATTAAACGTACACAGTACCGTTTTCTCTGGCACGGCAAACCGGCTGATGCCATCTACCGTATTTACCAGATCATCGTAATCCACAAAATAGGTGTCATGCCCCATCTCCTGAAACGTTTCTGCTAACTGTTCTGAAAAATATCCCAGTGTTTCCACTGCATTTTTTATTAAAATCACTTTCATGTCTGCCAGTGATCCGCGCAGTTAGTTTTTAAAGCTGTGGATCGGTGCCGGGATTCTTCCGGTACGGTTAATAAAATCATCACAGGAATATTTGTTGACCGGCATGATCGGCGCATAACCGAACAGACCACCAAACTCTACGGTATCGCCAACGCCTTTTCCAATTACCGGGATCAGACGTGCAGCTGTTGTCTTCTGGTTTACCATACCAAGTGCCATCTCGTCTGCGATCATACCGGAGATCGTGGTTGCCTTGGTATCTCCCGGAATTGCGATCATATCAAGTCCTACAGAGCAGACACAGGTCATTGCCTCTAATTTTTCCAATGTGATAGCACCAGCCTGTACGGAATCGATCATTCCCTGATCCTCACTGACTGGAATGAAAGCGCCGCTTAAGCCGCCGACATAGGAAGATGCCATAACGCCGCCCTTTTTGACCTGATCATTTAACATGGCAAGTGCTGCAGTTGTTCCCGGTGCACCTGCATATTCCAGACCGATCTCGCAGAGGATATCTGCGACGGAATCACCGATGGCCGGAGTCGGAGCAAGGGAAAGGTCAATGATACCAAACGGAATTGAAAGACGTCTGGATGCCTCCTGTGCGACTAACTGTCCGACTCTTGTTACCTTAAATGCGGTCTTTTTGATGGTCTCGCAGAGTACCTCAAAATTCTCGCCACGCACTTTCTCAAGTGCTGTCTTTACAACACCCGGTCCGCTGACTCCGACGTTGATCACTGCATCAGCCTCTGTCACACCGTGGAAAGCTCCTGCCATAAACGGGTTGTCATCCGGTGCGTTGCAGAATACAACCAGCTTCATACAATCCACAGAATCACGGTCTTTTGAGCGCTCTGCAACCTCCAACAAAATCTCTCCCATCAGACGCACCGCATCCATATTGATACCGGTCTTTGTGGACGCAAGGTTTACGGAACTGCAGACACGGTTCGTCCGGCAAAGTGCTATCGGGATAGAACGGATCAGCATCTCATCTGCTTTTGTCATGCCTTTTGATACCAGTGCGGAATAACCGCCGATCAGATCTGCACCGATTGCTTCTGCAGCACGGTCCATTGTATCTGCGATCGTTGCAAAATCTTCCGGTGTCTTGCAGGCTGCACCACCGATCAGTGCAATCGGAGTAACGGAAATACGTTTGTTGACAATTGGGATACCGTATTCAGCTTCGATCTCCCCTGCAACTTTTGCAAGATCTTTGGCAACTGATGTGATACGGTTATAAATGTTCTCATTTAATTTTTTCAAATCGGAATCAATGCATGAAAGCAGGCTGATACCGATCGTAATGGTGCGGACATCAAGGTTTTCATGTTCCACCATGTTGTTGGTCTCTTTTACTTCAAATATATTAATCATTGCCGCTTTCCTCTCTAAATACGATGCATTTTTTCAAAAATCTCAGCTTTCTGGCACTTGATGGATACACCGATCTGTGCACCGATCTCATCGAGATCTTTCTGACAATCCACAAATGATCTGGTTGATTTATTCATGTCAACGATCATCATCATATTGAAATATCCGGAAACGATTGTCTGTGAAATATCAAGTACATTGACGCCATTTTCGGAAAGATAAGTACATACTTTTGCAATGATACCAACCGTATCTTTACCCACTACTGTAATAATTGTCTTGTCTGCTGTGTTCTCCATCTCTGCTCTCCTCACTTTTCTGCTTTACTAAATCAGCGCAAATCTATTATCAATCATCATATCATACATGTTTTATAATTTCCACTGTTAAATAGATGCACATTTATAACTTTTTCTACTAAGCTTCATAAGCGGCCACACTCTGTAAAAAAATATTGTCATATATAATAGAATACGTGTTTCGCGAACATTCTATTATCATAAACTAAAAAATGATTCTCTCCGACGGCGCGTCCCGCTTTGCCACATACATTGGGAAATCATCGCCTTTATATGGATTTTCTCCCATCGTCACCTCTAACCGGACAGTCTCATATGCAAGTTCTGCATAATTATTTTCCTTACTGAGATGCCCTAAAATAACCGTATTGAAATGGTCATGGAGCACTTCTCCCAAAAGCTGACCGGACAGTTCGTTAGAGAGATGTCCTTTTTTCCCAAGAATTCTCTGTTTTAACGGATACGGATAACTTCCAACCTGCAGCATATGTACATCATGATTTGCTTCCAGTAAAAGCACATCCAGATTTTTTATTTTATCAATCATGTTTTCATCATATGTGCCAAGATCCGTCACTACCGCCGCCGTTTTCTCCTCATTTTTTATCTTATAGGCCACCGGATCTGCCGCATCATGTGAGATTGAAATCGGTTCAATCAAAAGATCCCCGATTTCAAAAGGCTGATCCGGCGTGATCGCATGAAATAAAGATTCCTCTATTTTGCCGACTGACTTTGTATTTAAAATAGCATCTATCGTACCCTGCGTGGCATAAATCGGAAGTCCGTAACGCCTGGCGATCACGCCAAGTCCAGAAATATGATCGATGTGTTCATGAGTTACAAGAACCCCCTGCATCTCTTCTGTTTTCAAATCGATCGAATTGAGTCCGTTTTCAATTCGTTTTCCACTGATCCCCGCATCGATGAGTACATGATTTTCATCTGATCCCACACAGATACAGTTTCCACTACTGCCGCTTGCTATGCTGCATAATTCCATTTTTTTAATTCTCTTTCCATCTAAGTTCGATTGTATCTCCGGTCTTTAAGACTGCAGAATACGATGCATTCTCACCATTTAAATTGGTAATGATTGCTCTGCCATTTGAGGCAGTAAGATCAAATTCGTAGAAATCAAAAATATCTACAAATATATACTGTGGTTTTCCGGTAAGTTTTACCGGCTGGCCGTTGATGTATACCAGAACCATGCTGCCGTCTTCCTCTGCAGCTGGCGAACTGTTTTCTTCTGCTGTAACTTTTTTCACTGCTTCAGCCATGCCGTCAGCATTCTCCTCTGTTACATCTGTTTCATCCATGCCTGCTGCATTCTCTCCTGCAACAGATCCATTAACGCCTGCTGTACTGTCTGTAATCGTTTTGCTCTCCTCTACCGTAACGGCATCATCTGTAACTGCAGAATCCTTTTCTTTTGCGCCCGCATTGCCGGCATCGTCTGTATCCTCCGCAGTCACAGCATTGTGTACTTCAGGATTCTGAACTTCTGCGCCATCTGCCTCTGCGCTCATTTCCGTGTCCACAATATCCGGTACCTCTTCTTCCTTATATTCCCCGACAGTCGGTGTTTGAACTTCTTCCTGCTCTACCGGCTGAAAGGACGGTTTGCCATAGGAACGCACTGTCCACTCGATTGTAAAGTTTTCATAGATCAGTGAGTCGAGCGTTGCACGACGGTTGTTTACCAGAATCACATGCTCCACATTCACTTCCACATCCATAAATTCTGCAAGCTGGCCTACTGTGTAAAAGCTTCTTGTTTCTACCTGGTCTCCCTCCTGGATCTGGTAGGAAGGAAACTCTAATTTACCGTTGACCTCTAAGAATTTCGGGCATCTTATAATATTTCCATTAACCACAAAGGCTACGGAATCTGTCGTATATTCCTCTAACTGATCTAATGTGCAGGTTGCCGGCTTGCCAGCCGTAGATGGCTCAATGATAATCTCACAATTCGGCTCTAATGCCGCATTGATATTTGTTGGTCTGTCATTCATATAAACTGCTGCTGACTCTCCCTGCTCTCCACGAATGATACGTTTTGCTCCATTTACAAAAAATGTAAGTTCCGGTCCACGTTTCGGGAAAAGATCCTCATTCGGAAAACCTGCCTGCAATGCGGCATCCACGATCGTTAATCCATCATTATCATATAATTTGAGGCGCTCTCCATTGAAACGCACCATAATAAATCCGTTTCTCTGTTCATAATAATTCAGACAGATTCCAATCGGTGTAACAAGCAATGGATCCTTCTTGATATCCTGCTGTTCAAATACCACTTCCTGCAGTACTTCTTCACCACGCAGTGCCACTCGTACGTCCGGAAGATCTAATTTCTCTGCAAGCATTTTCGTATAACCATGGATCTTACCGCCACCGCCAACGATAAATGCTGCGCTGACAGTCTGGTCGCCATTCAATTCTTTGATTTTCGCAGCTACTGCCGTTGTCATCTCATCCACTATCGGCGCAGTCAGTTCCCACACTTCTTTTGCCGGAATCTTATGCTCGATCAGCATGATATCTTTATAAGTGATCTCCTCTTCTGTTGTACTCTGCAGCTTGATATATTCAGCCGTTTTAAAATCAACCAGATAATTCTGCACGATCAGTTCCGTTAATTCATCTCCGGCAAGAGGGATCATACCATAGGCAATGATGCTTCCGTCTTTGGTGATGGAAATATCGGATGTTCCCGCTCCGATATCGACTAAAGCGATATTCAGCAGACGATAACTTTCCGGAATTGCGACGTTGATCGCCGCAATAGGCTCCAATGTCAGATTCGCCACTTCAAGCCCGGCCTGATTTACGGCTGCATAAAGTCCATCCACAACATCCTCCGGTAAAAACGTTACGATGATATCTTCACCAATACGGTCCGCTTTGTGGGATTCAATGTTTGAAAACGGTTCATCATTTAAGAAGTATTTGACCACGGAATATCCAACACAGTAGAACTTGTAGTTGGTATCATTCATTTCCTGTAAAATTTTCTGCGCTTTCTCAATTCCAAGCAGATCCAGTGTATGAATGTCTTCCCCGGTAACTACGCTCTCCTCCGGATAATCGTAACTGATACTCGTTGTAACTGTCTTAAGCACACGGCCTGCGGCAGCGATACATACCTCCGTCAGCGTTTTCCCGATCTGTTTTTCCAGCTGTTCTTTTACTTTTCTTATCGTCCCTGATACACGCCCGATATCGTGGATCTGTCCATCTAACATTGCTCTCGTATCATGCTGCATGATATACTGAGCAGTAACGATAAACTGATCTTCGGTACGGTAACCTACCGTTCCTACCACATTTCTCGTTCCAATATCAAGTCCGAACACCAATGGCTGTTCCATGTCTTTTCCGTCGCTCATCTGCAGTATCTCCTACTCATTTTCCATATTTGTGATTGCCAAATCAATCTGCCTTATGGCATCTTCCACCGTTCCATTATTATCGATCACCACTTTACAGTGTTTCCGGTAAACCGCTTCCTGTAACTGACTGTCAAAAATCTGCTGTATTTTCTCCGGGGAATATCCGCGCGATCTCATAAGGCGTTCTTTTCTTATATCCTCTCTGGTATAAATATACCAAAGTTCGTCACAAATTTCATCATAATGTTCTTCAATCAGCAATGCTGCCTCTAAAACCAGGATTTTCAGCACTCCATTTTCCCGCTCTGTATCCGCAACAGTTCTGATATATTTTTTGACTGCCGGATGTACGATTCCGTTTAATGCATCCCGTTTTTTTTCATCTGAAAAGATGACTGTTGCTAACTTTTTCCGGTCAAACGAACCATCTTCATTCCAGATATCCTCATCCGAAAACATGTCTTTTAATTTCTGATAACATTCTGTCCCGGGCAGCATCAGCTCATGCGCGATTTCATCCGCCAACATGACTTTTACACCATCTTTTGTTTCAAGATAATGAAGTATTTCTGATTTTCCCGCACCGACGCCGCCGGTAATTCCGATAAATTTCATCCGTTCCATGCTCCCCGCATCCATTTTTTCTCTCGTACCATCCGGACATATGCAGTCCAACGCATCATCCCTCATAAATGATGACAGATCTTTATTTTGCCTCATACCAGTTTTTGCCGACATGTGCATCAATTTCAAGTGTGACCGCAAGATCTGCCGCTCCATGCATCTCTTCCTCGAGAATCTTTCGAACCGCATCATCTTCTTCGATCGCCGTCTCCACTAAAAGCTCATCATGCACGGTTAAGATCAGGCGTGACTTTAGATTTTCTTTTAACAGTCTGTCATGCACGTGTATCATTGCGATCTTGATGATATCTGCCGCAGTTCCCTGAATCGGTGAGTTCATGGCAACACGTTCTCCAAAGGAACGCTGCATAAAATTACTGCTTGAAAGTTCCGGTACCGGACGTCTTCTTCCAAACATGGTCGTCACATAACCTTTTTCTTTCGCCTCTGTCACGAGTCCGTCTAAAAATGTCTTGATCTTCGGGTAAGTCTCAAAATAACGCTCAATATACTCTGCAGCCTCTTTTTTGCTGATGCTTAGATCCTGGCTCAGTCCAAATGAACTGATTCCATATACGATTCCGAAATTAACCGCTTTTGCATTGCGCCGCTGCAGATCCGTCACCTCGTCAAACGGGATGTGAAATACCTGGGACGCCGTGATCCTGTGGATATCCTGTGCTTCCCGGTATGCCTCGATCAGCTTTTCATCCCCGGACATATGTGCTAAAACACGAAGCTCAATCTGGGAATAATCGGCATCCATAAACTCAAATCCCTCTTTTGGCACAAATGCCTTGCGGATCAGTCTGCCAAGTTCGATCCTCATCGGGATATTCTGCAGGTTTGGCTCCGTGCTGCTTAAACGCCCGGTAGCTGTGATCGTCTGATTAAAACTGGTGTGGATCCTGCCATCTTTAGCGATATAGTTGACCAATCCGTCCGCATAAGTGGACTTTAACTTGGTAAGCTGACGATACTCTAAAATATCAGAAACGATCGGATATTCCGGTGCAAGGCGGTCTAACACATCCGCCGCCGTGGAATAACCCGTCTTTGTTTTCTTTCCATACGGCATGGACAATTTTTCAAATAAGATCACTCCGAGCTGTTTTGGAGAATTGATATTAAACTCTTCTCCCGCTTCCTCATAGATCTGCTTTTCCAGTTCAGCGATACGCACTGCAAGTTTGTCCCCATACTCCGTGAGCGCCTCCCTGCACGCAATGATACCCTCATTTTCCATATCGGCAAGAGTAAATACAAGCGGCATCTCGATTTCCGTAAACAGATGATCCATGCCCTCTTCCTTTAAGTCTGTCTCCAGCGTCTTTTTCGATGCCTGTGCCACATATGCCATATAGCATACATAATTTAAAAATGCTTCCGGTGCATCTTTCATTGCCTGCTCTATGGTCAGTTTTCCAAGAAGATCTGCCTTTGACGGTATCATCTGTCCCATATAGTCTTTTGCAATATCCTCATATGGATACTCATTTTTCAGCGGATTCAGAAGATATGCTGCAAGCACACCGTCAAAAAGATTCGACAGGCCAATATTGCCGTTTACCTGTCGCTCCAGTAAGCCAAGCGCCGCAAGCTGCGGTTTTAAATCCAGTGTCGCATAGGACGCAGCCTCACTTGCGGTAAACATGGAAAGAATCTGCTTTGCCGGAAGATTTTCCCCTGCTTTTATGAAAAAGGTTTCTTCCTCTCCAGTTGAAATGGCAACTCCAAGGCAGTACTCCACTGCATCATTTTCTGCACTTTCTACGATGCCGGACGGTTCACTGTCTGCCCCCGGCATATCTCCTGCCGCAAACAGATTCATCTGCCCGTCCTCTTCCTCGTGGCTGTCTTTCTTTTTGCTTCCGGGAACAATATAAAAACCACAGCTTCTGCCACGAAGCTTCGCAAATACTTTCTCTGCCTCCTTACGGTCTTCCACAAGTTTAAAATGTTCTGCCGCCTGATTTTTTGGAGTTTCCACCGCAAAACGATTCAAAAGATTTTTAAACTCTAACCGTTTGCAGAGCAGGTATGCCTCCTCCGTGTACAGGCTGGAAATACCATTAAGTTTTGCACCGGAAAGATCATAATCAATGTCCGCATGGATCTCGATCGTCGCAAGCGTCTTACTCATCTGTGCCAGGTCATAATACTCTTTTAAATTTTTGCTTGCACGGGGTGGCTTTAATTCGTCCACATGTGCATAGGCATTTTCAACACTTCCATACTGTGCAATGATTGCTGTTGCCGTCTTTTCACCGATTCCCGGCACTCCAGGAATATTGTCTGCCGTATCGCCCATCAGCGCCTTGACATCGATAAACTCGATTGGTGTCACCTGATATTTTTCCTTTACCTCAGCGGCATTGTAATCCTCGATCTCCGTGCCTGTGCGCTTTGTTTTCGGGATACGGATCTTAATATGATCCGTTGCAAGCTGTAAGAGGTCACGGTCACCGGATACCACTGAAACTGTCAGCCCTTTTTGTTCACTCTGTTTTGCAATGGTTCCAAGCAGATCATCCGCCTCATAGCCGCCTTTTTCGATCGTAGTGACTCCCATCGCTTTTAACATTTCTTTCATGAGCGGAACCTGTTCCCGCAGTTCTTCCGGCATCGGTTTTCTGGTGCCTTTGTATGCATCATACATCTTATGGCGGAACGTAGGCGCAGACAGGTCAAAGGCTACCGCCAGATGGTCTGCATTTTCTTCTTCCAATATCTTAAACATGATATTTAAAAAGCCATAGACTGCATTGGTATGAAGTCCTTCTGCATTGGTCAGATCCGGAACCCCATAAAAAGCCCGGTTTAAAATACTGTGTCCATCGATCAGTACCAGTTTATTGTCCATAATATAAAATCCTTTTCAATAATTTATTCTTAAAATCCAGTCTGGCTCCAGATACGGATCTGGACGATCAGTATCACAAATACAGACCAGAAACAAAGGGTATTTACTGCATAAATCGCATTTTGCAGAAGTTTCAGCGTGTGGATCCGCTGGCGGGAAAGCTCCAGTGCAGTTTCCAACGCACCTTTGATGTTGTAGCTTCCGGTACCTTCATCCAGCTGCCTGATACCCACATCTACTGTAAAGTATATCTCAAGTTCCTCCCGGCAATCCGGGCAATGATCAATATGTTCTACAAATGCTTTCAGTTCCTCATCTGTTATACTGCCATTGATATAAGGCATAACCAGACGCTCTGCCTCTCTGCAGGTCATGGCAGTCACCTCCTTTTGCAGCAAAACTGCTGTACGAAATAAAACATAATTCAGATATCATCATACACTAAAATGGGGCGGTTTTCAATGTATAGAAAAATGCTTAAATATTTTTTAAAATATTTTCTAAAAAGAAAAAAACCTTAGGAACAACGTATTCACGCTATTTCTAAGGTTTCTCCCTGCCAAGGGTGTAATGCCGGCGGCGGGACTTGAACCCGCACGCGGTTACCCGCAACAGATTTTGAGTCTGCATCGTCTGCCATTCCGACACGCCGGCTTACCTTCACAACGGTATTTATTCTAACATATGGTTTTCATTTTGGCAAGTAATTTTAGAAAAAAGACCGCATTGTTTTAGAAAAAAGACT
>ERZ1106951.3795-NODE-3795-length-10620-cov-3.723710_pt1 | contig 10620 bp, 9 predicted proteins | sample MGYA00403676_ERZ1106951 | MGnify/ENA primary metagenome ERZ1106951 (study PRJEB35170, sample SAMEA104062398) | human gut metagenome | biome: human gut; feature: human-associated habitat; material: faeces | place: Denmark | collected 2012-04-23 ...
TTTCTATCCTGTTTCATACAGAGATCAGCATTACAGGTGCTTCGTATTGAGCGCGCGGGCGGCGTTGAGCACACACAGGACCATAACGCCGACGTCGGCGAAGATGGCGACCCACATGTTCGCAATGCCGAGCGCGCCGAGCACGAGGCAGACGGCCTTGACGGCCAGCGCAAAGACGATGTTCTCCCAGACGAGGCGCATGGTCTTGCGCGAGATGCGCATGGCCAGCGAGAGCTTGCGCGGATCGTCGTCCATGAGCACGATGTCCGCCGCCTCGATGGCGGCGTCCGAGCCGATGCCGCCCATGGCGGCGCCGAGATCGGCGCGCGCGAGCACCGGCGCATCGTTGATGCCGTCGCCGACGAAGGCCAGGTATTTCCCGGGTGCGCCCTCGCCGAGCAGCCGCTCGACCTGCGTGACCTTATCCTCCGGCAGCAGCTCACTGTGCACCTCCGCGATGCCCAGCTCCTCCGCCACAGCGTCGGCCGCGCTCTTCCGGTCGCCGGTGAGCATGACGACGCGCACGCCGTCCGCCCGCAGGCGGGCCACCGCCTCGCGCGAGCCGGTCTTCGGCTCGTCGGAGATGACGATGTAGCCGAGATACGCGCCGTCGGCCGCGACGTGGATGACCGTACCGGTCTCATTGACCGCGGGCACGGTCAGGCCGAGGGTGTCCATCAGCTTCGTGTTGCCGGCGGCAACAGACCGGCCGCCGACCTGCGCGGTCACGCCGTGACCGGCGAGCTCTTTGGCGTCCGTCGTGACCAGGTCGGCCGGAAGCTCTCCGGCCGCGCGGCGCAGGCTCTGGCTGACTGGGTGATCGGAAAACTGCTCCGCCGCCGCCGCAAGCTGCAGCAGCGCCTGATCGGACAGCTCCGGCTGCGCGGGATGCACCGCCGTGACGGCGAACGTGCCGCGCGTGAGCGTGCCGGTCTTGTCAAAGACGACACGGTCGGTCTTGGCCAGCATCTCCAGATAGCTCGAACCCTTGATGAGGATACCGCGGGCGGACGCGCCGCCGATGCCGCCGAAGAACGACAGCGGGATCGAGATCACGAGTGCGCACGGGCAGCTGATGACGAGGAACGTCAGCGCGCGGTAGATCCAGTCTCCCCACTCTGCCGGGATGCCCATAATGAGCCGCACGACCGGCGGCAGGATCGCCAGCGCGAGCGCCGCACCGCAAACGGACGGCGTGTAGACGCGGGCAAACTTCGTGATGAAGCGCTCAGTGTGCGCCTTTTTGAGCGAGGAATTTTCCACCAGCTCGAGGATGCGCGCGACCGTGGACTCGGCATACACCTTCTCCACGCGCAGGCGCAGCACACCCGACAGGTTCACGCTGCCGCTGACGACGGTGCTGCCCTCCGCGACGTCCACGGGGGCGCTCTCACCGGTCAGGGCGCTCATATTCAGCGCCGACGTGCCCGTGAGCACCGTGCCGTCGAGCGGGACGCGCTCGCCGGGCTTGACGACGATCGTATCGCCGACCGCGACCTGCTCGGGCTTCACGCGCGCAACGCCGTCCGCCGTCTCAACATTGGCGTAGTCCGGGCGGATGTCCATCAGATCGCCGATGTTCTGGCGGCTGCGGCCGACGGCGTAGCTCTCAAACAACTCGCCGATCTGGTAAAACAGCATGACGGACACGGCCTCGGGATAGTCCCCGAGCACCATCGCGCCGAGGGTGGCCACGGCCATGAGCAGGTTTTCGTCGAACGGCTGGCGGTTATAAATGCCCTTGCAGGCATCGACGAGCGTCTCGCCGCCGACGAGCAGATACGGGATAAGATACAGCACGAGTTTGAGCCAGCCCGTGACCGGCACAAAGTGCAGCCCAATGAGCAGCACGGCCGCTGCTGCTATGAGCAGCAGCGACCTTTTCTGTTCGCGTGTCATGATATTCAGTCCTCGAAGCGGAAGTCCGGCTCGACCTTGAGCGCGGTCTTGAGGATCTCCGCCTTGGCCTCGGTCTCGTCCACACCGGGGGCATATTCGACCAGCATTTTCTGTGCCATATAGCTCACGGTCACTTCCTTGACACACTTGAGCTTTGCCACGTGCCGCTCGATGGTCGCCGCGCAGTTGGCGCAGTCTACTTCGATCTTATAGGTCTTTTCCATGATGATGTACGCTCCTTCATCTGTCATTGAATGTTATTTGAAAAGATGGCCGGGCCATCATTTTTCCAGCACATGCTCCATGCCGAGGGCCAGCACGGACCGAACGTGATCGTCGTCCAGGGAATAAAACACGGTCTTGCCCTCCCGCCGGAAGCGGACGAGGTTCGACGCCTTCAAAATGCGCAGCTGGTGGCTGACCGCCGACTGCGTCAGGTTCAGCAGCCGCGCAATGTCGCACACGCACAGCTCGCTCTCGAAGAGCACATAGAGGATCTTGATGCGCGTCGAATCGCCAAAGACGCGAAACAGCTCCGACAGGTCGTAGAGCGTCTCATCGTCCGGCAGGGCCGCAAGCACCTGCGCCACCGCGTCCTCGTGCACGTTGAGATATTCGCACGCCGGTGCGCTGTCGGGTCTCGGTTCTGCCATGGGATCTCCTCACTTTCGTTTGAACATATGAATGATTGTTCATGCGTTTATATAACCATTTTTCCTCCCATTTGTCAATAGGATATCTGCATTTTTTCAAAAAAGAATTCCCGGATGCTGCACATCCGGGAAGGGGTCTCATTTTTCTTCGGTTTTCGGGCTGCGGAAGGCAAAAAAGCGCTGGCCGAGGTAATTCAGACCGGTGAAGAGCACCATGCCGACGAGCATGGCCACATTGTCGCGCGTGCCCACCGTGGCATTGGCAAGCAGGCGCAGACACAACGGTTTTGCGATGCCGTAGGCGATCAGGTAACAGACGGCGATGTTCGCCGCGAAGCGCACGACCTGACCCGCGCCGCGCTCCCGGCTCTGGAACGTAAAGTGCTTGTTGAGGAAAAAGCTCAGGATGCTCGTGAGCACGTAGTTTGCCGCCGAGGACACCCAGTACGAGCAGTTGGCAAGGTTATACAATCCAAACATGATGCCCGTGCCGACAAGCGTGTTGATGACGCCGACGAGCAGGAACTTCCACAGCTTCGCGTCAAAGAGCGTGCGCAGGCGCTTCAAAGCTCCGCCTCCCGGTCATCAAGCTCCGTCTCGATGCGGTAGCGCGGGCGCGCCTTCGTCTCGAGATAGATCTTGCCGATGTACTCCCCCACCACGCCGATGGCCAGCAGCTGCAGCCCGCCGATGGCCCAGATGGACACGGCGAGACTCGACCACCCGGCAACGGTGTGGCCGGTGAAATAGCGCACGAGAAAATAGATGAGCATGGCGATGCTGACGAGGAACATCACGATGCCGATGCGCGTGATGAGCCGCAGCGGCGAGACCGTCAGCGACGACACACCCTCCCACGCGAACGAGAGCATCTTGCGCAGCGGGTACTTGCTTTTGCCCGCAAAGCGCTTGCCGCGCTCGTAATACACGACCGTGCTCGGGTAGCCCACGAGCGGCACGAGCCCGCGCAGGAACAGATTGACTTCTTTATACTCCGCGAGTGCGTCGAGCGCGCGGCGGCTCATGAGCCGGTAGTCGGCGTGATTATACACCACGTCCGCGCCGAGTGCGCGCAGCAGGCGGTAATACCCCTGCGCGGTGGCGCGCTTGAAGGCAGAGTCCTGCTTCCGGCTGGCGCGCACGCCGTAGACGATATCATTCCCGTTCTGAAAGGCCGCGAGCATGGCGTCAATGGCGTCAATGTCGTCCTGCAGATCGGCATCCATGGAGATAACGCAGTCGGCGCGGTCCCGCAGCGTCATCAGGCCGCACAGCAGCGCGTTCTGGTGGCCGCGGTTGCGCGACAGGCGGATACCGGAAAAGACCGGGTCGTGCGCGTGCAGGTCGGAAATGAGCTGCCAGGTGGCGTCCTTCGAGCCGTCGTCAATGAAGCAGATGCGGCTCATGGGGCCGATCGTCCCGGCGGCGCGCAGGGCGGTGAATTTCTCCCGCAGGCGGCGCGCCGTCTCCGGCAGGACCGTCTCCTCGTTATAACAGGGGATCGCAAGATAGAGCGTCACGGACACGGCCGCGCCTCCCTTCCAAAAATCACAGTTCAGTCGATCGTACCGCCGCCGAGCACCGTGTCCCCGTCGTAGAACACGACGGCCTGGCCGCGCGTGATGGCGCGCTGTGGGGTCTCAAACGACACGTGCACCGTGTCCGGCCCCGTGGCCGTGACGGTGCATGGCTGCTCCGGCTGCCGGTAGCGGATGCGGGCCGTCACGTGCAGCGGCACGTCCGGCACGTCGCCGGAGATCCAGTTGCAGCCGCTCGCATCCAGCTCGGTCGAAAACAGATCGTCATTGCGCCCGAGCACGACCTCGTTGCGCGGCACATCGATGCCGCAGACGTACAGCGGCATCTCGGCCGCGATGCCGAGCCCGCGGCGCTGGCCGATCGTATAGTGGATGATGCCGCGGTGCGTTCCAAGCACCTTGCCCTGCGTGTCCACGAAGCGGCCGGGCTCGCTGTGCGCGCCGGTCAGCCGCTCGACCGCGGCGGCATAGTCACCGTCCGGCACAAAGCAGATGTCCTGACTGTCGTGCTTGTGCGCGTTGCAGAAGCCATGCGCCTCGGCGATCTCCCGTGCCTCGGTCTTGTGCAGACCGCCGAGCGGAAAGCGCGTGTGCGTGAGCTGCTCCTGCGTGAGCCAGGCGAGCACATAGCTCTGATCCTTTGTGGCGTCCACGGCCTTTTTGAGCGTGTAGCGCCCGTCCGGCAGCTGCTCGACGCGGGCATAGTGCCCGGTCGCCAGCACGTCGCACCCGAGCGCGCGGGCGCGTGTCTCCAGCAGGCCGAACTTCAGATACCGGTTGCAGTCCAGGCAGGGGTTCGGCGTCGCCCCGTGCTGATAGGCCGCGGCAAAGCGCGCCATGACCTGCTCACGGAACGCATCCTTATAATTAAAGACATAGTACGGCATGCCCAGCGCATAGGCCACGCGGCGGGCATCCTCCACATCGTCGAGCGTGCAGCAGGTGTGGCCGCGCGGCACGCCGGCGTCCTCGTTTTCATACAGCTTCATGGTCACGCCCATGCAGTCGTAACCCGCCTGCTGCATCAGGTATGCCGCCACGCTCGAATCCACGCCGCCGCTCATGGCGATCATCGCCTGCGGGCGGCCGCTCTTTTCCGTCTGCATCTGTGCACCTCGTTTTCCTCGGGTTTCTCTTTAGATTATACCGCACAGCCACGGCTTGTCAACGCAAGACACCCCGCCTGCGCACGGCAGGCGGGGGGGAAAGGCGGGATAAAGCCGTCAGGACTGCGGATCGTTCGGGATGTCGGTGAACGAGCCCTCGTAAATGCGCGGGCCGCCCTGCGCGCCGACGAGCCGGTTATAATAATTTGCGTTCGTGATAGCGCGGTACGGGTCGAGCCAGATGGACACGGGCGCGAACAGGGCGCTCAGCAGCATCCAGCCGAGGAAGCTCAGATCCAGCACAAACAGCTCCCACTTGTGGCCGCGCATGAGCGCTGCGCTCTCGCGCAGGCACTGCCAGGCGGACTTCTCCGGGTGGTCGAGCAGCAGGTACAGTGCCTGCCGGTAGCGATAGGCCGCGATGATGCCCGGTACGACCAGCAGCAAGCTCCACAGAAACACGAACAGCCCCTGCAGGATCGCCAGCCACAACACGCGGAAGAAGAGGGCGAACCCGTCAAAGAGGTTGCCGATCTCGGCCGTTTCATCCCGGCTGACGTGCAGCGAAAAGATCACAAAGCCGACACTGACCATATAGTTCATGATCTCCAGCGCGACGACGAGCACGACCGCAACACCGGACACACTGTAATGCTCAAAGAAGCTGATGTATGCCTGCTCGACCGCGTCGGGGCCGAACTGCGCGGCGTTTGTCAGCGCCGTGGTCAGGCGGTCGCCGCCCATCAGGTACGACGAGAGCGTCGAGATGAGCAGCCCGAGGGCAAAGACGATCAATGCCGCGAGGATCGGGCTCGGGCGGTAGCCGGCGGCGCGCCGGCGGGCGTCTGCTTTGAGGGCAGCACGGTTCAAATCCATTTTGATCACAACTCCGTTCCCGGCATGGCCGGGTCTCATTTTTTCATCGGTATAGTATACCAGATACCGCCGGATTTGAACACCCGGAGCGGAAAAAATTCACGTTTTCGACACACGTTGCGATTTTTTCTGGCAGTTGCGGAAAATACGCTTGACAATCCGCACGCGAAATGCTATATTAAACAGGCTTTGAACGACAAAGCTTATGCGCGAGTGGTGGAATTGGCAGACTCGCTAGATTCAGGTTCTAGTGTCCACTCCGGACGTGCGGGTTCAAGTCCCGCCTCGCGCACCACACCCCGGAAGCTTCGGCTTCCGGGGTTTTTTCTGTCTGCAGCAAATATCACAGCAAAAAGCGCCGGTCTCCCGCGGGAGGCCGGCGCCGGTTTTTACGCGCCGAAGCACGTGAACATGATGACGAGATAAACGATGTACAGTCCGCCGATGAAAAAGCCGACCCAGCGCTTGAACCTGCCCTGCACCAGCGCCGGGATGAGCGCGCCCGCGCACACGACAAGACACGCCGGAATATCCAGCAGCATGCCCTGCCGCTCGACCGGCAGCGGCTTGCCGAGGATGAGCGCGCACAGCGGCATGATAAGCGTGAGATCCATGATGTTCGCGCCGATGATGTTGCCCACCGACAGGGACGACTGCTTTTTGCGGATGGCGGTGATGGTCGTCACGAGCTCCGGCAGCGAGGTGCCGATGGCGATCATGGTCGCGCCGATGATGGCATCCGGCACGCCGAGCATCTGTGCGAGCGCGGTGCCGTTGTCGATCAGCAGCTGCGCACCAAGCACAATGGCCGCAGCGCCAAACACAAACTTGCCGATATTGAACGCGACCGTCCGGCCGTCCGTCTTGGGGCGGGCATCCTGCTCCGGGGCCTCAAGCGACTGCTCACGCCGCGCAGCGACAAGGCTCTCGGCAATAAAGCACACAAAAATGACAAGGATCAAAACGCTCTCAAGGATGGACAACTGCCCGTCGCGCGTGAAGCCAAACAGAACCGCGATCGCCGCGAGCAGCAGCACCGCCTTGACCGCATACTGCCGCCGCGGCATGGTGCACTCCATGCAGATCAGCGACAGGCACATGATCAGGCCGGTATTGGCCGTCACCGAGCCGACGGCGTTGCCGATGGCGATGTCCGCATTGCCCTCGAGGGCCGAAAACACGGACACGAGCATCTCCGGCATGGTCGTGGCAAAGCTCACGACCGTTGCGCCGATGATGAATTTCGGGATGCCGGAGGCCTCCGCGATCCACGTGGCGGCATCGACAAAAAAGTCGCCGCCCTTGATGATGCACACAAGGCCCGCCGCGAACAGCAGCAGGACAAGGAAAAGGGTACTGCCGGTAAAATCGAGGTTCATAACGCATTCTCCTTCGTGATCGCGCAAAAAATGAGACTTTCGGCACGATCATAAATATGATGTGCTAAAAGTCTCATTACCTATCACAATAGGCGCATGACCACCGGCGGATGCCGGGAGATTGTTGGTCATACATTTGTAACTACTCCCTTTTAACGAGAAGTCATCATAGCACACCGCGCGGGGCTTGTCAAGCAATTCCACCCCCCCGGCCGCCGCTCAGCGCACCAGCTTCATGAGCAGGCGCTCGAACTCGCCGAGCATGCCCACGGAATCGGCAAAGATCATGCTCTTTTCATACATACGGCGGTAAGCATCCACGTTCTCGTCCGTGCGCGCGGTGTAAATGATCGGGATGACGAGCAGACCCCGGCGGCGCGCCGCTTGCACGGCCGTGCGCACGTCATCGATCGCCTCCGCCTCGCTGAAATAGCCGGACGGCAGCCCGTCGGAGAGCACCATGAGGATCTTGCGGCGCTCGGTGCGCTTGGCCAGATCCAGCGCGGCGGCGCGGATGGAATAACCGTCCTTGTTGCCGTTGCCGGCGGCGATCTGCTCCATGGCGTCGATGCAGCGGCTGCCGATCTCCTTCTGGTCGAAATCCTTGATGACGCAGTGCTCCACGGCGTTCGTGCCGCCGTCAAAGGCGACGATCTTCGTATAGGCGATGCCCTTGAGCGCCTCCTCGAGCACAGCCGCCGTGGCCAGTGCCGTAAAGAGCTTGGATGTCCCGTCGCCGATACCGGCGCCCATGCTGCCGCTGCGGTCGATGAGCAGGTAAAACGCCGTCTCGCGCTTGGACGGCGGTGCTTTGCGGCGAAAAACGTCCTTGGCATCGAGCGGGATCTTCCACAGCTCGCGCTGCGAGAGCGCGCCGGTGCGCTGGCTGGCGCTGCGTTCGCGCTGCTGGCGCAGGAGTTTGTCGAGCCGGTGGTGCAGCGCCTTTGCCCGCTCGGCAAATGCGGGCGGCAGCCGCCCGCCACCCGGCGTGATATACGTCTCCGTAAACGTCAGGCCGGCATACCGCTCGGCCAGCCCCTGCCGCTCCCCGGCGTCGAGCCGGGCAGCACGCGGGCCGGAGACATGCAGCTGCTGCTCGAGCGCCCGCTCGCGTGTGAGCGCTTTTTCCGCCGCGGCGAGCATGGCGTCCGTCTCGGCCGCGCTGAGCGCAAAGCCGCGGTGCACGCCCCAGCCCGTGCCGAGCACTTCGCGCAGGCTCTCCGGCCCGCCGGAGGCCGCCTTCTGCGCAGCAGACACCGTGTCCGACGTGGTGGCGGTCGCCCCGCTCTGGCCGTGATTGCCGCTGCGGCCGACGCTGGACGATCGGCCGCGGTCCTCCCTGCCGTTTGTCCCGGCTGAGCCGCTCGGCTTGGCCTCCTGACTGGCGAGGCTGCCGCTCATGTCGCCGTGGCGCTCGGAGTTGTCGCCGCTGCCGCCGGCTGTGCTGTCGCCTTTGTCGAGGTCTGCGTCCTCCCCGTCGGCAGAGGGGCCCTGACGCGCCGCGTCCTGCGCCTCGCTGCGCAGGCGGAGGCGGCTGTCGCAGCCATCGCCGAAGGCTTCCGCGCGGTCGCCCTCGCTGAAGGCATAGTCCACGAGCTGCGATGCGATGCGCGCGAGCGCATCGGCATCCGCGATGCCGCACAGGCGCGCCAGCTCCGGCGCGAGCGCCGCGAGGATCTGCCGGCCAATGTCCGCGCACGCGGCGGCCGACGGCGCAAGGATCGCCGCCTCCACCTCGGCCCGGACGGCGGCGAGCGCCGGAGTCCCACACGGGATGCCCGTGAGCGCAAAAGCCTCCAGCTCATCGAGCAGCGCCGCGAGCGCGCTGCCGGGTGCGGCCGCCTCGAGCTGCGCATAACACACGAAGCGCAGCAGCGGCAGATAGCCGGGAAAGCGGCGGCAGAGGATGTTATCCGTGCGCGCCTGCTCCAGAATGTTCAGTATCCGGTGCCCGAGCAGCGCCCCGGTCTCGGGCGCGAGGGCATAGTGCGCGTGAAAATATGCGCCGGCCTCCGCCGCGAACGCCGCGCAGACGTCCCGGTCGGAGCTGCTGTCGTGCTGGATCTCGCGCGCGAGCAGCACGCGCAGCGCGGCCGTCCAGTGGCGGGCGTCAAAATCCGTGCGCAGCAGATATTCCGCCCCGCCGACGGTGACGGCCGTGCCGTCCGTCGTGCAGCGCAGACGATCGTCCGCCGTGACGGTATCGACCCGGATATTCCCCGGGACGAGCAGCGCGAGGCTGCGCCGGAGCAGCGGCGTGATGGGATCATGCGCCAGAAACGCCCGGTAGCGCGCCAGCGCGGCGTCAAATCCGTCCATCCTGCGGCACCATGCTCTCAATGAGCTCGGTCAGCTGGAGGCGGGTGTAGGCGTCCTGCGGCTTGGAGGCCACGTTGTCGAGCAGACCCCAGCGCAGGCCCAGCAGGGGCTCCGCGCGCAGGGCGTCAATAAAGCCGCGGATCGTCATCGCGTCCGGCTCGAGCCCGCCGGCGCTGCGGATGCGGTCGCGGATGGCACAGTAAACATAGTCGCAGATATTCAGGCTGGCGGCGCTCGCCTCGGGCACGACGCGGTGCAGCACATCGACGATGCTCTCCGGCTCGGCGATGTGGATGGGCGTGAAGCGGTCGATCGTCGCCTCGTTCATGAAGTTCGTGCCGGCATAGTCCTCGTTCATCGTGATCGTGAACGCCGAGTGCGGGTGCATCTGCACGAGCCCGTAGCCGGGCACCTGGATCTGGCGCGCGGCGTCGGTCAGCGAGTGGAGCACGTCGGCGCACTCGGGCTTGATGGTGTTGCCCTCGTCGAGCACGACGTCCGCGCCTGCCGCGAGATAGCGCAGCATATCGCTCAGGCGGTAGCGCATGGTGCCGTTTTCGATCGTCGGGCCGCCGAGCAGGTCGAGCTTGTCGAGCTCGGCATTGCCCTGCATGCGGTACTGCGGCACGTTGAGCAGCCAGTCTACTGTCTGGATGAGCGTGTTCTTGCCGCAGCCCTTGCTGCCGACGAGGCGCAGGTGCATGCCCGAGAGCCGGTAGGCAAGGCAGCGCGTGAGCGCGCCGAAGCCGTCCGCCTGCACATAGCGCACCGGCGGATCGGGCACCAGCTCGGGGTATTCCGGCAGGGAGAACATCTCCGCGAACACGCGCAGGATGATCGGCTCCGGCAC
>ERZ1106951.3800-NODE-3800-length-10612-cov-3.344132_pt1 | contig 10612 bp, 9 predicted proteins | sample MGYA00403676_ERZ1106951 | MGnify/ENA primary metagenome ERZ1106951 (study PRJEB35170, sample SAMEA104062398) | human gut metagenome | biome: human gut; feature: human-associated habitat; material: faeces | place: Denmark | collected 2012-04-23 ...
CATTTCCTCCGCCGATAATAGTGATCTTGTCGATCTGGGATAAAGGTTGCGCGATCTTTCCTGCAATTTCAGGAAGGACTTTCATCATCATTTCTGCCATGGCAGCGTGGTTGTATTTCTGGTAAGCCTGGGCTTTCTTCTCCATACCTTCTGCTTCTGCAAGAGCCTTTGCCTGGATGGCAGCAGCTTCTGCTTCACCTTTGGCACGGATACCTTCTGCTTCCTGGAGCATGGCATATTTCTGTGCTTCTGCCTGTGCTTTTTGCGCTTCTGCTTCTTTTTCACGCTCATATTTCTTAGCTTCCGCCTCTCTCTGGCGGCGGGTCAGGTCAGCTGCAGCTGCCTGTTCAATTGCGTAGCGGTCAGCATCCGCTTTTTTATTGATCTCAGCTTCTAATGCCTGCTGCTGTACAGCAACTTCCTGTTTGCGCAGTTCAGCTTCACGTTCAGCTTTGGCAATCTGGGCATTTACAGTAGCTGCCTGGATGGTCTTTTGCTGTTCCTGTTTCTGGATCTCGTAAGCAGCATCTGCTTCAGCCTTTTTCGTGTCAGAAGCTTTCTGCAATTCAGCCTTTTTAATAGCCAGTTCATTATTTTTCTGGGCGATCTCTGTTTCTGCAAGAACTCGTGCTTCATTGGAAGCTTTATCTGCAGCTGCCTGGGCAATGGCAATATCACGTTCAGCTTCAGCCTTTGCAATAGAAGCATCCTTGCGGATCTTAGATGTGTTATCCATACCAAGATCCTGGATCAGGCCATGTTCATCAGTTACATTCTGGATATTGCAGGAAAGGATCTCAATCCCAAGCTTTTCCATATCTTTGGAAGCCTTTGCCATAACCTGGTCAGAGAAAGAATCCCGGTCTGTATTAATGGCACGAAGGGTCAGCGTACCAATGATCTCACGCATGTTGCCCTGAAGAGAATCCTGCAGATCAGCGGCGATCTTGGCGGAGTTCTTATTTAAGAAGTTTCGCATAGCAAGCTTTAACATAGCCGGATCATCTGCTACGCGCACCTTTGCAACTGCATCTACCATGACATTGATAAAATCGTTGGTAGGAATGTATTCATCTGTTTTAATATCAACAGTGATCTGGCCAAGATACAGCTTATCTAACTGTTCAAAGAAAGGCAGCTTTAAACCGGCGCGGCCTACCAGGACTCTGGGCTCTTTTCTGAGACCGGAAATAATGTAGGCGTGATCCGGCGGGGCTTTTACATACCCCTGGGTTATGATGAGAAGCACCAGAAGCACAACCAGGATAACAGGACCAAAATAGAGGATCAGTTCTAACATAGGAACTCCTTTCTGACACTGCCGGAAAGCTGTGTCCGCAGCTTAAAGTAAAGTGCTGTATTTATCTGCATGTATTGATATGTATCTGAATTTTAACATATAAAAATCAAAGAATATATACATTTCATTAAAATGTAAAAAAATGTAAGAAAAATATTAAAAAATACGCCGGGGAAATTACTTCTCCAGCGCATTTTTTAAGCCTCCTAAAAACTCAATATCATCTTTTTTCACACGGATATTGGCAGCCATGGTTTTTCCGCTGCTGTTGGTGACCTTGATCTCGATCAGACTGCCTTCATCTAAAAAGCTTTCCCTGGAAGCTGTTTTCACAAAGGAGATCATTTTCGGGTGATTGGTCCGAAATTTTTCCCAGGATGGTTTTAAAGCAAGAAAATTCATTGGATTCATGTTTGTATACACCTCTTTTGGATTTGATCTGCAGTTAGTTATGACTATTATACCCAAAGGTTTGCCAATTGACAAGACAGCGGGTATGAAGTATCATTTTTTAAGTAATAGTTATGGTCTGTGTACTGTTTGTGCACTGTATGACCAACAGCATGATACTACTGACAAGTGAGTGACAGATAAAGAGGAAAAATGCATGTTAAATCAGTTTTCAAGAACAGAATTATTATTTGGCAAAGCGGCAATGGAAAAGCTGGCTTCTTCCCGTGTAGCAGTATTTGGCATCGGCGGAGTAGGCGGTTATACCTGTGAAGCACTGGTGCGAAGCGGAGTAGGCGCATTCGACCTGATCGATGACGATAAAGTATGCCTGACCAACTTAAACCGCCAGATCATTGCAACCCGCAAAACTGTAGGAAAATACAAGGCAGAAGTGATGAAAGAACGTATGCTGGAGATCAACCCGGACGTAAAGGTAGAGATCCACAAATGCTTCTTCCTGCCGGAAAACGCAGACGAATTTCCATTTGAAGATTACGACTATATCGTAGACGCAGTAGATACCGTTACAGCCAAGCTGGAACTGGTAATGAAAGCAAAAGAAAAAGGAGTTCCCATCATCAGCTCCATGGGCGCCGGAAATAAATTAGATCCTACCATGTTCCGTGTAGCTGACATTTACAAAACAAAAGTCTGCCCGTTGGCAAAAGTTATGCGCCGGGAGCTGAAAAAAAGAGGCGTAAAGAAATTAAAGGTGGTTTACTCCGAGGAGCAGCCTACAAGACCGATCAACGATATGGCCATCAGCTGCAGAAACCACTGCATCTGCCCGCCAGGTGCGGCTCATAAATGTACCGAACGCCGGGATATTCCGGGAAGTACTGCATTTGTGCCGTCCGTGGTAGGCCTGATCATTGCAGGAGAAGTGATCAAGGATCTGACAAAAGACGTGATTGTCAAGGCTGAGGAATAAGGTAAAACGTAGGAAACAAAATACGCATCCCGTGTTTTTCACAGGTGGTTTCAACATGTCTGCTGTGCAGACAGCACACAGAGATTATTGAGGAGAAAAAATGACAGAAGAGAAAAAGATAAGTGAGTACCTGGAGGTTCTTTCATCTAAGGCACCGGTTCCGGGAGGCGGCGGAGCATCCGCTTTAGCAGGAGCACTGGGAAATGCCCTGGGACAGATGGTAGTAAATCTGACGGTAGGAAAGAAAAAATACGCAGAAGTAGAAGAGGAGATGCAGAAATACCTGACTGATTTAAAGAACATGCAGCAGGAATTCCTGCACTTCTCCGACCGTGACGCAGAAGTATTTGCGCCGTTGGCAGAATGTTACCGCCTGCCATCCGCCACCCTGGAAGAAAAAGAGCACAAAGATGCCGTTATGGAAGAAAAGCTGTTAGATGCCAGCATGGTTCCAGTAGAGATCATGGAAAAATCCCTGGAACTCTTAGAAATTTTAGACGTCCTGGCAGATAAAGGAAGCCGCATGGCAGTCAGCGATGTGGGCGTAGCGGTACAATTTACCCGCACGGCACTTCTTGGAGCTGTCATGAATGTATATATAAACACGAAATCCATGAAAAATCGTGAAAAAGCAGAAGAGATCAACCAGAAGGCAAAACGCATGATCAAGATCGGCACTTCCCAGGCAGATGAGATCTACGAAAAAGTCCTGGCACAGCTTATATAATCATAAAAGGAGAAAATTAACATGGAATTAATCAAAGGCGCACCTGTTTCCGCAAAGATCAAAGAAGAAGTAGGGGCAATGCTTGAAAAAATAAACGGACCGGCACCAAAGCTGGCTATCATTCGCGTAGGAGAAAATCCAGATGATATGTCCTATGAAAGAGGAGCTGTAAAGAAAATGGATGCATTCGGACTCCGCTCCCAGTGCTATACATTTCCAGCTGACATCACAGACGAAGCATTCAAAAAAGAATTTACCGCTATTAACGAAGACCCGGATGTAAGCGGTATCCTTCTCCTTCGTCCTCTTCCAAAGCAGATCTGTGAAAAAGACATTGAAGCCATGATCGACCCGAAAAAGGACCTGGATGGCATTTCACCGGTAAATATTGCAAAAGTATTCTCCGGAGACTCTACCGGATTTGCACCATGTACAGCAGAGGCAGTGATCGAAGTATTAAAGGCATATGACATTTCTATGGAAGGAAAAAGAGCAGCGATCGTAGGCCGCAGCATGGTTGTAGGCCGTCCTCTGTCCATGCTCCTTTTAAAAGAAAATGCCACAGTCACCATCTGCCACACCCGCACCAAAGACCTTCCAGGCACCTGCAAACAGGCTGAGATCCTGGTAGCAGCTGCAGGAAAGGCAAAAATGTTAGATGCCTCCTATGTAGGTGAAAATACTACTGTGATCGATGTAGGCATTAACGTAGATGAAAATGGAAAACTTTGCGGTGATGTAGCTGCTGAAACTTTAGAGGAAAAATCTGGAAAACTTACACCTGTTCCGGGAGGCGTAGGCGCAGTTACCACTGCCGTTCTTGCCAAACACCTGGTACAGGCGGCTCTCAGAAAGTAAAATTATATATAGAGTTGCATAAACCCCATAAACCCTATGTATAAATTTACTCTTGCTAAAAAGAAAAAAAGCATTATAATAGAACAGACAGCTTTCCCACCATAGAGGGAGCAAACATAATAATATGCATAAACATGCAAGAGGAGAAAACATTATGAAAAAAAGAGTAATCGCACTGACAATGGCTGCTCTTATGGCAGCATCCTTAACCGCATGCGGCGGTTCCGCAAAAGAGACAACAGCAGCTGCAGCAGCAGATACAACTGCAGCAGCAAAAGAAGAATCCACTGCAGCAGAGAGTACAGCAGCTGAGTCAAAGGAAGCAGCAGGCGGCAAACTGGTTATGGCAACCAACGCTGAGTTCCCACCATACGAGTTCCATGACGGAGACAAGATCGTAGGTATCGACGCTGAGATCGCACAGGCTATTGCTGATGAGCTTGGTATGGAATTAGAGATTGAAGATATCGCATTTGACTCCATTATCCCAGAGATCGTATCCGGTAAGGCTGATATGGCTTTAGCTGGTATGACTGTAACTGAAGACCGTAAGGCATCTGTAGATTTCTCTGATACTTATGCAACTGCTTCCCAGATGATCATCGTTAAGGAAGACAGCAAGATCGCTGGTCCAGATGACTTAAAGGGAGTGACTGTTGGTGTTCAGTTAGGAACTACCGGTGACATTTATGTATCTGATCTGGAAGCAGACGGAACCACTGTAGAGCGTTACAACAAGGGCTTTGAAGCTGTTCAGGCATTAAGCCAGGGCAAGATCGATGCAGTTGTTATCGATGGTGAGCCAGCAAAGACTTTCGTATCTGAAACAGAAGGCTTAAAGATCTTAGACGAAGCATTTACTGTAGAAGAGTATGCAATCGCTGTAAAGAAGGGCAACACCGAGCTGCTTGACAAAGTAAACGGCGCATTAGAGACCTTAAAGGACAACGGAACTCTGGACGAGATCGTAGCTAAGTACATCAAGGCAGAGTAATCAATAGTCGTTAGAAACAAGTATTTAGAGAGAAAAGGATGATCGGCATGTGGAAAAATTTTACAGATGCATTTTATCTGAATTTTATTTCAGATGATCGGTGGCATTATATTGCAGATGGTCTTAAGACCACACTGATCATAACCTTCTTTGCCTGCATGATGGGCATTGTTCTGGGATTTATCGTAGGTATGATCCGTTCTACCCACGATAAAACAGGAAACTTAAAACTGCTGAATATTCTGTGCAAGATCTACCTGACAGTTATCCGCGGTACACCTGTAGTTGTTCAGCTGCTGATCATCTATTTTGTTGTATTTGGAAGCACACGTATTGATAAAGTACCGGTAGCGATCATGGCATTCGGCATCAACTCCGGCGCTTATGTGGCAGAAATTTTCCGAAGCGGTATCATGTCAATTGATCCGGGACAGATGGAAGCAGGACGAAGCCTTGGCTTTAACTACGCTCAGACCATGTGGTACGTGATCATGCCTCAGGCATTCAAAACCGTACTGCCAACTCTGTGTAACGAGTTCATTTCTCTGTTAAAAGAGACCTCTGTTTCCGGTTACATCGCAATCCAGGATCTTACCAAAGGCGGCGATATCATCCGAAGCAGAACCTACAGTGCGTTTATGCCATTGATCGCAGTTGCACTGGTTTATCTGGTTATTGTTATGATCTTCACAAAACTGATCCAGATTCTGGAAAGGAGGCTGCGTCAGAGTGAGCGGTAATGAAAAAAGAGAGCCTCTGATCCAGGTGCAGAACCTTGGAAAGAGCTTTGGAAACATCGAAGTATTAAAAGATATCACAGTGGATATCTACAAAGGTGATGTAGTATTTGTAGTAGGACCATCCGGTTCCGGTAAAAGTACCTTCTTACGCTGCTTAAACCGTCTGGAAGAGCCTACAAAAGGCCATATCTATTTTGAAGGTACCGATATTACAGATCCGAAAACCGATATTGACAAACACCGTCAGAAAATGGGAATGGTATTCCAGCAGTTCAACCTGTTCCCGCATATGGATATCATGAAAAACCTGACACTGGCGCCTATGAAGCTTCAGGGCAAAAGCCAGCAGGAAGCAGAGGCAGAGGCTATGCGCCTTTTAGAGCGCGTTGGTCTTGCTGACAGAGCCCATGCATATCCAAGCCAGTTATCCGGTGGTCAGAAACAGCGTATCGCCATTGTAAGAGCCCTCTGCATGAAGCCAGACGTAATGCTCTTCGATGAGCCGACTTCCGCTCTCGACCCGGAAATGGTAGGCGAGGTATTAAACGTAATGCGTGACCTGGCCGATGAAAAAATGACCATGGTAGTAGTAACCCACGAAATGGGCTTTGCAAGAGAAGTCGCTACCAGAGTCATGTTTATGGACGGCGGTTACTTCGTGGAAGAAGCTGCACCGGAAGAATTCTTTTCAAATCCTAAAAATGAGCGCCTGAAATCTTTCTTAAGTAAGGTGCTGTAAAAAAGAGTGGCAACAGATGAAGATTTGTTGTCACTCTTTTTTGCCATGCTTTTGTCTGTTTAACAGTTCCCCTTGAATTTCACCAATAACGGAATCAATTTCTCCAGACAATCCTCCAGCTGCCCCAGCTCTTCTGATGAAAATCCTTTCAGTCTATCCATGGTACATTCAAGCATCGCCTGTTTTACTTCTTCAAATTCCGTCCGTCCGTCATCTGTCAATGTCACATAAACCTGCCGCCGGTTCCTCTCATCATGGATCCTCTTTACCAGCCCCATGGCTTCCAGATCATTTACCAGCTTTGTCAGCTGTTGTTTTGTGATCCCCATCTCCTCAGCCAGAAAACTCATAGTAGGCTGTGGATATTCGGGCATACTTAAAATAAAAAGGACCTGAAATCCCGCTTTATTCGCTTTCACCTGGTTCTGCTGTTGGTACTGGCATTTGGCCATATTAAAAAAACGGATGGCAAAATCCATAAACTTTAAGCCCGCAGAAGAAAGCTCCTGCTGATCAACCATAAAAAAGTCTCCTTCCTGTCCTGATGTGTTTTTTATATGGTTCCATATAACAAACGGTACCACAACAAATATGAAATGTCAATAATTATTAAAAGTAAATAAAAATTTACTATTTTCTATTGACAAAACCTGGAAGCGGGTTTATTTTATCATCAAGAAAGCGAAAAACACAGGTAATCGCGAAAAGATCAAAATCAAAATAAAACAAAATAGAAGGAGAAAACACAATGGGCGTAAAAAACGACAACAGCAGCAATAACAACAAAAAACCCTATTTATACTACTACTGTATCGTCCTTCTCATTGTAATGGTATTGAACGCATTAGTATTTCCATCTGTCATGGAGCGTTCCGTAGAAGTACCGTTCAATGAGTTCACTACACAGTTAAGCGAAGGAAACGTAGAACAGGTCTACGTCAACAGTGACTATACAGAAATTTTGTATACATTAAATGAGGATAAAAACAAACCGTGGTCTGTGGTTACCTATAAAACAGGAAACATGACCACTGCAGATGACCTGGTAAACCGTCTGGAAAGCGCAGGAGTCCAGAATTACAGCAGAGAGATCCCCACTCAGGCATCCCCATTACTTAACTTCCTGACCACCTGGGTATTCCCAATCCTTATGTTTGTGATCATTGGTCAGCTTATGGGCCGTATGATGGCCAAGCGTATGGGCGGTGGAAGCAGTGCAATGACTTTTGGAAAATCCAACGCAAAAATATACGCAGAAAAAGAAACAGGTGTAACCTTTAATGAGGTAGCAGGGGAAGAAGAAGCCAAAGAAGCCTTAAAAGAGATCGTAGACTTTTTGCACAACCCGGATAAATACGCACAGATCGGTGCAAGCCTTCCAAAGGGCGCTTTACTTGTAGGCCCTCCAGGAACCGGTAAAACTCTTTTAGCAAAAGCAGTAGCAGGCGAAGCCAAAGTACCATTCTTCTCCATTTCCGGATCCGAATTCGTAGAAATGTTCGTAGGAATGGGCGCAGCCAAAGTAAGAGACTTATTCAAGCAGGCCAACGAAAAAGCACCATGTATCGTATTCATCGATGAAATCGATACCATTGGTAAAAAGCGTGACGGCGGCGGAATGGGCGGAAACGATGAGCGGGAACAGACCTTAAACCAGCTGCTTACAGAAATGGATGGTTTCGACGGAAAGAAAGGCGTTGTTATCTTAGCAGCTACCAACCGTCCTGAGTCCCTTGATCCGGCGCTTCTCCGCCCGGGACGTTTTGACCGCCGTGTGCCGGTAGAACTTCCGGATCTTCAGGGGCGTGAAGCTATCTTAAAGGTCCATGGCCGCAAGGTAAAAATGGATGAGTCTGTTGATTACAACGTGATCGCCAGATCTACAGCAGGTGCCAGCGGTGCTGAACTTGCAAATATCATTAACGAAGCAGCTTTAAGAGCCGTCCGTCAGGGCAGAAACCTGGTATCCCAGGAAGATCTTCAGGAAAGCGTAGAAACCGTTATTGCAGGTTACCAGAAGAAAAATGCTGTGATCCCTGCAGACGAGCGAAAGATCGTAGCTTACCACGAAGTAGGACATGCATTGGTAGCTGCCTGCCAGACCCACAGTGCTCCGGTACAGAAGATCACTATTATCCCAAGAACCTCCGGTGCTTTAGGCTATACCATGCAGGTAGACGCTGGTGAAAAATACCTGATGAGCAAAGAAGAAGCATTAAATAAGATCGCAACCTTTACCGGCGGTCGTGCAGCCGAAGAGCTGATCTTCCATTCCATTACCACAGGCGCGTCCAATGATATTGAACAGGCTACCAAGATCGCCAGAGCCATGGTCACCCGTTACGGCATGACCGATGAATTTGATATGGTAGCAATGGAAACGGTAAACAACCAGTATTTAGGCGGAGACACCTCTTTAACCTGTTCCCCTGAAACAGCCAGAATGATCGATGAGCAGGTAGTAAAGATCGTCCGTACCCAGCATGAAAAGGCATTAAATATCCTGAAAGAAAACGAAGATAAGCTTCATGAGATTGCAAAATATCTTCTGGATAAGGAGACCATCACAGGAGAAGAATTTATGGAGATTTATGAAAAAAATGACGCAGATGTAAATTAGGATTTAATCGACTAAGGTCTGAAAGATTTCCGAAGGGTCCGAAAGCCGTCGGTACGCATTACAGATGCGCATTTGGGAGAAAATCCTTTGTTCGTGGGCTTGCGTCGCCTATTGTCAGAACTGCGAACCAAACTCGCACGCGTTGCGTGCTCAAACAGTGGTTCTCCGTTCTGACGCTATGCGCGCCCACTCACGGATTTTCAAACAAATGCTTATTCTGTCATGTGCACCGGCGGCTTTCTACGTTATTGGCAATAAAAAATGTAGGAGCAAACCAATAAGCAGTTTTCATGTAGGTGGGGGATTGTATTTAAGTACGGCATTTTTTATGTGACATATCCAATACAGTAGAAAGGGCTCACCCATGTATAATAAGCATTCGGTAGGCAATTTTGTCCATTTTGTGAGCATAGCTGGCAGGTTGGAGGCACTGTTTGAGCGAACGCAGTGAGCGAGTTTGCCGGAGACCTGCCTAATCGGCGGCGGAGCAAAATGGACAAAATTGCCGTGAATGCGTTTATACATGGAGGAGCCCTTTCGGACCCTATTGAACTAAATCCCAATATTCTTTTATAAAATATGTACTCTCTACATCTATCTTCTAGTCATAAGCCAGTGATAATAACTGATCAGCCACTGATAATTATTATAATAAGAAATACATGCAATTACTGTCAATGCTGCAAAAACACCTATTTTTACAGCTTTATTCTTTACCTTACTCAATATCCTGATCAAGATATAAAGATCTACACAGCCGATCAACACCAGCTGGTACATAAAAGTTCTGAAACTGGAACCAAATAATGTTGCTGAAAATCCCATCATAATACGTGACATGGCCCCGATAAATAATGTCCACAGGATACCGGCTGCTTCCCATTTATCATCAAATATATTCCAAACTGCAGCTATGACCAGCAATGTGATCACTACCAGGATCACAAAAGATAAAACACTGCCATCTGTATCTGGCAGTCCCCAGGAAAAGTCATGATATACGATAAAAGGTTCGTAATCTGTACACATTTCAAAGATCTGGAAAAGTACCAAAGCTGCCGCCGGGATCAGAGCTTTTAACTTCTTTCCCTGCATTACGATTGCTGCAATCAGCAATAAAACACATAGTATCATAAATACCTGCACCGGCTGAAAATAGATATTGGCAGCCGTTGCTGTAATACCTTCTGTTATCTTATTTGCTGCTGTCCAGTTTTCATATCCTGGGATTGAGAAAGTACCGCCTACAG
>ERZ1106951.3805-NODE-3805-length-10603-cov-2.405575_pt1 | contig 10603 bp, 8 predicted proteins | sample MGYA00403676_ERZ1106951 | MGnify/ENA primary metagenome ERZ1106951 (study PRJEB35170, sample SAMEA104062398) | human gut metagenome | biome: human gut; feature: human-associated habitat; material: faeces | place: Denmark | collected 2012-04-23 ...
CAGCGCACGGGCAATGCAGATACGCTGGCGCTGGCCGCCGGAAAACTCGTGCGGGAAGCGGTTGGCGTGCTCGCGGTTGAGCCCGACGATCGAGAGCAGCTCGGCCACGCGCTCCTGACGGCGCTTCGCGTCGTACATGTTGTGGATAATCATGCCCTCTTCGATGATCGAGCCGACGGTCATGCGCGGGTCGAGCGAAGCGTAGGGATCCTGAAAGACGATCTGCGCCTTTTTGGCGAAGGCAAAGCGATCCTTCTTGTTGGATAGATCGACCGGCTTTCCGTCGTAAATCAGCTTGCCCTTGGTCGGCTGATAGATGCCCATCAGCGTGCGGCCGAGCGTCGATTTGCCGCAGCCGCTCTCGCCGACAAGACCGAGCGTCTCGCCGCGGTGGATGTCGAGGTTGACGTCCTCGACCGCGTGCAGCATGCGCCCGCCGCCAATCTTGAAATATTTGCAAATGTGTTCGGCGCGAACCAGAACCTCGTCCGTCATTGGTCGTCCCCCCTCTCAGCTGCGCACGGGCAATCCGGGTGCAGCAGCCAGCAGCTCGCCTTGTGCCCGTCGCCCAGTTCAAACTCCGGCGGCTGCTCCTCGCGGCAAATCTGCATGCAGTGGCGGCAGCGCGCCGCAAAGCCGCAGCCCTTCGGCGGGCAGAGCAGGTCGGGCGGCGTGCCCGGTATGCTCATCAGCGGTTCGCGCTTGCCCGCCTCGGCGGAGGGCAGGCTGCGCAGCAGCGCCTCCGTGTAGGGATGCTTGTGCTCGTAGAAAATCTGCGCGGTCGTGCCGGTCTCAACCACCTTGCCCGCGTACATCACGGCGACGCGGTCGGCGATGCCCGCGACCACGCCGAGGTCGTGCGTAATGAGGATGATGGCGGTGTTGATCTTGTCCTTCAGCTCCACCAGCAAATCCATGATCTGCGCCTGAATCGTCACATCCAGCGCCGTCGTCGGCTCATCCGCGATCAGGATATCCGGCTCACAGGCCAGTGCCATCGCAATCATGACACGCTGACGCATACCTCCGGAAAGCTGATGCGGATATTCATCCACACGTTTTCCTGCCTCCGGAATTCCAACAAGCTCCAGCAAATGAATTGCCTGCTGCCTTGCAGCCTTTTTATCCATTCCCTTATGCAGGATCAGCGATTCCTCAATCTGATACCCAATTGTAAAAACGGGATTCAGGGATGTCATCGGCTCCTGAAAAATCATGGAAATCCGATTACCGCGCAATTTACGCATTTCCGGTTCCGGAAGCTTCAGGATATCTGTCCCGTCAAACAGAATTTCTCCGCCTTCATTTTTCCCGGTCACAGGATCCACCAGACGCATGATCGATAGGCTGGTTACACTCTTTCCGCAGCCGGATTCTCCGACAATTCCGAGCACCTTTCCCTTATCTACAGAAAATGTAACCCCGTCTACCGCTTTTGCTACACCGGAATCCGTATAAAAATAAGTTTTTAAATCTTTTACATCCAATAAACTCATGGCTGTTCTCCTTATCCAATATGGATTTCATGAGGCGTATGAGAAAGGTTCTCCACACCGTTCTCGGTCACAAGCACATCGTCTTCCGTCCGCACGCCACAATCATTCGGGAAATAAAGTCCAGGTTCAACCGTAAAAATCATCCCGGGTTTCAAAACGGTTTCATTCCCGATAACGATACGTGGACATTCATGAATCTGCAAACCAATGCCATGTCCCAGTCCGCGAAGTGCATAATCATCCAGATTTTCCCGCAGAAATACAGCACGGTGTGCATCCTCGACATCTTTTGCCATAACTCCCGGACGGATTGCAGCAATCGCTTTATCCTGTGATTCCTGTACCAGATTGAAAATTCTCATATGTTCTTCTGAAACATTGCCAAACAGCAACGTTCTTGTCATATCTGAACAGTAGCCATCTTTTAAAACACCGAAATCCACAACAACCATATCGCCATCTTCTATTTTTTTTGAAGTAGGAAACGCATGTGCCAGCGCACCTCTTGCACCGGATCCAACGATTGTGCCAAAGCTCATGGCTTCTGCTCCTTCCTTGGAAACAAGATAATGTAACTCATCTGCAAGATCTTTTTCTGTCATGCCAGTCTTCAATCTCGGGAGGAGCTTATCAAACCCTGCTTCAGCTGCGGCGATTGCAGCTTTCGTACACGCAATTTCCTCTGCATCCTTGACCATACGTTGTTCCAGGAAATATTCCTGTTCAAACACGACATCAATATCACCCATTTTCTCCTTTAACGGGAAATATTCATCTACTGTCATGCAGGATTCCATCACCATTTTTTTAATACCACACTTTTTAATCGTATCTGCCACCAGCGAAAGCCTATTTGCTGCATGCTCAATGACTTCCACACCGATCGTCTGCTGCTGTGCCTGTGTTGTATAACGCTTGTCGGTTACAAGACAGACCTTATCTCTTGTAATGATCAGACATCCATTGCTTCCGGTAAAGCCGCAATAATAACGTCTGTTTTCATAGGAGGTAAACATGGCACCATCCAACTGGTGTGCATCCATATAGCTGTAAACTCCTGCAAGTCTTTTCTGATAAGTCTCTTTTCTGTCCATTTTTCCTCCTTCTTTATTTCTTCTGTTTCACATCAAATGCGTCTCTCAGACCGTCGCCGATAAAGTTGATACTCAGCACTGCCAGGAAAATACATGCGCCTGCCGGAATCCACTGCCACGGTCTTTTTGTCAGTGTCGCCAAATTATTTGCATCCATCAGCATATTCCCCCAGCTTGCCGTCGGAAGCTGAACTCCGCAGCCAAGATAGCTAAGTGATGCCTCTGTAAGGATTGCTCTCGCCATTTGCATGGTCGCTTCTACAATAATAGGTGCAAGAACATTCGGGATTACATGAGAGAAAATGATTCGAAAATCTGTCGCGCCAAGAGAAACAGCAGCCTGCACATACTCCATTTCACGAACTCTTAAAATTTCACCGCGCACAAGACGTGCTGTACCGGTCCAATTGCATAAACCAATGATAATCATGACATTGTAAATGCTCGGCTTTAAAATAGTTGCAACAATAATGATAAGAAACAAAACCGGAAAGCAGTTCACAACGTCCACGCATCTCATAATGATCGTATCAGCAACACCGCCGAAATATCCTGCAATTGCTCCAAGCACAATACCTATAACTGTAGAAATGCCAACAGCTACAAGACCAACACTCATAGATACACGTGCCGCATAGACCAGACGGCTGAACCCATCCCGCCCGATACTGTCTGTTCCAAGAATCGTATGGCTTTTGGATGGCGACATGTTTTTCAGAACAGTATTTCCATCCTGCAGGCTGACATACGGGTCATTCTGCGCAATAACAGGAGCAAATACTGCTACCAGAATCAGCAGTAAAATCACAGCTGTTCCAACAAGCGCAAGCTTATTTTTGCGGAAACGCTTCCAGGCATCTGTTTTGAAGAAGTTCTGTCTTTGTCTGTATTTCATTCTTTTCTTTTCCATGCCTGCTCTCCTTTAATACCGAATTCTGGGATCTACAAAGGAATACATAATATCCGCCAGCAGATTGCCCAAAAGTACCAAAATCGCTGTAAACAACGTCAGTCCCATCAGCATCTGATAATCACGGTTATTGATTGCATCAACACCAAGCAGCCCCATACCCGGCCATCCAAATACTTTTTCCGTAATATAGGCTCCTCCAAACAGGTTCGGAATAGACTGACCAAAAATTGTGATGACCGGAATCATGGAATTTTTCAACGCGTGCTTATAAATAACTACTTTTTCCGACAACCCTTTTGCTCTTGCTGTCCGGACATAATCTTGGTTCAGTGTTTCGATCATGCTGGAGCGCGCAAATCGCATTACTGTCGCTAAATTACTCAGAGACATAACCAGTGCCGGCATTATCAGATATTTCAGCTTATGCAGGATCAACGCCATACCTTCCCCATTGAATGTACTGGAACCAAAACCGGAGGTCGGCAGCCATTTCAATTTCAGTGCAAATACAAAGATCAAACCCATGCCGAAGAAAAAGCTGGGAATGGAAATACCTATAAAGGAGAATACGGTAAGGCCATAGTCAGCTTTAGAATATTTATGTGTTGCAGAATAAACACCAAGCGGAATTCCAACAACAAAGCTGATGACAAATGAGGTTACCGTCAACAGCAGCGTTGCCGGCAGTCTGTCCAGGATCTCCGTCAGGACAGCCTGTCCGTTATAAGTACTGTAGCCAAAATTTCCCTGTACCAGCTGCTTTAACCAATTCCAGTACTGGACAATTATCGGGTCATTTAACCCGAGTGCTTCTCTGGCTCTCTGCAGCGATTCGCTGGAGGTACGGGGACTTATCATCCCCGTCAGCGGACCGCCCGGTGCCATCTTCATAATAAAGAAAGTCAGAATTGTGATGCCAAACACAACCGGAACTGCCTGCAGTAAACGCTTTCTGATGTATCTTCCCATAATCTGTTCTCCTTATTTTTTGTTCTGCTCCTGTACCGCAGGAATGAAAAGATCCGCACTGCACGCTTCAAATGTAAAGTCTCCGAGAGATTGTACAAATTTCTCATATTTTCCCATCGTCAGGCCATCACAAAAGGCATTTCCTTCAGAAAAGTCAAGTGCGATTTTTTTCGGTTTTAATTCCAGAACCATCTGCGCCAATGTCTCATCGTAGTTTTCATAATGTCTTACCTCGTCAAACAGACCGGATTCTTCAACATCCTGTGCATCAATGCTGGATGCCGTCGCTAACTTTTTCCCGTCCTTCGTAAACAGGAACGCACTGGAGCCAACCGTATCTACTCCGGGAATAAACTCGGTCATCGGATCGCAGCCCTCTGCTGTGATAATTAAATACAGATCAATATCCGACTCGTTTAATTTTGTAATCACATCATCTATGACTTTTTTATGATAGCTATAGTCTTTCATTTCTTGTCTCCTTTTCGTTCTTCTTTCAGACAGTTTTTCTGTATAACCTCATCCAGCACCTGCGCGCCAAATTCATAGGATGTCTCCAGAATGCTTTCATCCTTTCCGTGCACCTTGGGCAGGATCGCATCGAAGGAATCTCCCATCAAAAGCGGAGAACAGCCATAAACCATGCTGCCTGCACTCCCGAAAAATCTTCCGTCCGTTCGTCCGAGCGCAAGCATCGGCAATACACCGCCGTCAAATCCGAACCGCCTGCAGGCCTCTTCCAGATCATTTACAAGCTGTTTTAAATGCGAATTTTCAAAATTACTTTCAAATCCGGCTTCATAACCAAGTACTTCCATTTCAAGCGGCAGACCGTCAATCTGTTTTCGGACAAATGTCTCGATTTCTTCCTGACTGCCATAAGGAAGTACTTTGAACTCCAGCACTGCTTCTACATGCGCAGGAATGACATTGCTGCGTTCTCCTATTTTGTAGTTTCGCATTCCGATGCTGTTCTGAGAAGCATACGCAAAAATGTCAGCCCCTGTTGCATTATCCCAGCTGTCACTGCCAACAATTCTGCGCATTGTCTCCCAGGTGCGGCGGCTGCCGCAGGTCAGTTCCTTTTCTGCTGCAAAAATTTTCCGTAATCCCTCTGCAAGCTTTAACAGTGCCTGATTTTCTCCAGGAGCACTCGCATGTCCCCCGGTTCCTTCCGCACTTATTTTTATTTTGCAGACTGCCTTTTCCCCGACCGTCAGCATCATATAGTTTTTCCCATTAATATGTAACGGGAAGCCACCGCCTTCGTTAATCACCATCGCATTTTGAAACAGGTTTGGTCTTTCCTGTCTGACATATTCCATGCCAAAACTGCTCCCTGCTTCTTCATCGATAGTAGCCAGAAAATACACATCCCTGTTCAGATGGTTTTCCTGTTTTTTGAGATTCAGGAACGCATACAGCTCCATCATCGTCAGCTGCTTGGTATCCAGCGTTCCTCTTCCGAAAATTCGCCCGTCTGCTTTCTGGGCTCCGAACACCGGATGTGTCCATTCCTCCTGTATGCCAGGTACGACATCTATATGGGAAATCAGCACAACCGGCTCTTTTTCAGCCCTCGGTGCATGAATTGCTGCAAGAAGGTTTGGTCGATGCAAGTCTTTTGCAATCCGCTCCGTTTTTATTCCGTTTTCCTGCAAAATATGTTCCAGAAACGCACAGGCCTTTTCTTCTCCATCTGCACCGCTCCCGGTTACAGACGGGATTCGGAGCAGTTCCATAAATGCCTTCTTATTATCCTCCAGATTCATAGGCTGCTCCTGTTATGCTTCCTCACCGGTACGGTAAGGAATTTCAATCAATGCTGTCTGCCGTTTGCTGATCAGAACACAACCATCCTCCGTCAGGAGCACATTATCTTCAATAATTGCGCTGCGCTTATCGCGGTCCTGCAAAACAGTCGGCTCCAGCGCATAAATTTCATTTTTACGGAGAATTCCGGAAGCAGAATATCTCTTTTTGGGTCCAAGTGTCGTACCGCCATCATGCACCTCCAGTCCTACCTGATGTCCGGTCGCATGCGGGAACGGAGGAAAACCACTGTCAATGATCGACTGTCTGCCAATTGCATCCACTTCATAGCCTCTCATGCCGGGTTTAATCTTTGCCATAACCGCTCCTACTGCATTGATAGCCGCATTTGCACAATCAACCGCATCCTTGGGAGCATGCTCTTCGCCTGGTTTCAGGAAATACATGGTACGTGCAATATCCGATGTATAACCGTTATAACGAATGGAAAAATCGATCACCAGCATATCTCCGGCTTCGATTTTGTTGATGTCGTTAGGGTCTCTGTGGGACATTCCTCCCTTCGGATTCAATACCAGAGGATATTCCGGCGGATTTCCAAATGCAGTCACAACGTTTCGCTTTGCACATTCCTCCATCATCATCTTTGCTACACCAACCTCTGTCAGACCAACATGAATCCGCTTAAAAAGTGCATCGTAAATATCTGTTGTAATACGGCTGCATTCTTTCATAATCTCGATTTCGCTCGGTGTCTTTACCGCTCTTAACTCCTCCAGCATAGAGTAGCTGCAGCATTTCACTTTCGCCATTGTTTCTGCACCGATCGCTTTTTCCAGTTTTTTGAACAAACCAACTGTCAATCCATCACATCTGGTATCGATCGTAGAATCATTGACTGCAAGACGTTTTACCTGATATTGATCGAATTTTTCTTTGAATACTTTTTCAAACCCGTCACCGGATACTTCAATTACTTCTGTATACAGCCCGGATTCTTCATATGCTTTGGTATCCGCAGCGGTTGCAATCGCAATTCTGTCCCCGCTTTTCGTCAGCAAAAACATCACTTCATTTTTACTGTCCGTATTGAACATCAGTTCCAGTGCAGTATCTGTTTTCAGCCGCGCGTAAAATACCCACATATCGATATTATTATCCTGCAGCATTTCTGCAGCGCGCTGCATTTTTTCTCTTGCTACTTCGTTTCTGTTAATCATGTTTACCTCCCGCTCTGCCGTATGAACCGGCAATCTCTCGTGCATTTTTTCGGCAATTGCCGTTTTTCTTTATATTCCGCTCTGTGCTGCCCGGCAGACTGCAAGCGTCAATACTTTACTTCCAAACACGACCGAATCCCTGTGGATTCTTTCATTTATGCCATGAACCATTGTTACAGCACTGTCAAACGTCATATCCCAAGCATAAACCGGGCTGTATCCGTATACTTTTGTATCCAGGTCTGCCAGGAAACGTCCATCACTGGAGCCCATCGACACAAACGGAAGAATTTCCGCTTCTTCTTTTGTTTTTCCCAGAATCTCCAGCGTTGCTTCTTCCAGAATTTTTAACATTTCTCCATCCGGGCTGCTTTCATACCCCTGGCTGAGAGAAACAATTCTGTAACTGCAGTCCCATTTTTCTGCAAGATTTTTTAAAACTTCCTCCAGATATTTCTGCCCGAAACCAGGGAGAAGTCTCACATCGCAAACCAGTGTCACTTCATTTACATTTTTCCCTGTAATCATCGTTACCGTCATGGAATTTTGTTTCATGGCTGTCAGTATTTTCTGCATCATGGGAGACAGCTGTACTCCTGCCAGCTTTTGTTCAAACTGCTTTACTGTATCCAGAACTCTCCCGTCAAGCTTCTGCTTTCCGATGTCCTCAGCAAGCCCCATCGCCCGCTCCATACCATCTTCGCTGGTAAAAAATGCACCTTTCGCGTTTTTTGCTTTCACGGTAAATTCCACTGTACCGCAGGATTTCTGTCCGGATTCGCAAAGGTAAAATTCCCTTTTTCCTCCAACTACCGGGAATCCGCCGCCCTCGCTGATCACATCGCTGCCCCGAAAGAGCTCGCGGCCTGTTTTTGTCGTTTCACCAACTGTAATCTCATGATCCAGAAACCACTGGAGCCCATATGCACTTCCACTTTCTTCGTCCGAGGTTGCCAGAAAATATACATCCCGCTTTAACGGAATTTCTTTCTCCTTTAACGCCAGAAACGCTGTCAGCTCCATTGCTGTCAGCTGTTTTGTATCCACCGTACCCCGTCCATAAATATAGCCATCTACCTCCTGTGCTTCAAACGGAGGAAATTTCCACTGACTTGCCTGCGCGGCAACCACGTCGGTATGACTCATCAGGATCAACGGTGCCTCTTCTGCCTGATCTGCCAGCTGCCATGCCAGCAGATTTCCGCGTCCCTTTGCACTTTTCTGATACACATAAGGAATCCTGTGCTCCTGCAAAATACGTTCCAGATACAGGAGAAGCTTTTCTTCTTCCCCCGGCGGGTTTGTCGTATTGATCCTGACCAGATCCTTTAACAAAGCAACTGGTTCTATCATTTTTTCGTTCCTTTCTTTTCCTGTATCAAACAACTGTCCATTTATACTTCAGGGGTCTCGGACAGTAAGCCCGAAACCCCTGACCTGTTAAAAGTCTGTCATTTCTTTTATTCTGCAATATTCCACTTTTCAATCTGGAAGGTAATACCGCGGTAATCACATACAAAGTTCTGTACTTTGTCACTTACGCCTGCGATACCAGCCTTGTTATACAGCGGAATCCACGGAAGATCCTTGGAGATCAAATCTGCGATTTTGTGGAAGCATTCCGCTCTCTCATCAGGATCTGTCAGCAGCAGCTGATCTTTAAACAGCTGATCCACCTCCGGATTGCTGTAATGAATAAAATTCCAGGAACCAGCGCCGGTAGAAGTGGAAAAGTACTCATTATATTCATTCGGATCTGCTTCAACGCCAAAGCCCAATGTATAGCACTGGAAAGAATCTCCGGTTGTCTCTTCTGTTGCTTCACCAGGAAGCAGCTTTGTATATGCCAGTGTTGCAAAATCCTGTTCAATTACTTCCATCTCAACACCGATCGCCTTCCACTGCTGCTGGATCAAAGCAGCAACTGCTTTACCATCTGTACTGGTGGACATATCATAGGTCAGATGTAAGGTCTTTCCGTCTTTTTCATAATAACCGGTTGCATCATTCATGGTATATCCTGCTTCCTCCAACAGCTCTTTGGATTTTGCAGGATCATAATCATAAACCGTTACATTATCGCTGTGAGACCAGTGGTTGCTCGGAAATACATCATCACAGACATATGCATTGCCGTCACCATAAACTGTATTAATGATTGCCTGCTTATCAATGCCATATGCCAGTGCCTGACGAACACGCAGATCACTTAAGCTTTCTGTCAGCTGGTTTAATCCAATATAAGTAACCGTCAGCTGCTCGTATTTGTAATCGGATACACCATCCATCGCTTCTACATTTTCTACCTCTGCAGAAGGAAGATTGTACAACACATCGATTTCACCGTTCAGAAGCGCTGCAGTCAATGTTGTGTCATCACCGAACTGCACGGTTACATTCTGAATAGAAGGCTTTGTGCCATAATAGTCGTCATTCCGTTCCAGTGTGATGTACTGACCAGATTTCCATTCTACAAATTTGTACTTACCTGTACCAATCGGAGCGCGATTGAAGTCATCATTGCCCCATTCTCCGGGATCCTCTCCTTCCAGAATATGCTTGGGAAGAATACAGGTATACATATTAGAAAGAAATGCCGCATTTGCAGACTCCAGTGTAATCTCTACCGTATAGTCATCTACTTTTTTGATACCGGAAACACTGTCTGCATTACCTGCCTGATAATCAGCAGCACCTGCAATCGACATAACACGTCCGTCTGCGCCGCCGTTATAATTCGGATCAGCCAGAGACGTCAGAGTAAATACCACATCGTCTGCAGTAAAGTCTTCTCCGTCATGCCACTTTACGCCTTCCTTTAAATGGAACGTATAAACTGTTCCATCATCGGAAATATCCCAGCTGTCTGCCAGATCACCTTCATAATTCAATTCTTCATTCGGAACAACCAAGTAGCTGAAAATCATGTTCTGAACATTGCTATCGGGTGTTCTGGGCTGAATCAGCGGATTCAAATTTGCTACCTCAGAAGACTGACCGATTACTACACTGGTATCAGTTGCTACTGTTCCATCTGCGGCAGTGCTTTCCGTGGCTTCTGCTGCTCCCGCGCTGTCTGTGCTATTGCTGCTCCCGCATGCTGTTCCAAATACCATCATGCCTGCAAACAATAATGCA